>Ga0206811_1038_pt1 | contig 40645 bp, 41 predicted proteins | sample Alteio_BWOrgCont_53_FD_152886 | JGI IMG/M metagenome (GOLD analysis project Ga0206811, IMG submission 152886) | Enriched cells from forest soil in Barre Woods Harvard Forest LTER site, Petersham, Massachusetts, United States -... | ecosystem: Environmental > Terrestrial > Soil > Temperate forest >... | reverse complement strand
ATATCTGGAAATGTACATCCGTATCGACGCGTAAATGCACTGCCATATTCAGGATTGGATCTCATAAATCTGGCGAAGATTTCTTGTATATCTCCATCTTCGGTTATGATACGCCGCGTCCATTCTTCATGGTGAAAATTTTCGCCAAGATTATTCATAACGTTTTCAAAAGTGTGGCTATAAGGAGCATGACCGACATCGTGCAACAAAAGAGCCGTCACCACCGCATCGGCAAGTCTTTGGTCGAATGTTCCTGGAAAACGACGGGACATTCTGTCTTTAAGAATGTCCATCTCATCGCTTGCTTCAGCCGCTGCCTGTAATGAATGAGTGAACCGGCTATATTTTCCACCAAATGCATAGTGTGCAAAGCTGAGTTGGCAAATATGGCGCAAACGCTGCAAGGCAGCGCACCGCGCGAGAGGCAAAAGAAGCTTTTGACCTAACTTAGTATCGAGGGGAAGATTAATTATACCGCCAGTCGCTGGATCTACGAATTCTGGACGATCTTCAAAGGCACGATCGCCGTTTTTTATATCGATCATCTTGATATTGGCTCTTAAAAATTCATAACGATATTTTCTTAAGGATTACGTTGCCAAAAAGCAAGCGAGTCGCAGCTAAGATATATTCTTAGTGATATGATGATCCTCGTGCCTACTCTGGCTGGCGCAGTTTCGAATCATAACAAGTTGGTTAAATACTGTAGTGAATTATTCTTTTGCCTCACATTTTTTGACTAGCCAGGACATAGTTTATCGTTTGGCTTAGGTGTTGGCTCTGAGGTCTCGGGTTTCTCGGGTATTTCCAGAACCGTAATAAAGCCTGGATCTGGCGCCGAATACCACTTTATCCGTAAGGCCCCTCCCCGCTCGTAGGCGGCATCGAGTTCTTTAATATCGTTCAAATTTTCGCAGACGATCATACGTTCTCCTAATCCCTGATCGTAGCCACAAAGTATACTGTGCCCAGACTTCAAGGCCGGCATGGCGCGAAGTTCACTCACTCTCAAATTAAGTGGTTCCAGTAATTCTATTCCAAAAAGTTCGTCTTTTTTTCCTAATTCAATCATATTCGATCCAAAATATAGGAATACAATAATTCTCGAATATGAGATTAGCGTCTACTTCATGTGAGCACGATGATTTGCATCACAGATAATGCAATAAATTTGCATGCTGAAATGCTTTGAAGTGTTATTGAAATCACTAAGGACGTTATAAGTCTTGATCTAGGCTAGCCAAGATTGGCGGATTTCATCTCGGTCGAAAGCACGCCTGATCTGCCCACAACGCGGAGTTCTTCACGCTCGGACGAAACCCTGTTTTCAACATAGAGATCTACGTTGTCAGATTTTGTGGCAGATTTTATCTTCTTAAGCATTACAGACGAAGCGAGCTTGACTGACGAGACAAGCTTGTGACGTAGCCCGGACATCTGAACTTTTGGAGATTGATATCTTCTTCTTAATACTGTGATCGCCGCCGCAGCACCCAAGGCTACGAGCAGTGAAGTCTGTCGTAAGCGATCCTTATTAAAAAAGGCTTGTGTTAATCCAGCTATGGCCCCTGCCGTAATGAGCGTCGAAGTCCTGACAGATCTCGATAGGATAGCGCGTGCAGACACAGAGTTTGAATTTTGTGGCCGTAGTCCCCTTATTCGAGCAATAGCCATTGCCCCTATAATGGTGGATGATAAAAGTAGGCCACCTGTATAGGCGAGGGCAACTTGGGAGGCATCAGAACTTCCCGCCAAGTAGTTAATGGCCAGAGACAAGGTTTCCATCGGCTTAAAGAGGCTTAAGCTAAAGTTGAGATTGCCAAGCATAGAAAACAGCGCCGGTGCCGTTTCAGCAGCGACACGGGCCAAAGCTAAATATGTAGCCGTCTTAATAGCATTTTTTGCCATTGGGTAGAGAATGTAGCGAATAACTTGCGACCGTGACGCCCCTAAGGCATGACCCGCTAATCTAAATTCTTTGGAAATTTGCTTGAAATAATTTTCGGCGGCAGTCGTTATAAAGGCAGTGGCAATCGGTGTTAAGGCAGCGATGCCAGCAACGGCATAAAACCCATGAAAAGGAAGATCGATAAACGAATAAGCCTCGAGACCCCAAAAGAGCGAAGGTAAAAAGGACATACCTTCAACCATAAAACGACAATAGCGCGTTAACCGGCTGTCGGGAGCGAACTCGGATCTATCAAGGGCAGCCGCTACGCCGATCACCCAACCGAGGCTTACGGATGCGGAGCTTATGATAATGCTTCCAACGATCGCGTTCGCTAAACCGCCTTCAGAACCTTGTGCAGGGATCGATTTGATGAAAGTATCCAACGATAGTTGAGGAAGACCTTTATAGGTCAAAGTGGATAGAATGGCCGCGCCTGCCGTGAGAGTAAGAGCCGCAGAGGCACCTCCGAAAGCTGTCATGAGGAATTCACGTGCGCCGCGTTTTTGAATTCGAGTGTGTTGGTAGGGACTGTCGGTTTTCGTTATCTCATCCAACGCACTCAATTGATCCGCCATCTCCGAGCTAATCATGGCGTTGCCCCATTGCGTACTGAGGCTGTGTTAACTATTGCAAAGATCGGCGCCTGAATTGACGTCGCGATAGGCACACGATCCCAGGAATAAGAGCCATCGGCGATAATATATGTTCTTGTTGGATCCATTTGAGAGGCATCCGGTGAAAATCTTTGCACAATATCGCTTGCTTCGGTTGTGTTCGAAAGATCAACATGATTTCGGGATCCAACTAAATCAGTTGCTAATGCACGCCAGTCGTCGCGCAGGTTAAACGCTTTGGTGGCTAACTTGTTGGCTAATCCTTTGGCCGCAAGAACCAGAGACCGCTCTATATTTTCCTTCAATTGTCTGGGTTGTTGTACCGCATGAGCGATCTTTGTGAGACCATCAGCCGTAGCGCGCCAAAGACTGTTAAGTGTATGGCCGGCCGTATTCGTATGGTTCTTAAGGACAACCAAAGTATCAGAGAACGATTGTTTCCACTGACGAGGATGCAGTAATACCTGCATAACACCACGGCGCGTATTCTCGGATGCAGCGGCGCGCCAATCCATGCGCGAGACAATATAATGTTTTACAATATATACGGCCATGCTGATAGCCAAAAGCTGTGTCCCAATGGCCATTAAACCAGACATACCCATGTGTCCCGCTTCGCCAAATTTTAATGCAATTTGTGCTGCCATCGTTTGTGCCGCAGTAAATAAAGAGCCGCCCGTAGGACGTTCGCCATTGCCTATGACAAAACTTACTGCCATCGCCTCACCTATGGCGCGTGCCAACCCCAGCATGGCGACCTGAACGAGCTCTGACTTGGCGTACGGCAACACAACATTTCTAAAGACACCCCAAGGCCCGTAACCAAGATTGTAAGCGGCTTGGCGGATGCCCTTGGGAACTGCGTTTTTTATTTCATAACTAAGGGAGATAATGGTTGGCAAAACCATAGTAAAGAGGACAGCTGCGGCTGTCGCTTCACCGACACCAAACGGCAAACCTGAAAAGAGCGTCGATAACACTGGTACGTCCTGAAACGTATCGCTCAGTGATGGCTGAATGCTTTGGACAAAGGGAACAATGTACTCGAAACCGAAAATTCCATAAATGATACTTGGCACAGCGCTAAGTGTTTCGACACCAATGCGGATCGGTTCGCGAATTTGGCGCGGACAAACTTCACTTAAAAGCGCGGAAACCGACCATCCGATGGGTAAGGCAAAACCTAACGATAGAGCTGTCGTAACAAGTGTACCCTCTAAGGCCGGCAGACTTCCCGCTTGTGCGACGATCTTTGAGGTTGGATCAGGGTCAGGATTCCAGGTCGTGCCGGTGAAGAAATCTAATCCAAAATGGGACAGCGCCGGCAGGCTACCCCAGGCCAGAGATCCGACAACACCAAGAAACATGCCCGCAATACTGTAAGTTGCCGCGCGTGCTGCAATCCGCGCGTAACGATCCCATCGTTCACGATCACGCGCTATCGACATAGCAACTTGAGCATCTTTCCGTGGAAAGGTGCTGCGCTGTTCTGAATTTGTTATCTCAGCAACCGTTGCAAAATCTAATTTCTTGCCCTCATCATCTTTTAAACCCACGACGAAGTGCGTGATCCTAGCAGCTGTAGATCTATCAAAAGCTTTTTCTGGCGATACGAAGAGATCACTTGGCGACCCTTGAGCAACAACGGCTCCATCAGACATAAACACGACATGATCGCACATTGCCGCATACTCAGTGGCGTGAGTAACCAAGATGACAGGGACATCTTTTTTTAATTGGTCTATAAGTTGTATTATTTTTGATGCTGAAATTTTGTCGAGTGCCGATGTTGGTTCATCCATCAGCAAGATATCTGGGTTGGCCGCCAAGGAACGAGCGATGCACAGACGTTGTTGTTGCCCCCCGGATAGTGTTGATGGCAAATCGTGCAATCTTTGAGTGTCCTCATAGCGATAGTTCACTTCAATCATGCCTTTCCAGACTCTGGTCTTGCGAAGACCTCGCCGGATATTAGTGTCGAGATCGGCATGATTTTTGTCGGGCTGCCCATCCTGCGTGATGGTGCCATCGCGAACTTCTACAAGTTCATCCCAAAGCCCAACTTGCCTGAGACGGCGTTCAACTTCGGCGTCCAAAAGGCCACTTCGACGCATACGCCTATATTGACGTCGGCTGACTTGGGCGCGAACACCGGCAGCTACATTGTCGTATATAGATAAAAATGGAAATGGCTCGGCCGTTTGCATAATGAGGCCAAAGCGATGGCGCCGCTCGATGCCAGGCATTTTAAGAACATCTTTTCGGCGATACCTAATACGTTCGGCCTGAACCTCAAAGGGCTGGCCTGGGTAACCACCAAGAAGGGCTGTAAGGGCGGTTGACTTGCCGGAGCCTGAAGGTCCGATGATGGCTAAACTTTTACCGGCGAAGAGCCGAAAATTTATATCCCTGAGAAGGGACTCCTTACGATTATACGAGGCATAAAGGTGACGGACATCTAAGACCGGTTCATCAAGGAAATTTAATCCAGCCTCCTTGTCACTGGTAACATCACCTAAACTGGTAACATCACCTAATATGTGCCGCGTTTGAGACATAACTATTTGTTTTTAATTGGCAAAAATGTGATCTGCGAATAAATAACGGTTATCGGAACAAGTTGCTGATCTGTCAAACTATATTGATTTAAGGAAGGAAGTTAGATTGGTTTCGACAACGTACCACCTAGTTCATAATCAAGGCTGGCAAAATGCGACAACTCGGGATAGGCGAGCGCAAATGGGAGAAATAAATTCAGTTATAATCAAGAAGTTATTTGGTTAATGTCCCCGTCAACTCTCTAAATCTTCGATCTTATCCTGCCTATAATTTAGCCAATAATCATGCTGCCCAAGTTTCACTGATTAACACTTGGAGCGACCAGGTTCTGTATCAATTCGTCCGGTCTATCTTTGAGCGATTCAGCAATAACCTCAACTTTTTCACGGCAATATCATCCCCCTCCTCATAATTAAGGGTTTCGACCATTTGACCACCTGGCCTAAGTAAAAAAATACTAGCCCCATGGTCAAACGTGTAGTCGTCTTTGCCAAGGTCAACTTTCACATAAGGGACATTGTACTGCTTGGTCATCACGGCTAAGTCGCAAGGCGCCAAAATAAGGCCCTTAATTCGTTTGTCGAATGAACTGAGATAATTCTTTAATTGCGGCGGCGTATCACGTTCGGGATCAATGGTTACAAACAATACCTGAAGCTTGTCGGAATCTTTGCCAAGTTGATCGAGCCAGCGCGATATGTCGGCAAGCGTTGTTGGGCAAACTTCCGGACAATAAGTGAAGCCAAAAAATAACAATGTCGGTTTAGCGAATAGCGTTTGGGCATCAAAGCTATGCCCATCTAGATCAGTTGCTGTGTAGTCAGCATTGTCTCGCAACGGTGACATACAACGAATGCCAGATAAACCCGCTCCCGGATACGAGATGACAAGATATACTGAGATCGCCAGTAGTCCGAGCGCAAAAAAACTACTGAGGTAAATGGTTTTGTGTATCTTCATTCATATTTTCAGAGGCCGCTATAGGTTTTACAATGACGTTTATATCCATTTCGCCACATTTTGCGAAATGCAGCACGAGTGTAAAATTACCGCCTGCAATCAAAGGCTGCTTTAGACCTATAAGCATGATGTGACTGGCCATTGGTGACAAACTAACGCTACTATGAGGTGGTATAATGAGATCGCCTGGAAGGGCGCGCATTTGCATGACATCGCCTTGCATGGTCATGGTATGGATCTGAGCCTTGTCGGCAAGCTCTGTAGTGATCGAGGTTAACCGATCAGGCTCCGCCCCATTATTCTTAATATTCATATAGATGGCAGCCGTCCTTGCTCCTTTAGGTGTGGCTTTTGCAAAAGCGTCCCTGACGACAATGATGGCATCGGCCGCATGAGCCATTTGGGCAAAAAATACCATGGTGAAAACCAGGATAAGACTAACAACGAACTGCTTTGGATAAAATATGTCTTTTTTCATGCATAGGCCCCCTTCACGACATCGGAAATAATTATACCTAATCCGTCGACGGATTAGATCAAGCGTGAGAAGTATTTGCAATAACGTCTAATTGTTCAAGTTTGCCGCGTATAATATCCGTATCGAAAGGCTTCATAATATATTCGTTAGCGCCTGCATTTAAGGCTTCTTGAATACGCTTGGCATCATTTTCTGTCGAACAAAAAACAACTATCGGCTTATCACCGCCCGGTAATTTACGCATAGCAAGGATGAATTCCATGCCATTCATGACCGGCATATTCCAATCAAGTAAAACAAATTCGGGAAGTTTTGCCTTACAGGCGTCGAGGGCAATTTGACCATTTTCAGCCTCGTCGCAAGTAAATTGAAGGGCTTCAAAAATCTGTCGCGCCACTTTGCGTATAACGCGACTGTCATCAACAATCAGACAAGTTTTCATGATCCCCTCTTTAAGTTTGAATTTTCAGCTCGCAACCTTCTTGCACAAAAACGCAAGTCTGGCGAACTACATTCTCGACACGAGAAAGACATATCGTTTCTCAGACTTTAGGGACAATAAGACTGTCGAGCCCGCCACGCAACGGATGAATATTGAGTCGTTCGTACCAGTGACGATTTCTCCTGACGCGCAGAGGCAACTAAGCCAGATTTACTGTTTCATGTGAACTGCTTCACTCAATATGCAAAAAAGAAATCTAATATGTGAAGCGTTACACAATTAATAAGGCTTCGAAAAATAATAACGCCAACATCGACTTACTATGAATGACATTACCTCACCAAGAGGTAGCCATGCCGGATAACAAAAATCTACTCAATAACGTGCTTCTTTTCCTGGCACCCCTGCACCCAATGCCAGCCCCTCTATCTATTCGCGCGGATTATATAATCGAAACACAAGTAGGGTGTTTTCGCATTGCCTATTCGCCAAAAACACGTACCGCCGCGCTCTTTTATGCTCGGCATCCGGATGATCTGGCTGGCATAAAGGATACTTCCGGTCGCCAAGATATAGCGCATAAAGAACGAATTTACCTCATCCGCATGGCACGCATCTATCATGATCCTGATGCAACATGGGATGAAAATGATAAACGGCTCCAGCTCGATTTAAGTTGGATAGAACCGGCCATTCAAAATGTCATACGCGTTCTGCCACGCATCGACATGCGCGAAGCCGTTTTGCATCGTCGCGCCAATCCTCTCAGTTATGACTCGGCGTTCGTGGCTTACGAAGATGAAGCGCTGCCTAATGACGGTAAGCTAACAAACATAGTCACAAAGGTTGATAACAATTTTGCGCTACCCGAGAGATCAAGTTCTAATCGTGGTGGGTTGTTGCGTCGCTTATTCAGATTTGCGGCTCGTGTAACACTGCAAAATTATCCATCGATGCCACTACGTTACCGCAGCGAAGGCGATGATGATCAGCATCTGGTCACGAGTTCTTTGCGGCGGCGAAGTATCACAGAAATCATTCTTGCCGATTTCTCCAACCGCCTCGAGCAAATCTGGGCAGGCCTTGATCCGATCCGTTGGCGGGAAAAGCCGCTACTGCCGCTTTTTCGCGCGAGCGCGGCTTTTAGAAACCAAGTAGATCATTGGAAGCATTTTAAGGCTTCACAGTTAGAACCCGCGCTGCGCAAAGGAATAACGACCGCCTTACTTGTTGCTATGCATGGAGGAATATCCCTCCTTGCCCTTAAGCCGCTTCTTGTACACAGGCTCGCCGACGTAGGAGAAAAAGAAAAAATGTATGGCGTGCCTTCCGAATGGCGCAAGATTATTAGCAAACACGCGCGGCGGTTGGTTTCAATTGATTCTGCCCTGCATAGAACGCTCATGCGTCCAGATCCAGCAGAATTTCACGATCTAGAGTGGCTCGATCCACAGAAGCATTCACTTAGCATCACGGCCATCCGCTATTGCGCACCGGAAGCAAATCCAGAGCGTACCTTTCGCCTTTGGCTAGGCAGCCTTTTCTTGTCGCCCTACGCCACAACTTTTGAATATATAGGTGCGCACGGCAGCGCTATAGATTTGGAGGATCTGCGTCAGACCCGTGCCATCCGACTTCATGTTTCGAACGGTATTGTCATGCATTATGTGCCAAAAACTAAAATACTCTATAGTTACTACCACCGACCCAATTACTACGTTCGCATGCGCAAACTGCCCACCGATGCCGCAGAATTTTTTAAACCCGATGACGTATTGGTCATTGATTTCAATGAGCGTAAGGCGCCGTTACAACATATTCCCTTCGCCTCATTTCAGGACAACATGCGCCAATTATTGGAAGCACCCACCTATGCGCCATCATCTGCCGAAACGCCAGACGCAGATGCCATGAACAATGGAGGTAGAGCTGTCATGACACCAACAATTCCTTGGCATAATTCTGGCGATAGGATTGCCGTAGCTTCTCACGCTTCACTCTTATCCGCATTCGGCCCTACAAACATCGGATCTCTCTTCCGCGCTCAGCAACGCCGAGCCGTCCGCCTAGAGCCACATTTTTAGCACTTAATCAGTGGAGCTCCATGACAGGATTGTAGCTGGCATTAAGTCAAGCCGAATTCGCTTTGCATTCGCGTCAAACCAAGGCGTTCGGCCTCTTCTAACTGCGAGGCTCTTTGTAGAATATAGACGCTACCCGACATTCTAGCGAATAGCTCTTTAACCGATCGCTGCCATACAAATCCACCTACCTTACTGCAGGCGAATCTGATCTCACCCTCAGCAAGATCGTAGTTACTTTTTGTCAACGAGACACAATCAATGCCATCGTAGCCAGCTTCGCATTGATCATATTGCTTGCTCACGATGACGCTTTGCATAACATCGCAAACGTCTGCGGGCTCAATGCCAATAAATGCCTTAAAACGCTTTCGCGCTACATCATGTGCGGCTTTATCAAGGGCATGAAGGATTGCATTTTTGTTGAGAGAAGCTATACACGCCATTCTTTGTTCGAAAAATCCCAAGGCGTGAAAAAAATATGCGGAGTTGACCGGCGGTATAACAGGAAAATTATTTCTGCCTACTTGGCGAATGGCCGAGACTTCAGCTAAACTGTAGGCAAGCCTGTAGGCTTCGACGGTGTCAAGGTTTGGCGATGGATTATAGCCAACCAACTTGCGACGATAATGCCCATGGTTCACAAGCCATGCGAGAAGATCGACCGCTAGATTTCCTTGCTGGCTATATACATTATGTTGAACTCGCTTATCCGAATAATATTTATGTAACAACTCACAAGGGGCTTGCGCAAACACCAGAAAGAGCAACGGCGTCAAAGACGTATGTCTTAATGTACTTATAGAACAGTTGACGTCTACACGAGGATCCTCGAACTCACTCTCTATGCATTTAATTAAATAATCCAACCTGGGTGTGTGGTGAGGTGACGCGATATTCAATTCACAGGCACGCCGTACAAGAACTGCAAATCCGGCTGTCTTCTCGGCGTCAAAGTCGTCACCAAGCGCTATGCTAATATCGCATCCGGTATCATCGATTTTTGATATAGTACGCATCAAGCCATCAACTAATAATTGGCTACGCAATCTTACTTGGGCATCCACTATGAGAATTATTACCGTTGATAACAAATGAAAAAATGGAGTTGCGAATCGAGTTATGGTTAATGCCGCGTTTTTTGCGCTGTATTATGTGTAATTTTGCAGCAAGAAAGTGGCGTATCAGCAACGATCTTAGCGAGGATCTTGGCGCTGAAGCCTTAATCCGTTAATAATGAGGGCCTATTATTTATGGGCATAGTTGTATGATGTAATAGTTTTTTAGGCACTTCATCTATGGGAGGGCTTAATGTTCAAGATCGGTGATACATATATCATTAAACTGTGGGGACCCGGACCCAACGGTGGTGTAGTCAGCGAGAACAATGACTGTAAAGTCATTGAAGTCACGATGCCAGTTATAAAAATTCGACAGGGTGAAAAAGAGATTATCCTTAACACAGGTTCTGCCGCTTTCATCAGTGCAGAAATTCAACCTCCCCATCTTATCAAACGACCACCAACCACAACATAAAGGTTACAATGAAAACTATTGGGCTAATCGGGGGTACAAGCTGGCCCTCGACGATAGAGTATTACCGCAAGCTCAACGAATTAGTGGTCGAGCGCTTAGGGGGTTTTCATTCCGCAAAACTACTTTTGAAAAGCATCGACTATCATGATATCAAGTCAGATTATGCTGCCGGATGGCATAAAGTGCCCAACCTATTACGCGACGAAATCACCGAGTTCCTAACGCATAAACCAGACTGTCTGATTATTTGTAATATGACATTACATAAAGCCATCGATCTGATTGCCGATGATATCGCGATATCAATTCCATTTTTTCATGCCGTGGACCTAACGGCTAAGGCAGCTAGAGCCAAAAATTACCGACAAGTTTTATTGTTGGCTACAAAATTTACAATGGACGACGGTTTTTTCGCTAAACGGCTAGAGTCTGATGGTCTTAAAGTCATTGTGCCCAATATCAAAGAGCGGCTTGAGATCCAAGCCATCCAAACCGAGCTTGCAGCCGGACATATGAAAGCGGAATTCAGTCATGATCTAATCGGTCTTATTAAACGTTATAGTACGTGCGATGCCGTCGTGTTGGCGTGTACAGAGTTGCCCCTTGCGGTTACACCTCTGCAATCCCCACTGCCACTTCTTAACCCCGTTGCGTTACAATGCACCGCCGCAGTTGATTTCGCCTTGGCCACCAGTTAACAATAATTGCTTCTCGGCCGAGAAAGAGCTAGCGTACCAACACCATTTTCTAGCGAGGCGCTTGATGACCCAATTCGATGAAACTGAATTAAAAAAACATGTCAAAGATAAAGACACGTGGCTGCGTTTTATCTATCTCGTGGCGTTCGGCATTGTATTCTATGTTTCAATCTACGTTACATTTTTGGTTTCTGTGTTTCAATTTCTGGCAAAACTTTTCAGCGGGTCCTGCTTCGATGGCTTGTCAGAATTCGGTTACAATCTGGCGACATATCAATCCCAGGTAACGCGATTTTTAACGTTTGCCTCGGATGAAAAACCGTTTCCTTTTGCCGCTTTCCCGACAAAAAAGGACTAGATCATCTAACCCGCAAGCCACTTTTTCATAATCTGATTGACCCGCTCAGGTCGCTCGAGCGCCGTCAAATGACCACTGTCCTCGATGATCGTGAACTCAGCGCCCGAAATACCATCGGCGATTTCCCGCGTAATCTCAGGTGGTGTCAGAACGTCTTGACGGCCACATATCACGCTAACCGGACATTTAATTTGTTTAAGACTTGCGTGGCTGTCGATGCGATTTAATATGGCAGTTTGTTGGCGATGGAAAGCTTCTCGCCCCACACGTTCAGCCATCGCAAAAATAGTTGCCGTTAGCTCCTTATCATCCATGCGTGCAGGATGAATAAGCAACGGCAGTAAACGCGGTGTTACGCCTTTAAATTTTCCCGACTGTGACATGACCAAAAGTAATCGCCGCCGCTCCTTTTGTTCAGGTGTATCGGCTCGCGCCGACGTATCAAGCATGCATAATTTTATGACACGTTCCGGCGCCTGACGCATGATCTCCAAGGCAACGTATCCGCCCATCGAAAGAGCGGCTAAAGCGAATTGGGGCGGCGCCGCACTTAGTACAGCGCGCGCTAGGGACGTCATTGTCTCATGTTGCGTCAAATCAGCGACCTGGCAGTCAGCCATAGTTATCAAGGAGTTGACTTGATGCTGCCATAGCGCCGCATCGCAAAGTAATCCAGGAAGTAGCATTAAGGGTAGCTTTTGCGACATAGGATGAACTCCGAATTGCTTTCATACTTGAGAATCTGCTATGTAATACGGGTCAGGTGCGAAAATGAATAAGAAAGACACCGACAGACATAAGGAAACGAGTTTTATATACAAGTGACCACATTTTCTGATTTAGGGTTAAGTGAAGACGTCCTTCGAGCCATTCAGGACGCCGGTTATACCACCCCGACCCCCATACAGGAACAAGCTATCCCCTACGTATTGATGATGCGGGATGTACTTGGTTGCGCGCAAACGGGCACCGGTAAAACAGCAAGTTTTGTTCTGCCGATGATCGAAATTCTGGCCTCGGGCCGGGCGCGAGCGCGTATGCCACGCTCTCTCATCCTGGAACCAACGCGTGAATTAGCCGCTCAAGTTGCCGAAAATTTCGAGAAATACGGAAAATACCACCCGCTTAATATGGCCCTGCTTATCGGCGGCGAGACGATGGACGAGCAAATTCGTAAATTAGACCGCGGTGTCGATGTCTTGATAGCTACGCCCGGTCGAATGATCGATCTGCATGAGCGCGGCAAGATTATGCTCAATGATATTAAGATTTTTGTTATCGATGAAGCCGACCGGATGTTGGATATGGGCTTTATCCCCGATATCGAAAAAATCGCTGGCCTTTTGCCGCAAATGCGCCAAACGCTGTTCTTTTCTGCAACCATGCCGCCTGAAATTCGTAAATTGGCCGATAAATTTCTCAGCAACCCCAAAACCGTCACCGTCGCACCGCCAGCCTCGACGGGCGAGAATGTAACTCAGATATTTGTTGAAATCAGCGCCAACGATTGGCAAAAGCGCGAAGCTCTGCGCTTTCTCATTCGTCGCGAAAACGTTCAAAATGCATTCATATTCTGCAATCGCAAACGCGATGTCGCTACCTTACATAAATCTCTAAAAAAACATGGCTTCAATGCCGGCGCCTTGCATGGCGATATGGAGCAGTCTGATCGTACAGCCACTCTCGATGCCTTTAAGCGTGGCGAAATCACCTTCCTCGTATGTAGCGACGTCGCTGCGCGTGGGCTCGATGTCGCAGGCATGTCACATGTATTCAATTTTGATGTACCATTTAACGCAGAAGATTACGTGCATCGCATCGGCCGTACGGCACGCGCTGGGAAAAGTGGTACCGCCTATACATTGGTGACGCCCGAAGATATCAAACTCGTGACAGCGATAGAATCTCTGATTAAAAAACAGATTACGCGAGAAAGACTTACCGGTTTACCGACAGAGCCGCCTCCGAAATATGGTAACAAAAAAAACGCCCCACATAACCGCTCTCAAAACGCCCACAGCCATAAACGTGATCATCATCGCAACAGTACACAACGCGAATCGGCACCCAACAATCCACCATCCAATAGGATATCCGCGGCGACCGAAACTGCAGACGATTTGCCCGCGTTCCTGCGGCGTCCAGTTACAGCGGGAAAAACCTCGGTCTAATATCTCGCTTGTCGATCCCTACAGGCTCTGGCAATCCTGGGGGCTATGTGTCTTCAAGATTCTCCCAATCATCGGCACCACAGTCAGTTCTTGCGCCTCTTTTGGTGCACGGCGCTGCTCGTACTTTTGACTACACCTATTCTTGCAAAACCCACATCGTCAACCAAAACCGAGAAGCAACCCGACGATAATGCGCCGACGCTCATAACGGCCGATCAAATGAGTTTTGATCAAGATACCAATATCGGTGTGGCCACCGGACATGTCGAGATTGTCCATGGTGATTATGTTCTTCATGCTGATAAGGTCATTTACGACCAGAACACCGACATCGTTCACGCCGAAGGACACGTCGCCATCCTAGAGCCGACGGGCGATGTTATTTTTGGTGACAAAACCGAGATCACCAGTGATATGGATCAAGGTTTTATCGACAAACTAGGCATGCTCTTCATCGATAACTCACGTCTGACCGCGCAAAGCGGTCAACGCTATGCCGGCCGTTATTTGTTGGCGAATAATGGCGTTTACACCGCTTGTAATGTGTGTGCTGAACATCCCGAGATACAACCGTTATGGCAGGTTCAGGCTGACACTATTACGCATGATAATGTCGAGCATGAGGTTTATTATCATGATGCGACAGTCGATTTTGCCGGCGTTCCCGTTCTCTATACGCCTTATTTATCGACACCTGATCCTACGGTCGAACGACGCCAAGGCCTTCTGACACCGACCCTCGGCTATAATTCACAAGGTGCGGGCTACTTCGTACGTCAGCCCTATTACTTCGATATTGCGCCCAACATTGACGCCACCTTCGAGCCAACATTCAGCAGCAATGATCTTTTACAGCTTGGCGGCGAATATCGCGAACGTTTCGCACAAGGCAGCTTCGATGCAACCGGCACCGTCACCTATGCGGATCTTGTCAGTGTTGATGGCGTCAATGAAGGTAACCATTTGCGCGGCAATTTGGATGCCAATTTTCTCTACAATCTGGATGATGTTTGGCGCGCTGGCTCTACGATCGACTTTGCCTCGGATCAAAGTTATCTGGAGCGCTACCGTCTACCCAACTCCGATATGCTAACGAGCCGCGCTTATATCGAAGGTTTTAGTGGGCGTGATTATGCGGCGACGAATTTGTATTTTTTCCAGGATCTCATGCCAAGCCCACAACCGGGGCAGCCCTTCGTTTTACCCGATGCTACTTTTAACTTGGTTGGCGAGCCGGGTCAGGCCTTTGGTGGCCGCTGGTCGCTGGATGGCGGTATGCTGATAACGCAAAGAAATCCCAGTACAGATCTGGGCGCCGATACACCCGACACGCGTCGCCTAAACCTTGATGCTGGCTGGGAGCGTCAGTTTATCTCTGACACAGGATTTGTGACGACCATTTCAGGCATAACGCTCGCCGACGGCTATGTAGCCGATAACGTACCCAGCACTTCAGGCGAAGGCACCAGTAACATTACAAATTTACGTCCATTTGCGGCTGGCATGACCGTTGTGAAGTATCCCCTCGGGCGACAAGGCGATGGCTATCAAGAAATTTTAGAGCCGATCGCTGCCTTTAATGCAGCCCCTCATCCGAGACAAGATAATCTGCCCAATGAAGACAGTCTCGATGTCGAATATGACGCCACTAATCTCTTCACGCTTAACCGGTTTACCGGCGAAGATCGGCAAGATGGCGGCGAACGCACCACTTACGGCCTCCGTCATACACTGATTACCGATAACGGTGCCCGTCTCGAGATGTTCGGTGGGCAAAGCTACCAATTTAGCAAGAATACCGATTTCCCAGGCTTATCGGGTTTACGCAATGTATGGTCGGATTATGTCGGAGATGTCGATTTTATTCCCAGCCATTGGTTTGACATGAACTATGGTTTCCGCCTCGATCACCGGGATTTCTCGCCACGCATGCAACAATTAACCACATCCGCCGGCGCGCCTATATTTCGGCCATTTATAACATATGTCTTAGCGGACCAAACCGAGACAACCGGCTATATCGACAAGGTTGAAGAAGCAACAGTTGGTGTCAACTCAACGTTCTATCAATATTGGTCATTGGGCTTAGCCCACGTACAGGCATTCAATCCTCAGCCAGGACCGCGATCAGATGCCGTAACGCTTAACTATCTGGACGAGTGTTTTGTCTTCGGTATAGAAGTTTCACATGACGACACCACCCGCCTTGACATAGGCACGGGCACATCTGTTCTTTTCCACTTCTATTTGAAGAATGTCGGCGGTGCTCATACAGATAATATCACCACGACGGCTTACCCGACCCAATTCCGCCAGCAATAATAAGCGCGGCCAACGTCTCAGAAAAACTGCAAAATTCCAGTACCTGATAAAAATTACTCTGATAAAAACAATATTATCAGATCGATTGGGCGTGACTGACGTAGGGCCAAGCTATAAGCTAAGGCGCCTGCCATCCTCATAGGATCAAACTCGGACGACACACAAACACAGTGAAGGAGAAAATAATGGGTGACGTTAAAAAACAAAAGCTCCGCCTGAATGTGTTCAAGTCTTTCACCTTAAAATGGTGGCAAGGGGCCTTTTTTAAATGGGGGGTATTGTGCCTTGGCATCGTTATCGGCGCAGAGTGGTATGCTTTCTTTGACGATTACCTTCTTCTGCTTACCATCATAGCCGCCGCTTGCCTTGCCTATATTAGTTTTGTCTGGTGGAAACAATAAATGCCAATCTTCCAGCGCTCTTCTTCACATCTTCCAGAAGCATCCCTTTTTTCTGATCGCGAGTCTATCTATGGACGTTGAACTTATCTTAGGCGGCATCGCCGCACTCATTCTCAGCATCTATCTGGTCTACGCCTTACTTCACCCGGAACAATTCTGATATCGGATCCATGAACACACACGATCTATCGCAATTTATTGTTTTTGCCGCCTTGGTTTCGGTGTTGGCGGTACCCTTGGGCCATTATCTCATGCGCGTTTTCACAGGCCAGCCGATTTGGCTTGAGAGAGTATTTGGCCCACTGGAGAGATTAATCTATCGCTTGGCGGATGTTAAGGTCGAGGAAGAACACTATTGGTTGAATTACGCGGCAGCGCTATTGATCTTTAACGCGCTAGGCGCTGGTTTATTGTTCTTGTTGCTCAGCTATCAAAATTATCTGCCCTGGAATCCACAACAACTCCCAGGCCTAGCCCCCGATTTAGCTTTTAACGTAACAGTGAGCTTTATCACCAATACGAATTGGCAATCCTACAGCGGTGAAACCACGCTGAGTTATTTTAGCCAGATGGTTGGCTTGACAGTACAAAATTTTCTCTCGGCAGCGACAGGATTGGCCGTCGCCATAGCCTTGATCCGTGCCTTGACACGTCGTGAACAACATACACTTGGCAATTTTTACGTCGATATGACCCGAACAACGCTTTATGTTCTCTTGCCAATCGCGTTTGTTGTTGCCCTTGTTCTCATACAGCAGGGCGTACCAGAGAATATGCATGCCTATGTAACCGCAACAACGCTCGAACATGCAACACAGACTATTCCCGAGGGGCCAGTCGCCAGCCAAATCGCTATCAAACAGATCGGCACCAATGGTGGTGGGTTTTTTAACGCCAACAGTGCGCATCCTTACGAAAATCCGACACCCTTGAGCAATCTGATTGAGATGATCTGCATCGTCTTATTACCCGCCGCCTTAGTTATTTCATTTGGCAAGATGGTTGGCGATCGCCGACAAGGTCGTGCCTTGATGGTTAGCATGACGGTGCTATTTCTTGGTTCGTTTCTCTTTTGTTATCTAGCTGAAGCTCATGGCAATCCGGCCTTTACCGCGTTCGGGGTCGATCAAACCATAAGTAAACAAAACCCAGGCGGCAACATGGAAGGCAAAGAAGTTCGTTTTGGCATTCTCAACTCGACTTTGTGGGCAACACTAACGACGGCTACCTCCAATGGCTCTGTTAACGCCATGCATGATAGCTTTACGCCACTCGGCGGGCTCGTTCCTTTATTTAATATATTGCTTGGTGAAGTTATTTATGGCGGCGTCGGCTGCGGTCTCTACGGAATCTTGATTTATGTGATGATAACAGTCTTCATCGCTGGCCTTATGGTCGGTCGCACGCCTGAATACCTTGGCAAAAAAATTGAGGCCCGTGAAATAAAACTGGCCGTACTGGCGATGATGCTCTACCCCACTTGCATCCTCGGCTTGGGTGTTGCCAGCCTGCTTATTCCAGAAGCTCTCAAATCAATCTCGAACGCCGGACCGCATGGCTTAACGCAAGTCATATATACCTATGCTTCCGCCGCCGGTAACAACGGCTCAGCCTTCGCCGGCTTCAACGCTAATACCTTTTATCAGAATATTGTCATCGGCATTGTAATCCTGATTGGACGCTTTGGCATAATTTTACCGGTATTAGCGATCGCCGGATCATTGGTAACAAAAAAGATCACGCCGATTTCAAACGGAACGTTTCCGACGCATGGACCTATGTTTATCATCCTTTTGACGAGCATCATCATTTTGTTTGGCGGGCTTACCTACTTTCCTGCCCTAGCCCTCGGTCCTATTGCCGAGCAATTTTCATTTTCCCAACCTCCGACGCAGCCATGACAAGAAAACCTACGCGACGCGGTTTATTCAATCCCACCTTAATTGTTGAAGCCGCGCTCAATGCATTCTTTAAACTTAATCCGCTAGAGCTTATTAAAAATCCCGTCATGTTTACCGTTGGTGTGGCCAGCCTTACATCCACGATGATCACAATACGTGACATCTTTCTTTTCAAACCCTTTGCACTAGAAATTCAGATTACGTTGTGGCTGTGGTTTACAGTGTTATTCGGAAATTTTGCCGAAGCTATGGCAGAAGGGCGCGGCAAAGCCCAAGCCGAAGCCTTGCGCAAGACGAAAATTGAAACCATGGCCAAAAAATTATCTCATCTGAAGTCGGCCGAATATAAACTCGTATCAGCCGTTCAGTTGCGCGCGGGCGACTTTGTGCTCATTGAGTCTGGCGACATTATTCCAGGCGATGGCGATGTCGTAACCGGTATTGCCACAGTTGACGAATCCGCTATTACCGGCGAATCCGCTCCAGTGATACGCGAATCTGGCGGCGACCGATCGGCTGTAACCGGCGGAACACGCGTTGTCTCAGATTGCATTGTCGTTGAAATTAGAACCAATCCCGGCGAAACTTTTCTCGATCGTATGATTGGCCTTGTCGAAGGTGCCAAAAGACAAAAAACGCCAAACGAAATAGCCCTCAATATCTTGCTCATCGGATTGACGCTCATTTTCTTGATTGTTTGCGTTACACTGCAAGGATTTGCGGCTTATTCTGGCAAAATGGTGCCTGTCATCTATCTAATCGCCCTCCTCATCACTCTTATTCCAACGACCATAGGCGGCCTTTTATCCGCCATCGGCATCGCGGGCATGGACCGGCTCGTTACGTTTAATGTCATTGCTAAGTCTGGCCGCGCCGTCGAGGCTGCAGGCGATATCGATGTATTACTTCTTGATAAAACGGGCACTATCACACTTGGCAACCGCATGGCGGCTGAGTTTATCCCTGTCCATGAAGTGACAGAACAAGAACTGGCTGATGCGGCTATGCTTGCTTCACTGACCGATGACACGCCCGAAGGCAAGTCAATCGTTAGACTGGCCGAAGTAAGGTTTAATTGGCATGCCGAGCATTACCGTAAACCAGATATGGTTTTTGTTCCTTTTAGCGCCTACACACGCATGAGCGGTGTCGATACAAACGGCATTTCTATCCGCAAGGGAGCCCCTGACGCGATTTTAAAACTGTGCGGGCAAAAGACACCTGTGGAAATCACACGCGCCATTCAGAAGGTTGCAAAAACCGGGGGAACACCCCTCTTGGTAGCCCGCGACCAAAATTTGCTTGGCGTTATTCACCTCAAAGACATCATCAAACCGGATATACGCGAACGTTTTGCCATGTTGCGAAAAATGGGCATTCGCACCGTTATGATCACCGGTGACAACCCCTTGACAGCTGCCGCCATTGCCGCCGAAGCCGGGGTCGATGATTTTCTTGCCGAAGCTTCACCAGAAAAAAAGCTCGAATTGATCCGCCTTGAACAAGCTCAAGGTAAGCTTATTGCCATGTGCGGCGACGGATCAAACGATGCGCCGGCTTTGGCACAGGCCGATGTCGGCGTTGCCATGAATACCGGCACCATGGCTGCACGCGAAGCCGGCAATATGATTGATCTCGATAGTAACCCAACTAAATTGATTGAGGTCGTCGTCATCGGTAAACAGCTCCTGATGAGCCGGGGTGCTCTGACAACGTTTTCGATCGCCAACGATGTTGCTAAATATTTTGCTATCATCCCTGCCCTTTTTGTCGGTATTTTTCCTGCCATGCAGGTGCTTAATATCATGCGCCTTGGTAGCCCCGAGAGCGCCATTCTGTCCGCCATTATTTTTAACGCCCTTATTCTTATTGCGCTTATTCCCTTGGCCCTGAAGGGTGTTCGCTACAGACCGGCTTCGGCTAGTGCTGTTTTACGACGGAATTTACTGATTTACGGTCTTGGTGGCCTGATTGTTCCCTTTGCCGGAATCAAGGCAATCGATATTGTCGTAAGCCATTTTATGGGTATATGAAAAATGAACTGGTCACGACATATTCGCTCAAGCTTTGTCCTCCTGGTGTTTTTTAGCCTACTTACAGGATTGGTTTATCCGCTCGTTGTCTATGGTTTAGGTCAGGCCGTATTTTCCCATCAAGCAGATGGCAGCTTGATCAGTGTGCAGGGACAGATCATCGGCTCAAGTTTAATTGGGCAAGATTTCACTATGGATATCTATTTTCACCCGCGCCCCTCCTATGCCGGCCAGGGCTACGACGCCAGAGCTTCGGGCGGTAGCAATTTGGGCCCCACAAGTACAGATCTCTTAGACGCCGTCCATAAGCGGGTTTTGGCGTTAGGCACTTCCGGTGTTTCTTTCGTTCCAGTTGATTTGGTTACTAGCTCGGCCAGCGGACTTGATCCCGACATTTCTCTAGCGGCAGCCCATATTCAAATTGCACGCGTAGCTGAAGCACGCCACGCCTCAGTCGCGGAAGTAGGGGCAATCGTGGAGGCCAATGTCATAACGCGTACATTTGGCGTTCTTGGCGAAAATCGCCTTAATGTATTGCAACTTAACCAGGCGCTGGATCAGTCCATGCCTGTAAAGCAGTAAGGATCAGTGCATGCCTGATCGGCAACAAGAAAGGCCTTCTCCCGAAGCGCTACTTGAACAAGCCAAGCGCGAGGGGCGAGGTAAACTGAAGATTTTCATTGGCGCTGCGCCCGGCGTCGGCAAGACATTCGCTATGTTACGCTCGGCTCAAGCGCGCAAAAACGAGGGTATTGACGTTGTCATAGGTATAGTCGAAACGCATCAACGCAGCGAAACCGAAACAATGGCGCAAGGCTTGGATACCATCCCGCGCTTGACGATCGATTATCGCGGCCTGCAATTTCTGGAAATGGATCTCGATGCGGTGCTGGCTCGAAAACCAAAACTGGTTTTGGTCGATGAGTTAGCCCACACCAATATTCCTGGCGTGCGGCACCCTAAACGTCATCAAGATGTCGAAGAACTTCTCGAAGCCGGTATCGATGTCTATTCCACGCTCAATGTTCAGCACATCGAAAGCCTAAATGATGTCGTTGCACGTATTACAGGCGTTACGGTGCGCGAAACCGTGCCTGACAGTATCATGCAGAAGGCGGATTCGATTGAATTGATTGATTTAACGCCTGAAGAGCTTCTCCAGCGTCTAAATGAGGGCAAGGTCTACATCCCTGAACAAGCGCGCCTGGCCATGAGCCGATTTTTTACCACCGGTAATTTGACGGCTTTACGTGAATTAGCCCTTCGCCAGGCAGCAGCACGTGTCGATGAACAAATGGTCGACTATATGCGCAGCCACGCCATCGCAGGTCCCTGGCCCGCCGGCGATAGGATCATGGTGTGTATTGGTGACGACGGTCAGGCAACTTCTCTTGTCCGTACGGCTAAACGTACAGCCGAACGCCGCGGGGTGCCTTGGTTGGCCTTATATATCGAAACCCACCGCCATGCGGTGTTATCAAAAAATGTTCGTAGCGAAATCACGCAAGCCCTTCATTTAGCAGAAAGCCTTGGCGGTGAAGCCTTAACGATCGCCAATGAAGACGTCCCAGGCGAGGTTTTGCGTGTTGCTCGCGAGCGCAATGTCAGCGTTATCATTGTCGGTCGCTCGGTTCGTTCCGTCATGTCAAGGTTGATGCGGCAGTCGCTTGCCAAACACTTACTCGATCTCGATGAAGGCTTTGACATCTTAGTTGTTAGCGGCAGCGATCCGAAACGCAGGAGCCCCCACGATCACAAACAAGATGAACATCTTTTTACAAAAGCCTGGTGGCAATCTTACGCTTTCGCCACACTAGTCGTCGGCATCACGACGGTTATTGCCTGGGGTGCAAGCCATCTTACCGATTTGCCGACATTATCCTTGATCTATCTGGTTGGCGTGATGTTGGTGTCGGTTGATTATGGTTTCAAAGTTTCTCTCTATACCAGCATTTTAAGCTTTCTGACTTTCGATTTTCTTTTCACACCACCACGTTACTCATTGATGATCGAACGTCATGAAGATTTCCTTACCCTTTCTTTCTTTCTCGTCGTGGCCATAACGGCCGGTGTCATCGGCGCCCGTTTACAAAGACAGATGCAAGTTACGCGGCACAACGCGCTGCGCATTCAAGCCCTTTATGATTTTAACAAAACGATTGCAGCGGCTGCTACGCTGGACAATGTCTTGCAAGCCGTCGTGCATCACGTCGCCGATATGCTTAAATCGCAAGTAGTTGTACTTTTGCCCTATGGTGAGCGACTGGAAACCGTGGCTACTTTTCCTTCTGACATTGTGCTTGATACCGCCTCTGGCGCGGCCATGGATTGGGTATGGCGACATGGGCGTCCAGCGGGCCTCAATTCAGATACCTTGCCGGGAGCGCCCTTTTATGGCTTGCCAATGCTAGCCGGCGGCGAGACTGTGGGCGTTCTTGCCATACGACCGAACGAGGATGCGGCGTTTTCCTCAGATCAAGAGCACATGCTTATCAGTATAGCTAGCCAATCGGCGGTGACCATAGGTCGCACGACGTTGGTGGCTGATATTGAACAAGCCCACTTACAAACAGAAACCGAGCGATTACGCGCCAGTCTCCTTTCGTCGATTAGTCACGATTTGCGGACGCCGTTGGTCGCCATTTTAGGTGCCACGACTAGCCTTAGGGATTATTGGGACAAATTTGACGATAAATCGCGCCGCGATCTTTTTGCGACGATTGAAGACGAATCCGATCGGCTTAACCGTTTCGTTCAAAATCTTCTCGATATGACCCAATTGGTATCGGGTGGCTTAAAGTTGCGCCGTCAACCAACAGATATACAAGATCTTGTCGGCACGGCCTTGACCAAATTGCGCAAACAGATCGGCACACGTCCTTTGCATATCGATATAGCCGATAATTTGCCACCGGTTGATACCGATCTTTCAATTCTTGAGCGCGTCCTTGTCAATATTCTTGATAATGCCTGCAAGTACTCACCGCCAGGGCAGGCTATTGATATATCGGCGCGGCGCGAAGCGCATTATATTCGTATCACCATCACCGATCGCGGTCCTGGTATACCTGAGGAAGAGCGGGATCGCGTTTTTGACATGTTCTACCGCGTCAAAATCGGATCAGCACCAACTAGCGGGGCCGGGCTTGGCCTTGCCATATGTCGCGGATTTATCGAAGCCCATGACGGCCGTATTCAAGCCCAGTCAGGCAACGACGGTATTGGAACTAGAATTGTTGTGCGTTTACCGATCTTTGACGACCAACATTAACCAATAACCTTCAATGTATGAGCCAGCTTAGGGGCACATCCGCACCTGCAAGCCTTTATGTGTTATAATGGTTTTGTCGGAGGAGTAATGTCGAAGACACCTTCCACAGGCAGCACGCACATTTTGATCGTCGATGACGAGCCCCAGGTGCGTAAGTTTTTACGGCTTTCACTGCAGGCCGAGGGTTACGTTGTGCTCGAGGCCGACACGGCTGAAGATGCAATTGATATCGTTCGCACCCAGCAACCTGACCTCATGATCTTAGATCTAAGTTTGCCTGATTTGGATGGACAACAGGTCATTCGCGCCGTGCGCTTAATGAGTTCTATCCCTATATTAGTGCTTTCGGGCCGTACCGAAGACAGCGAAAAAATTGCTGCTCTTGAGCATGGTGCCGACGATTATATGGCCAAACCATTTTCAGTTCATGATCTCGTTCAGCGCGTGCGCGCCGCCATGCAACAGCAGGCTATAGAAATGGCCAACGAAAACATTGAGAGCATCATTACCGGCAATTTACATATTCATTTAGACACAACGGCCGTCACACGATGTGATAAGCCTGTGACCCTCGAAGATGAAGAATATGCTTTATTGAAATTGCTTGCCCTACATGGTGGCCGCGTCATGACGCTTGGCAGCCTATCGCGTGCTTTGTGGGGGCAGGATGGATCTACGCAGCTCTATAGAAACTTACAAAAGCGTATCAACACGCTGCGCCATAAACTAGAGGTTGAACCTTCATTTCCTCGCTATATTCTAACCGAACCCGCGGTTGGGTATCGCCTCGAGATGTTGCCTCCAGAATAATGTTCATCATCACAAATCATTGATCATCTGATCGGTTGTTTTTGCTGCGTAACATTGATGGCGCTTAAGCGGTCACGGGTGAGGCAAATCCTAACCATCTCCTGCTTCTCAATTTATGGTCAATAAAGTGTAAACGACCTTTTGCAGCGAGCTAAAAGGTATGCACTAAATACATATCAACATCCTGTTTTCACTGATCTTTTAAAAAAATTAATCGTCATTAATAAAATACAAGCTATATTTGTCGTATATTTGATCTCGTAATTTCAAAGGAGGCCTAAGTTGAGTCTCGGAAGCGATAAACCGGGCGGACCGCCAACAGGTCGTAGACACGATGCCTACGGTGCCAATTGGTTAGTACCTGCGACTCAGCCGACTGGCGCCCCTTCGCCTAATACTGTTGTGATAGGTGACCCTAAAGGAGCTGGAGCTTCTGCAACGCTTGAATTTGGTCCTGATACGACTTCTAGAATTCCCAGCCCGAAAAGCAGCTTTCGTCCATTTTTCAAATAAAGTACTGGCGTTAGCGCGTTAAAGCTTGGGCTAATTTCCCTAATGATTTAAATAACCAAAAACACCAAATCGCAACGGCATAGGCCAAAATGATAAAGAGGCCGTCGCGTTGCAGCATGCCGATCGCTAAAAATACCAAAGCAATGGACGGCGGAATATTGATAACCGGTATCGGTAACGCCACCATGACCGCCAGCATTAAAACCAAAAGGCCGTGCACACGATCAAGATGCGGTCCCGATAGGACGAAAAGACGCGGCTTAATATAAGCCTCGATTATTTCAACACCGCGAATGCTTTGTTCCAAACCTTTAATCAAGGCCTCGCGTTTGATGGTACGCTCGAGAATGAAATGTGGAAATATTGGCGTCGCGATACCCAGTATCATCTGCGCCGCGAGGATAATCATAGGAATGCCGAACAAAATCGATATAAACGGCACCATAAAGATAAAAATATTTAATAGAGCCAGAATGAGCAGCAAAAAAGCAAAACCACGTATACCAAAAACCTCCAGTACGTGACCAACCGTAACAGATTCCTCGTTGGCGGCCTTATTCATAAGATGCCGCATCAAATCCGAGATGCGTTCTGATTTTGTCGGCATGGGAAGGACGGGTTGCACGACTTTGATCAAGCTGCGGTTTTAGTCTTGGCAGCAGCGAGCTTGGGCAATTCAGCAATCGCTTGATCGACAAGGCGCGTCGCCGTTGCATTATCCATTTGTTCGGAAAGTGCCTGACGCGCCATTTTTATAGCCAGATCGACAGCAACAGAGCGCACTTCTGCCAAGGCTTCCGTTTCTGCCCGCCTTATGCGCTCGATAGCCTGCTGTTCGCGGCGAGCCAAAGCATTTTTCAAATCTACCTCGGCCTGGACGCGTAGACGCGTCGCTTCATCCTTAGCGTGGATCATAATAGTTTCGGCATCAGCCAGGGCTGCCTTTTGTTTTGCTTTGTAATCAAGCAAAGTGGCCTCGGCTTCAGAGCGCAACTTACGCGCCTGCTCAAGTTCGTTATTGACCTTGGCAATTTCGCCATCAAGCCACTTCAAAATTGGCTTACGTCCGAAACGAAACGCCAAACAAAGGAAAATGACCAAAGATACGGCATACCAAAACATGGGGTCGGCTGATAATCCGCTCATGAGCGCCTCACCGCTTGTGCCGGGCCCAGTTTGAGACCACCAGCTACCTTTGCGACCATCGAGCTTGCTAAATCGAACACCATCTCGTGCACTTCCCTGATCGCGGCATCACGCGTTGCTGCAATCCGGCCTTCGGCTTCGGCTATACGCTTAACGAGTTCTTGTTGTTGGGCTGCCTGACGCTCCGCCGCCTCGCTTGCCGCTTTGGCCGTCAGATCGCTTAACATAACTTGAGCCTTGGCTCTCGCCTCAGCGAGCGTTTTTTCATAATGGGCCAAAGTCGCCTTGGCTTCTTCATTGGCCTTGGCCGCAAGTCCAAGATCATTTTCGATTGTTCTTTGACGTTTATCTTGAGTGCGGCTAACGCCAGGTAGAGCCACATAGGCCATCAGCAGATAGAGAAGCCCAAATGTAATCGCGAGCCAAAAAATCTGTCCTGGATATAAGGCAACATCAAACTGGGGTAATCCCTGATCGCCGCCTTCGCTCTCCGCAGCCCATAAGGGCGATGCCCAAAGCGGCGCCAGACTGGCCAGAAAAAGTGTAAGATACTTACCGGCTCGATGCATGCGTTTGTACTTTAGCTGCTTTTCATTAACATGATAGCGATCACGAAGCACATCAGTAGCACGAGCTCCGTAACGGCAAAACCCAAGTAACCAATAAAGCTGAACTTTGATTCAGCCGAAGGGTTACGCGCAATGGCCGTGATCCAAGCCGAGAATATCAGACCAAGACCAATGCCGGCGCCCAGCGAACCGACCATCGCTATACCGGCACCAAGTAACTTGACTGAACCTTCCATCGTAAACTCCCTGATTGGCTAGAGGTTATTGTTATAAAAGAACGCGTTAGTGCATCTCGATTGCATCACGCAGATACACGGCTGAAAGTATCGTGTATATATAAGCCTGCAGTAATGCCACGAAAAACTCGAAGCCGGTGATAGCAATGTTAGCTATCAGAGGCAATACACTAAGTCCGGCAAGCCAGCCGGCGGCTAATAAGCTCACGATCATGCCAGCAAAAACCTGCAATAAAATGTGCCCGGCCAGCATATTGGCAAATAACCGGATGGAAAGGCTGAAAGGACGAACCAAGAAAGAAATCAGCTCAATAACGATTAAAAAGGGCGCCAAAGCCATGGGCACGCCTTTAGGCAGAAATATATGCAAAAAATGCAAGCCATGGCGGGCAAACCCGGTGATAAATATCACAAGGAAGAGCAACAGGGCTAAACCGAGATTTACAATAATGTGACTGGTAACAGTAAGAGCACCAGGGATAAGTCCAAACAAATTACAAAACATAATAAAAATGAATATTGAGAAGATAAAGGGGAAGAAGGGTTTGGCTTTTTTACCAGCGGCCCCTTCAACCAATTTTGATATTGTGTTGTAAATCGTCTCTGCAACCATCTGCCAACGCCCAGGTACAAGCGCCTGCGGACGCATGGCAAGTGTCATGAGGGCGGTACCGGCGATAATGGCCAAAAACATAAAGAGCGCCGAATTTGTGAAGGCTACCGGATGACCGCCCACAGAAAACAGTGGCCCGCTTAGCGCGTGAACTTCAAATTCTTCAAGCAGTGATGCCATAACCTATTATCTCCGTTTATTGGACCTGCTGATCGTACTTTTTCATAGCGCGCCAGACATTAGCTATAGCTGCGGCAAAACCAACAAAAAGCATCGTCAACGTTCCCCACGGCCCTATGCCAAGTTTCCAGTCGGCCAACCACCCAACGCCTACACAAGCCAACATCACGGCTACAAATTCAAAACCAACCCGGCTTGCCTTCATCGCGGCAGAGTTATCTTTTATTGGACCCTCTTGTACAGGCTTCGCTTCAGCCTGCCGGATACGAGCCGACATCTCATCCAATTTGCTGCGCTCGGGGTCTATGACCATGTTTATGTTACTGCCTCTACGCGCAATCGTTAGAAGTCGGGCGCAAAGTAGGTGTGCGATGCTTGCGAGTCAAGCTTAAGAAGCCCTTGAATCTTGCTGCATTTTTTGAGCTCCAAGATAACGCCCGAACCCAAGAAAAGTGTCATTATTTAGAACTCGGACTTGCTAAGTCCAGCTTCTGGCCAGCTAGCAATCCCCGCAACGTATCGGCCATCGACTTCGGATCTGCGTCTTCGGCAAAGGTCGTAATGAAAGCGCCATTTGGGTCCATCAGATAGATGGCCGTAGAGTGATCCATCATATAATCGTTATTATCGACGTTCTCACCTTTTGCATAATAGACTTTATAAGCCTTGGCGACTGTGGCGATCTGATCTGGCGACCCACTGAGACCAACTATTCTGGGATGAAACGAGGCTACATATTGTTTCATCTTCTCTGGCGTATCACGGGTTGGATCGATGGTAATGAACAAAGGCTGGACCTTGTCGGCATCGGGCCCTAGAAGATCCATGGTACGGGCCATAACGGTAAGACCCGTCGGACACATATCCGGACAGTATGTATAACCAAAATAGACAATGAGATACTTACCGCGATAATTCGTATCCTTTACCGTTTCACCATCCTGGTTGATCAGCGTAAACGGACCGCCGATGGGCTCAGACGCCGTTGGTGGACGGATGGCCTCCTGGCGTAAATCAGCTCGGCGCGCCTCATCACTGCGTATTTGCCAGATTGCAACGCCTGAAGCTAACAACAAACCAAGAAGTACCGAGAGAATAATTTCCAACCACCGCCGCTTGGTGTCCTCTTGCGGGGGCAGATCTGGATCTTTTTCAAAGGGCGATGGAGGAACAGGATCATTCATACGGGCATACTAGCACCCGCACCAAAAAGTCCAAGAACTTAGGCAGAAGGCAAGAACTTAAACGTTCAAAGGACGCCCAACATACTGGCCACCAGAGGATGGCGGACAATATCTTTATCGGTCAACCTTATGACGGCGATACCGGGGACAGGTTCTAGTTTTCTTGCAATATCGGCAAGTCCCGACATGCCTTCGAGCAGGTCGCTCTGATCAGGGTCGCCCGTCAGCACCATGGTTGAATGCCAGCCAAGACGTGTGAGTAACATCTTGATCTGATTGTAAGTGCAGTTTTGCGCTTCATCGATGACCACGAAGGCATTATTTAAAGTGCGTCCGCGCATGAAACCTATAGGTGCTATCTCAATACCGCCATCGGCGAGGTATTGCTTGAGACGCTTGCCGCCCATACGATCATTTAAGGCATCGTAGAGCGGGCGAAGATAAGGCGACATCTTTTCATGCAAATCCCCAGGTAGAAAACCTAAAGTTTCACCGGCTTCGACGGCAGGACGGGAGAGGACGATACGATCAACGCGTCCAGCTTCCAGAGCCTCAACGGCCGCACTTATGGCGAGATAGGTTTTGCCGGTACCGGCTGGCCCAGCGGCGACAACCAAATTGTTTTTTGCCATCGCTTCGAGCAAATGCGCTTGGTTAGCGTTTTGCGGTTTTATTTTGCGGATATAGCTTTGATCACGGCGATCAAAGGCAGGATTATTGAGTGGGTCCCAGGATGCATTGTTGGTCGTATAGAGCGGTTGAACATTATAAGTTTTCTCGTCACGGTCAGAATGTTCATAACGTGAGCGCCGCTTCCCCATCATTGCCTCGCTTCTGTCCGGGAAAAACCCAGACGTTTGTGGTCGTAGCCGCACCATGCAGCCACGTTAAAATGCCGCTGTTTATGAGAGTTAATTCCTGATGGGGGCGAAAACCGGGGTACAGACGACAGAGAGCCGCAAATGCGTTGGGTGGTGAAAGGTTGGACGACAAGCACCTTGCGAATCTTAGTACCTCCTCCGCAGCGCGGCACCTACCGCGCGTGCCCCTCACAACCTTGAGCTCTTATGCCCTTTGGCCGGTCGAGGGCTGGAATTTGAGCCGCTCGCGCGACTCTTTCATATCCCATATATACTCTACGTCTTTACGGTTAACAAATCCTTATGACAAGAATAAGGCGCTGATTTTGCCGCTATAAAATCGCTGTTCAACATTACTTAGATGGGGTGGTTCTAAGGAAGTTCAAGATCATTCCGCACACAGCATGAGTTTGCTTGACAGAGTGCGTCCTAACTCTCTACTTTGCCGCGACTTTTAGATTGGTCGTGACGGCCTTGCCTTAAGCGCACCCGCCATGACACCACATACCCGGAGTAGTATTATGAAGGTTACCAATTCGCTTAAATCGCTTAAAAAGCGTGACGCCAACTGCCGCGTTGTACGCCGCAAAGGTCGCGTCTATGTGATTAACAAAAAGAATCCGCGCTACAAGGCACGGCAGGGTTAATCAACTTATTTTGATAGCTTTTTTATCAAAGCTTCGCGAACGTCCTGAATAACTGGCTTCCAATCGCCAATTTTATGTTGGCGAAAGAGGCGCATTGTTGGGTACCAAGGCGTATCCTTGCGATCCGTGAGCCAGCGCCAATCGGGTGCAAACGGCAAGAGTGTCCACACCTGTTTTCCCATACCTCCCGCTAAATGCGCCGTCGCCGTATCGCAGGTAATGATAAGATCAAGTTGCTGCATAAACCGCGCACTATCGGCAAAGTTCTTGAGCTTCGGCACAAGATCAATAATGGCGTATTTGAGTAATAGTGCACTATCCCCTTCTCTCAAATCCCGATTGAGATTGAAGAACTGCACATTCTTTTCGGCAAACATATCAGCAAATAGGCTGAGTGGGATTGAACGTCTCACATCGTTGCCATGGATAGGGTTTCCGCCCCAAACGACGCCGACTTTAAGTTTGTCGGTCTTAACAAGAAGCTTAGACGGATCAGGCTCAAGGATCGGCAGATAAGGTATATTCGTAGGTATAGTCGCAAGCGTTGTGCCAAGGCGATGCGGCAGATCGAAGACAGACGCATAATAGTCAAAACCAGATATCGGCTGGCCATGCGTAACGATCTCATCAGCCCCTGGCCAACCTTCAAATAAAGGTTTCAGAACGGGGTGAACAGAAAACATGACGCGAACCCCGTCCGCCTTGAGCAAAGGGCAATAACGGCTCAACATCAAGGTGTCGCCATAACCCTGCTCATCTGTCACCAACAAGGTTTTACCTTTGAGAGACTCGCCGCGCCACAAAGGTCGTGAGAATTTTTGACGTTTAAGTCCACCAACATCTTCAAAGCGCGCGCGATAACGCGCAAAACCCTCTATGTACTTTCCGCGCAATAATTCCATCAGCGCTAAATGCCAATGTCGATTACCATATTCTTCTTCATCGACCTCCCGGCCATCTTCGCCCTCAATTGTCTGCCCGGCTGCCTCGACAGCTTTACGGTAAGTGTTTTCGGCTAACTCAAGCTGGTTGAGCGATTGATAACTTTGCGCAAGATTATCCAATACATCGACGAGATCGGGCTTTATCGCCAACGCGCGCTGATAAACAGGAATGGCTTCTGTGTAACGATCCAAACGGCACAACGCGACGCCATAACCAAAATGCGTCATAGGGTTATCAGGCGCCAATTCCACGGCTCGTTTGCCGGCCGTTAAACTTAGAGAATAGTCGCCAAATTTCTCGGCAACATTACACAAAGTGAGCCAGCCTTCGGCATAATCGGGCGCCCCTACCACAGCGCTTTGCGCTTCTTTGAGAGCTTCCGCAAAATGTTTATCGCGCACCAGGGCTAGGGCCAAATTGCTGTGTGCTTCAGCATAAGCGGGTCTGATTTTGATGGCCTCGCGGTAGGCCTCAATCGCAGAATTCCAGTCACCAACGAGGCGGACGGCGTTTCCAAGATTATAATGGGCCTCTGCCATAGAAGGCTCAAGCATGATCGTTTGTTTGAAGGCTGCGGCAGCTTGAAGATATTGCTCAAGCGACATAAAGGCATTGCCAAGATGAAACCGAAACAAAGCCGCCTTTGGATCAAGTTTAATGGCCCGTTTGATTAAGGCGACAGCTTCTGTTCCATCGCCTTTGGCGACGAGCACTGTCCCCAGCAAGGAAAGAACATCGGCGTCTTCGGGCGTCGATATCAAAAGAGACCGATAAAGCCGCTCCGCTTCGGCCAGTTCGCCGGCACGGTGCTTATCTAAGGCTTGTTTTAGAATGCCGTTCATTCGGGAAGAGTTAATTGCCTCGGATCCGTCTGTTCTTCGATCCAGGCAATACGCAACACATTGGTATTGCCAGGTTTGCCAAACGGAACGCCCGCCGTAATCACAACGCGCTGACCGATACGAGCGATACCATCATATAGGGCTATTTGAACGGCCTTCTGTACCATCTCATTGAAGCTTGCGACATCAGCCGTATGTACGGCGTGGACGCCAAATGAAAGCACAAGTCGCCGGGCTGTTTCGAGTTTCGAGGTCAAACAAAGAATTGGGACCTCTGGCCGCTCACGTACGGCGCGCAATGTCGTGGAACCTGACGTTGTGTAAGTGACGATGGCCGCCGCTTCTATTGTTTCAGTGATTTGGCGCGCAGCAGCGGTGATGGCATCAGCAGAAGTGTGTTGCAAATCGGGGTGTTGTGCCGCGATACCAGTGTGATATGTGGGGTCATCCTGCGTGTGGCGTGCAATTCTGTCCATCATGGCAACGGCCTCAATCGGATATTGGCCGGTCGCACTTTCGGCTGAAAGCATAATGGCATCGGCACCATCATAAACAGCCGTTGCTACATCGGAAGCCTCGGCACGCGTCGGTGTTGCATTCGTAATCATAGACTCGAGCATCTGTGTGGCAACAATCACCGGTTTACCAATCCGCCTGGCTTCGCGCACGATCAACTTTTGCGTACGCGGTACATTCTCGGGCGGCATTTCAACGCCAAGATCGCCGCGCGCGACCATAACCCCATCAGCAAGATCAAGTATCGGCAGCAGATTCCTCACAGCCGACGGTTTTTCGAGCTTCGCCATCACGGCTGCGCGTTGGCCGATCAGTTGCCGCGCTTCATCAACGTCTTCGGGTCGTTGGACAAATGATAAAGCCACCCAATCAACACCCATACTAAGGGCCGCCTCAAGGTCAAGGCGATCTTTGGGGGTTAAGGGCGAAAGCGGAAGAACAACATCGGGAACATTGACACCTTTGCGATCGGACAGTTGGTGGCCTGACATCACAATCGTATCGGCAAAATCGGCACCACAGCGGTGAACGCGTAATTTGACCTTGCCGTCATCAAGTAACAACTCGCTATCCGGTCCGATGGCCGCGAATATCTCCGGATGTGGCAGCTGTACGCGTTGGTTCGTGCCCGGCACCGGGTCGAGATCAAGCCGCAACGACTGACCAATTTCTAAATCGATGCGACCGTCCGTGAATACGCCCACACGCAGTTTGGGACCTTGTAAATCCGCAAGCACTGTAATCGGCCGGCCGACATCCAATTCGACTTCACGAATAAGGCACATGCGTTCATGATGATCGCGATGAGAGCCGTGACTAAAATTAAGGCGAAAAACATCCGCACCGGCATCAAAAAGTGCACGGATCATTGCCTTGGTTGACGAAGCTGGTCCAAGTGTCGCAACAATTTTCGTTTGTCGCTTGCGGTGATGATTGGGCTTGCTGGTCATGGTGTCGGAACATCAAAAACAGAGAAATTGGCAGGAAGTCGTGACTTCAACTTTACCACCACAAGTTTGATAGCACGATTTGTAGTTATCTTCACAATCGTCATAGCAGCTGTTCGGACTGCATTTGTCATTACGCTCAAAATCGCGTGGCTGAAGGTCTGCAGGCTGATGACTAAAGAACTGCTCTCGAGCGTATTTGTCATAGTCTTGAATGGCCTGCGCTTGCGTTAAATTGAGGCAACTACGCTCTTCCAAATTGCACGTCTCGCGACAATAACCCTTGGCCTCAAGACATTGGTTAGCACACATCCGGCCGCCGGGTGTGTTGGGCGCTATATAGGACGTATTTTTGGCGGCTTGGCCAGCACAGCCAGTAAACGTCACGAGAATAAGCATCATTAATAATGGAACAAAGCGCATGGTAAACCTGGGGACTGCAAATCTTGTCCTCAAGTTGCCTCAGCTGAATGCCGATGACAATGATTTTAAGCTGAGCCGAATTGGCGGCTAGCTTTGTACCTGGCTTATCCTAAGTTTTATTGATGCTAAGCCTAGAGAGGGTGATTGTTGCCGAAAACCTTACAACAAAAAAGGCTTCAGCCAATAATCGCGGACGCCCGGTTGCAAAAAGAGATCATGGAGGATAAAGGCGCCAACAACGATGGTAACAAGTCCGCTAATAGCTAATATGTTCTTGGAATGCGGAAGAATGATATTCAATTTTGCCGTAAGCCAAAACGGATAAAGCAAGTGAACGACGCCCTTCAGTGTCATGAGAAGACCAAGGATAGTGACAATGGTCTGAGTTCCCTGCCATACCCAATGAAAAGCAATAATGAATACGCCGGCTACAAGATTAATGGCCCCTATGACGAGCGAACTCTGTCCCGGTTTTATCGCTAGATTTTCAATCCAACTCATCCAACCCTTCATGCCCTTCAAATAGGACAGGCCGATGACACATAAAATCATACCCGTCATAAATTCGATGCTTTGAAGTGAAGTCATGGTCACCTTGGGTCAGATTTATGACGTATGGTTCTCTCTATTCAAAAATGGAAACGTGCACGGCTTAGGCCTCATGAGGCTGAGACCTCCATCAATGAAAAAAGCTAAGACGTTCTGTGTCCATATCGAGATTACCCAGAACGCCCTAGTCTCTTAATTACTGAACATTGACGGTCGTTCCACCGTTTGATCCGCTACTGCCTTTAGAACCCGTGTTGCCCTTTGCGCCCTGCTGGCCAGTATTGCCCGTATCTCCCTGTGCACCAGGCGCTCCAGTAGCCCCTGTGTAACCGGTATTACCGGTATTACCTTGATCGCCGGTAGCGCCAGTAGCACCTGTATAGCCGGTATTGCCTTGATTGCCGGTTGCACCAGTTGCGCCCGTATAACCAGTACTTCCCGTATTACCTTGTCTTCCAGCATTGCCTTGATTTCCTTGCGGCCCAGCAGGCCCCGTACAAGCGGCGAGACCAAGCGTAAGAACGAGCAGCGCAGAGGGTAAAGAATATTTCATAGATTTCTCCTGGATGTGAAACTCAGAGTGATGAAAGTTGTGTCTTTGCTTATTTATATAATCAGCCATTATGTGATCGTAAGGACTAACTATGACCGAGACATAAGATATTCTCCGACAAATCCAGCGATAGACCAGTTTCATTGTGCAGATTTGACATACATCAAATGAACTTCATCTTGCAGGCCTAATCGCTCAATTTTTTGATATCAATTGAATTGTTTGCAAACCAAGCGATCAAAGTTCGGAACAATCTAACTTGGATTTCACAATATTATTCTCCATGCGCAAAGATTAAGCGATGGGAACCGCTCGGATCAGAATTCAGAAATCTGACAAATTGACGAATGTCAAATCAAAATCGTTTGACTGTCGTAGTTAGTAGATTGTGAAAAAATTATTGCCAATCCATCCCACAATACAGGCCACGGGCTTCTTCATGAACACGAAAAATAAGTTGGCACTCGGCGACAAAAATTTAAACGCTCCCACTATAAACTTTGGCAGCGGCATTAGAAGAAATCATATTTATCCGGATACCTCCGGTCTAAAATCAGCCAAAAGCTATCAAAGTATGGAAATAAATTTTCGGGTGCTATCTTCATTTCACAAAGATAAAGTCGCTCTATATGAACAAGCCGCTAATTTAAAAGAGCTCATGGTCACATGGGTTCTTGTGGAGTGTGGTAACCAAGCACAAATCTATGTGTGTCATAAGAAAACAAATACAAATGCACCATGGAGCGATAATGGTTTTAACGCCTACGACAAAAAAACAGATTACGAATTAGCGCCCGTATCAAATGGGATCATCGGTACAAACACAAAAAATGACTATCAGATTGATAACGATTGGAACGGCACCGTTTTAAGCCGCGATGCCTCCATTCACGAGTTTGGCGGCCAACAAACTGATAATGCTGCAAGTGTAAGGGAGCATTTTATGACAAACGTTGCTGGTAGACTTGCCCAGGCATGTAGGAAGAATTTGTTTGATAGGCTTTTACTTGTCGCTTCTGACAAAATGATAGGCGAGCTAAAAATGAAACTTGCCACCGATGTACTGGACCGTATCGTTACCGTTGCTCCGGAAGAGTTTGAAGCTTATCAAAATCATACGGTTATGACGCTTTACCGTAATGTATTTGCCCAATCTCATGCCCAGTGAACTTGGAATTTTACTTAAGTCAAAGGAGACGTCATGCCCCAGACAGAAAAGTTATCCACACAGATTATGACGAGCGCAGATCACCACGTCGCGGCAGCTTCACACCATGAAGAGGCAGCCGAGTCACACCGCAATGCAGCAGCCCACTACGCTTACGGAGACTATCAGCAAGCCAATGAACATGCTCGCTTGGCCAAGGGCTCAGGCAAGCAAGCCGAAACGCACTGTGAGAAAGCTATGAAGTAACCAAACTCGCTAAATCAAGCACCGATACTTACGACTTCTACAACCCTCAAAAAAAGGATACTCGCTATGACCCAACCTGAAAAAACATTTAAGGTAATTACTTTATCAGCTCTCGCCCTATTTATGGGAATGGCTTCGCAAGCTTACGCCGAAACAACCGGTCGCTATATTGATGACGCAACCATCACCGCGAAAGTAAAGGAAGCGATATTTGCGGACAGCCAGTTAAAGGTTCTGCAAGTGACCGTCGATACGAGCCACGGCATTGTTCAGTTGAGCGGCGTTGTAGACGCGCAAACTCAAGAGTCCGAAGCCCTTTATGTGGCTAGCCATGTTGATGGTGTCTTGGCCGTAACGGATAAATTATCCGTTAAAAGCGTCCAAGCCGACTAAATATCGAGCCGGTTACAAGATCGGTCGTGCCGTTTAGCGATTGAGTTATTCGACTAGAGAGGGTTAAGATGGCGAAGGCGCGTCAATTTGGTCCCAAGAAATAACGCTGATGCTAAAAAGACTATTATCTAGCTTTAATGGCGGCAAATGAATAACTCCTCAGAGGACATAAGTCGCAAAGAGAAGTTCCTTAAGGAATTACAATTTTTCTTCTCGCGCTTTGCACAAGCCGTCGCGCACCAAACGGGACGTGCCAGCAGTTTTACTCTGGCGCTGATACTCATTGTTGTTTGGGGCGGGTGCGGACCATTTTTTGGATATTCAGTTTCATGGCAAGTCACGATTGAGACCATTTGTAGTACTGTAACCCTACTCATGGTTCTCTTGATCCAAAACACACAGTATCGCGATACGCAGGCCATCCAGATGAAGCTTGATGAGCTAATTCAGACAAGCAAGAATGCGCGCAATGATCTTATCGAAATTGAAAAACTTACCGAAGGTGAAATCGCAGAGGTTCGTGAAATACAACGCGAAATCCGCGAACAAAGCGAAACCTCGGGTACAGGCAGCGTATGATATTAAATACGACAGCGAGCCCCTCAACACGCTTCTATGTTGTGCCACACGATTCACCGAACGCCTATTAGCTTTAGACGGTTAAGAAAGATGCCTCTATCGCAAGATAGATGTCGCTAATAATCAACTGTTAAAGTTGTGACAACCTATTACTCCGGGTCGTGCTTCTCACCCTCTTCGGCTGGGGCTTTTTTCTCTGCGGGTTCTTTAGCAGGCGCTGCTGCGTGTTCGACTGGAGCCTTCGCTGCAGGTTCTTTGGCAGGCGCTGCTGCATGTTCGACTGGAGCCTTCGCTGCAGGTTCTTTGGCAGGCGCTGCTGCATGTTCGACTGGAGCCTTCGCTGCAGGTTCTTTGGCAGGCGCTACTGCGTGTTCGGCTGGAGCTTTCACTGCAGGTACATTGCGAGGTGTAGCCACGTGTTCTTCTTCTTTGTCTGACGGTTGGATGACTGGACGCTCAGCTGCATGAACGACAGGTTTTGTGGGCGCGACAGCTTCACGAGGTTGGTTAGGCGCTTCTGGCTTGGCAATTGTTGCTTGAGCCGGATGAGTAGGTTGAACCGCAGGAGCGTGAGTAGCTTGTCCGGTTTTTTCTGGTGCACTGCCCGCTTGCGGCTTGGGTAATACCGCCCCTTTCGCGAGCGCAGGGTTCTTTCGTACAGCTGCATTATGCTGCTCTGCTACTGGGTTACGAGCCCCAGCTTGTTTAGCGGCGACAACCCCATGTGTGAAATCGCCTGCTTTGGCTGTGGCTGCTATGGATGGCTTACCGTGATTGACAGAAGCTGCTAAAGACGGATTTTTACTCGCCGCCTGGATTTGAGCCACTTGCTCTTGCGTTGGCGGTGTATGTTTCTCACTGGCAGCAGCCTGTTCCTCGGCATTTGGTGTAGCCGCAATGCCGCCTGGACCACCATTGAAGCTGGTCGTATTATTCTTGTTTGTGACGTTAGTTACATTGGTTACATTGGTTACAGAACGGTTGACGTTGTAAACGCCGTTATTCCATCCGCCACCGGCAAAGCCAACACCACCATAGCCGCCGCCATAATTTATGCCACCATAGAAACCTACATGAGGCGCCCAATAGCCTTCATGCCAGTTGAAAGATCCATCACCCCAGCCCCAATAGCCAGGGGTCCACAATACACCAACGACAGGTGGTTGCACCCATGTACCCGGAACCCAAAAATAGCCAACATCACTCCAAAGCCAATGGCCTGGTGACCAAATGTATCCTTCCATAGGAGGAGACGGAATAACGTAAACCGGCATCGGCGGCGGCGCTATAGCAACAGGCGGCGGCGCAAGAAAATCAAAAGAAAGTGATATATCAAGCCCTGCAGATGATGTCGCTGGCATAAACATAATGCCTAGGGCGAAAAATACAGGCGTCAAAAAACCAAGACTACGCATTTTGTTTATCCTCAACTTATAGGGTGATTAGAATTTATTAGGTCGTAGGGGAGGCACGGTCTGCAATAGATATAAGCTGCTAATTCTGCGACATTATTTGGGTATTCTCTAATACCCCTGGTCCAAGAGGCATTTGACAATAATCAAATGGTCATCATTTCTTCGTATGGAATCGAGATGAAAATATAAGTAGAAAGACAATTGTTTGGTGCCGCAAGAGCGCTTTCAACTCCACCTAGAGAACGTTGGCGTAAAATGAGATCTCTTATCAAAATGCCTTATGCCAGATTTCTCTATTCGATAAGAGGCATTAAAATTTGTAGCCCACACCAAGACGTATGATGTTATTGCCTGATCCGCCGGAAATCGTCGTACCACTAATTGTTGAGTTTTCATTGGGTACATCGACATAGAGATACTCAGCCCTCGTAAAAAAATTGCCTAATATATCGGCATCGACGCCGACACCTCCAGCGAAGCCAGTTTGCACACTACTATCTGAGCCAACTCCATCTAACTTTGCATTCGTTCCGGTAAAACCTAGACCAGCTGTCACGTAAGGCAAAAAACGACCAAATGAATAGCCGAGCCGTCCGCGCAACGTCGACATCCAATTTTCTGTGAATTTTGTGCCGGCTGACGTAGAATTTGTGTCGATGGCAGCGATATCGCCCTCAGCACCCAACACGAGACGATTAATTTGCCAGTTGTAGCCAATATCGCCGCCAACCGTAGAAGAGCCGTCCGAACCTGATGCACCGGCGCCACCTGAAGCATTGCTGAAATTGCTCAACATACCTCCGACAAAAATACCAACGTAAGGACCAGTCCAACTGAAGGATTCTGGATTATCGGCAAATACAGGAAAAGCTGGGAGAACAGCCATCATGACGCCTAACCACAAAATTCTCTTGACCAAAAACTTATTCATCATGGGAGCTTTCCTCTTGAGAAGGTTTCGTCTCGTGAGTTATTCGAGTCGCAAATCCTAGCACAAAATGGCGACAGAAATGATCGTTGAGAAGTTTGTCTTTTTTGTCAGGTAATTAATTGGAAAACATATTTGATATAAGCAATCCCGTCGATTTGAACCGGACAAGGTTTATCAACCAGCCTCCAAACCCTATCGGGGTCTCGAAGAACCTCACTACCCTTTCCATGACAAAACCGTAATTGTCACAAACTGCGGCAGGCTCTGTGTCTACAGAAAAAAGATCAATCTCTCGACATCTCTTGCTGGCCAAGCTGTTGGCATCAAAGAGGTTGATGAGGGTATTTGGCTCGTCAGCTTTATGGAGTATGATCTTGGCTACATCGATCTCGAGGAGAAGTCTTTGCAACCACTCAGCAATCCTTTTGGCCCAAGGATTGTGTAAACTATCTCTCCGGTACGTTCCGTAAAGATTGTCTCCGGTCCGTACAACTTTAAGATGGTGCGCCGGAACGGATGGTTCTGGGCACTTCTGGCAAATTAAACTTCAGATTGCCTAAGTCAATTCCTTCCCAAAACCGCTTTTAGCTTTTTGGGACTCTTC
>Ga0206811_1037_pt1 | contig 40882 bp, 32 predicted proteins | sample Alteio_BWOrgCont_53_FD_152886 | JGI IMG/M metagenome (GOLD analysis project Ga0206811, IMG submission 152886) | Enriched cells from forest soil in Barre Woods Harvard Forest LTER site, Petersham, Massachusetts, United States -... | ecosystem: Environmental > Terrestrial > Soil > Temperate forest >... | reverse complement strand
AAAAACCGGCGGGCTGCCAGGTTTGGACGCGAATAACGAGATTCTCATCCTCCGCGGGAATTCCAGCGACGCCGCCGCTCGGGATCAGATGATTGCGCGGATGAAAGCGTGCCAGGATCCTTGCGAGTGTGAAATGCAAATCCCTCCGGATGTCAACGTCATCAAGATTCCACTCCGCTTTTATCCCGAACAATTACCAACGTTCAAGGAACAGGACATCATTCTTCAAACGGGTGACATCGTCTACGTCCAGTCCCGCGAACGTGAAATCTACTTCACCAGCGGAGCGATCCGCGGCGGCGTGCAACAGATTCCTCGCGATCTGGACATCGATATTCTCCAGGCAGTCGCTATCGCAGGTGGCTCGTTGGCACCCGGCGGCACAGGAGTCGGCGGTATCGGTGGAGGAGGAGGCGGTGGCGGAGGAGCTGGCGGTGCCAGCGGTCCACTGGGAGCAACGCCATCACGAGCGATTGTGCTCCGCAAAACCTGCAACGGCGGCGAGATCCCGATTAAGGTCGACCTTCGCCGAGCCATCATCAACCCGGCCGAAAGAATCCTGATTCAGCCCGAGGACACAATCATCGTTCAATACACGTTCGCCGAAGAGCTGTACAACGTAGCATTGAGAACAGTGTCCTTCAACTTCCTGATGAACGGCCTCACCGGTCAAGGAATCCAGTAGCAGATCGGCCAGAAAATTCGGATAGAAATGAAAATAGGCCCGACAGAGTCGGGCCTATTTTCATTTTACATATCAGAGTCAAAAGCAATTTACCACTACACAGCAATGGCATCCCTTGTCACTTCGGAACGACGTCTACGAAGGCCGAGCAATCCAGAAATCCCAAGCAAACCCGCAAGAGCTAACGATCCGGGTTCAGGATTCGCGGTGAATGTCATCGTGAAATTGTTGGTCCCAACTTGGTTCGTCGGAAGTCGAAGGTCGTACACGAATGTTTCACTTTGACCATTTGGAGTGGAACCACCGCCACCAGCTAATCCACCATAGTAGATATCGGAGGTAGTGTTGGTATGCGGATTAAGTGCATAATGAAAAGGGCCTGCAGACTGATTGGTATTGACATTATTTCCATCGCCGAAGCTCGTCCCGTAACCCCCAGCTCCTGCTTGCTTGATGTCCAGTCCGCCGATTTCTTTATTGAATAAAAGATCGTTCTTGAGAGTAACATCAAATTCGTAGACGCGGTTGGGCTCAGTCGCCCCTGTCGTCGTGAAATTCATCGTCCAGCCCGTCGCCGGCATTTTCGTCACGTCGAAACTCAGGTCAACAACATTTGTCGTGTTATTGACGGTTTCAGAAGTAAGCGTAACTCCTGGAACAGCTGTGAGGGTCGGTGTTCCGCTGATGAAATCCGCACTTGCGACAGAGCACGTAAACACGACAAGAGAGACAAACAAAAACGTAACTCGACTCATCTTTCACTCTTTCATTTTCAAGATGGATTGCTTCCGAGAACTGAGTTCCCATTTCGATCGCTGGCGACCAGTGTACAGCCTGCCCAAGCAGCGTCAACTGCCGAAGATATTAAAAAAACATTTTTTCGAAAAAGTTTGCCACACCGACCAACTTAACATTCATTTTTGAGTTCTTGCCGAAGCCTTCGCATCAAGATCCTTGAGTTCCTGCGCCCGTGAAAGGTGCTGGGTCGCCAATTCCTTCAATCCCAATTGCTCATATGCCTCAGCGAGGGCGAGATGATTTCGCGGAGTATTACGAAACATCTGAAGAGTTCCTTCCAGATCGTTCACTGCCTCCCGATACCGCTTCAACTTCAGGAGGGCGTGACCACGAGTATCACGAAATCGGTCGGCTTGCGGCACACGTCGGATGCACGATTCGATGATCGGCAAAGCGCGTTCTGCTTGCGACGGCGTCGCATGGATCAATAACCAAGCCAAATTATTGGCGACAATCCCGGCATCGGGCATCACTTCGTATGCTCGTTCCAGATGCAGCATTGCCTCGTCGTGTTTTTCCCGCTTTAACTCAAGTGACCCAAGCAATAGATGACTCAATCCGATGGCTCTTCCTTCGAGCAAATTTGCATTCAGGAAACTTTGCACGGCATCTTCGTCATTCGGATTGGACTCCACTAACCGCATGACACGATCAAACAGCATCAGTTCATCGGGGTTTTCCTGAATTCCCGCCGCAAGAAGCGAGAATTTCTGCTGGCGAATCTCTTGACTGTCACCGGTCAACGAATCGGACCACGCGATATAGACTCGTGCCAAAGCCTGGTGCAATTCCGGTTTCTCGTCCAACACCAGAGAATCCCGTAACGACTGAATTGCGTCGGCGAATCGCTCCAAAAACACATACACTTCTGCCAGCGACACTTTCAATTGAGTGTCTTGAGGTCGGCTTGCAGATCGTTTGATAAAATCGTCGCGTGCTTCCTCACCGAATCGACGCGCTTTATCTTTGTCTCCCAAGCGCTGGTACGCCACGGCCAGTTTAAGCAAGCAGTCGCGATCGTGTTGCAGCGAGATTTTCAAATGCGGAATCGCCTGTGTCCATAGCCCCTGCTGGAAATAGATCTCTGCCAGCAGGCGATGCGCGACCGGGTTATTTTCGTTCATTTGCAATGCGTAACCGAGATGCAGCTCGGCAACACGTAGTTCTTTAATCGTCAGCGGTTTGTGCGACAGCAATCGCGTCGCTTGCCAAAGATGAGCGGGTCCGTAGACAGCGTGGTCTGTAGGGGCCAAAACCAGCATTGCGGACGCGGCTCGCGGCGAATCATCCGTGCTCGCCGCAGCTTTGGCGAGGTCAAATAATGCCTCGCGGTCTCCACGTTGAAACTCCAGAACCCTCTCCAGATAGACTTTGGCAGCGTCGAACTTGCCCGTATCCATACAGTTCTTGGCTGCTTTGCGATATTTCTCAACCAGTTGCCGGGGATCCTGCAGCGCGATGGCCAAAATCAAATAGCCAGAAAAGACAATCGCGAGAACGGCCGGAAGCCCCGCCAGCAAAAGCCAGAAATTGCGTGAGGACCACCACTGGCCGATGGTCGTCGCAATCCAGACGACACCGACCTGAGCAGCCCAGAATGGCCAGGTCAGCGTAAACCAGATCCACAATAATGCGCCAATCAGATGATCCAGAAAAAACTGAATCCAGCTCCCTCGGCGAGGACGTTTTGGTTTGGGCTTGGGTTTGGTGGTCGTGGCCGTCATATTATTCTTGTGCAGTCGAGGGAGCCAGGCTGGCAGAATTCCATTTTGACGTCGATGTCACGGCCGGCGACGACGTCGCACTTCCCTGCGAAAACTGATCGAGCGCATGCTTGCGAAATTCGTGATAGAACATCACCAACTGCTCAATTTGAACAGGTGTCATCGCTTCCGCAGATCGAGCGAGAAGCTGAAACTGTGTCAGAGGAGCTTGCGGCGGCGCTTCCGTGGACGTCACGCGAGGAGCGAAGAACGACTGGAAACGTCGTCGAGCGTCGTCAAGTTTCGGGACCGCAGAACGATCCGCTAGTAGCGCGGTAATTCGCCCGCCCTGATCGACCAGACTGAACATGAGGATTGCCTCCCCTTCCAGGGGACGCGACATTTGAACGACAGCCACCGGAGCTTCGACAAGGTTAACCATCTCGGATTGATCGCCAGCCTGCTGCCGGACTGAAACATGTCTCACCTCGGCAGAACCAATCTGCCAGCCGACTTGCGAGTAGCAGACCCTCGGATCGTGATGGCCAGCATAGGGATAGTCGATCGACACCTGAACCAAAATTGGCTCTTTTCCGTAAAGCCACTGTTCGCTTTGCTGCCCAAAGGGGTCGCCCACCACACGAGTGATATGCTTATAGCCCAGACGGTTGTAACCCGCCAAATTCTCCGGCAAGCCAGCCTCTGCCAATTCTTTCAGCGTGGCCGGAGTGCGAAATGACGCGGACAGGTCGGGTAATCCGCTCGGCTTCAACAACCATTGCATGCCGCCGCAGACGAAGAACATCGGTGCAAGCACAATCATCGCCAACCCCGCGCGACGAGGGACTTCCCCGGGAGGAGCGGAACCGGCGACTTTGGCAGTCCGGGCCGCAATTGAGTCGCTTGATTCAGAATTACGGCCGGGAAGCAAAAACAGCAGCAACTGGTCCCAAGAGATAATCAATCCCACGGAAAGCATAAACAGCAGCAGTCCCAGCAATAAATGATTTGTCCCCACGGACAGATCTTTCCTCCATCCCAGACCCAGGACAATAACCACCAGACGAGTGATATTCTCAAACAAGACCACCGCGAACGCGCCAGAGACGAGCAAAAACGTATGCAGAATTGCGCGACGATAATAGAGAGCCCAAAACAGCGAAGCGGCGAGCAAGACATAAAGCGAATGAACGCCACTGCAAGCATCGGCGATGAACAGGCTTTTTGCCGGAACCTGAATGACGTTCATGTAACTGATATGGAGCACCCCAAACTGGTCAAGGGCGTGGGACGTCATCCGCGTCGTCACGCCACGCAAAGCGACCGTCAGCCGCTCGTCCCAACCGAATGGAAGTGGAAGCAGGATCCAGCACATGACCCAGGCAGATAGCCAACGACACATGCCTGAACCACCTGTCGATGTCCACAACAGGCAAAACCCTGCGATCAGAAACGACAGCATCGCAGTCCACGGCGACCACTTCCAGGTTGCCGCCGCCAGTAATGCGAGTGCGATGGCCAACCCGGCAGGTGCCACCCATGGCCAGCGATCTTCCTTTGCCAATTCATCACGTTCGCCCCGCGGGCGAATCAACATCAGCACGAGAATCGGCACAACGACCACGAATTGGTAGTAAGGTCTTTCCAGTAAAGAGCTGAGGTGCCACCAGAGCAAGATCGGGTAGCCCGCGAGAAGCAGCCAGGGAGAGATTCTGGAAATCATTACTTTCAGGCGATTCATTGATAACGTAGCACGGACGCCCTCGTCCGTTTGCACAGTTTGATTTACAGGATGGCTTCAACGGACGAGGGCGTCCTTGCCACACAGGCACTCAATCATGAAGCCAGACATTGACCCGAGCAATCTCCAGCGACAGCTATACTTTGGAAGCAGATTCCTGCTCACTTGGCTCGTCCGAGTAGTATACGCCGCCCTCGCGACTGCCGTAGTCGTATCCGTAGCCATAACGGTATCGATAGCCCATTTGATAGTAGCGCGACGCACCATAACGGCCGTATCCATAACCCTGTTTCTCACCGATGCCGTTGACGACAACTCCCAGCACATTGGCTCCCAGAGCGCGAAGGAGTTCTGTGGCCCGAATCGACTCGGCCCGAGTTCGCTTTGTAATTCGAATCGTCAGGAACACCCCATCAACGCGGGCGGCAACGACACTCGGATCTGTAACGGCCAGCATGGGAGGTGTGTCGACCAGGACAAAGTCGTACTGCTCGCTGAGCAGTTGCAGCAATTCTCCAAATCGGGGCGAGGACAGCAGTTCCGAGGGATTACTTGGCCGAGGCCCGCAGGGCATGATCCAGAGATTCTCCACTTCCGTAAACTGAACGGCTTCTGGCAGATCGCAGTCACCACTGATGACCGACGACATTCCAAGGGTTTGATTAAGGTTAAAGACCTTATGGATTCTGGGACGTCGGAAATCGGCATCGATCAAGAGGACCTTCTTACCCGATTGGGCAATGGTGATCGCGAGATTTGAACTCACCGTTGTTTTGCCATCACCGGGATTCGGACTGGTGATTTGAATCACCCGATGCTGTTGACCCTTGGTGCTAAAGTACAACCCCGTACGAATTGAGCGGTAGGCTTCCGCCAGGCGAGACTTCGGTTGGTGGAAAGCGACAAGTGTTGGATCGAGGTGGGATTGAGGCTTGGGAGTAACACGATCCGTAACGGGAATATGACCAACGATGGGCAATCTCAATTGCTGGCTGATGTCTTCCGGATTACGGAATGTGCGATCAGAGATTTCCGCAACGAAGGCAAGAGCCAACGCGCCGATGATTCCCGCCGCGAGACCAAACATCATGATTCGGTTCCGGTTCGGTTCAATCTGCACGCCGGAAACGGCCGGCGCAATCACCTCCGTCTTGAATCCGCCGTAATTCTTCATTAGATTGATTTCTTCCAGCCGCTTGACGACCCCTTCAAACAGTTGCTGGGTCCGCTTAAGATCGGCTTGGTAAGTCGCATCCTTCACTTCGAAAACCGCCAGCGATTTCGCTGCTTCACGTTCTGTTTCAAACAGTCGATTCAGTTCGCGCTCTTTCTCTTCGCTCGTATTAATCTCTTGCTGGAGAGATTTGACGTACGTGACAAGAAAGTCCTCGTGCTGAGGCCGCTTTTGCTTTTCCACGTCCGGTGTTTCATTTGACTCTCCATCCATGAGCGAACGCGTCAGATATTTGCGAGTCAGAGCGATGCGGCGACGCAGGCCCACGAGTTTTGGATGTTCTGGACCATGGTTTTCAATCAGCACTTCCTCTTCCATCAAAAGTGGAAATAGCTGCGACTCGGGAGATTTACTTGTGCCACTGGAACCGGAATCCCCGTTAACGGCCCTGCCAGTCATCAGCAGCAGTGCTTCACGGTTGTCGCCCCGCGCAACTGCAGCCTCAATCGATTGAATTTGCGCTTTCGTCTGCGTCCGTGTGATCATCAATCCCGATCGCAGATTCTCGATTCCTGTCAGGCGAGACTGATGAATGTTTTGCGCTTCTTCTCCCTTGCCATTCCACAAAAGAGGGGCCGCTTGACGAAACTGACGGTATGCGGATTCCTTCTCGTCAAGCTGCTTCAGCAAATTATCCTTGGCGTCCGAGATCAAACGAGTCGTTTCTTCGTTGACCGTCTCATGCGACTGGCCGAGAAACGATTGATAACTGCTAATGACTCCCTTCAAAATCGTGGCACAACTCTGCGAATCGGTTCCGCGATACGTCAGATCCAGAATTGTCCCGTTTCCGCCAGCAACCGTGACCCCCAGGCCATTGATGATCGCCTGAGTTGGATCGCCCTGACCGGCAAATGGAGGCAAATTTGCCAAGTCAAATGTCTTGACCGCGTCTGCAACAATTCGCGGACTGCGAATGACAAGAGTCGCCGTGGCGTCGCTTTCGATTCGCGGTGATTCGATCCCTCGAATCGGCATTTCAGCGGAATTTCGTTCGCGAATGACGAGCATTCTCGCGCTGGACAAGTAGATCGGAATCTGCTTTGTGAAGTAGAGATACCCCAATCCGACTCCAAGGATTCCACCCAGGATGATCAGCCACAACCGTCGAAACAACATTCCGACGAAATCAAAGTCCGACCCCGCTTCGGCATTTGCACCTGCGGCACCGTCTGCTCTTTCCGAGAAGTCCTCACCCCAACTGGCAGGCTTCATCAATCTAACTCCTCAAACGAAACAGACTCGTCGATGCTTGAATATCCATGCTTACGGCACCACATGAGAGCCTACACGGATTGAGAGGAATCCTACCAGTTCGATGAGCGATTATTCCCGGAATTCACACGAAGCTCACCAGTTCTACTCAAATTACTTGTCCATCATCGTCTGTTTCAAATGTAGTGGTCTGTTGACGATATCACACAAGCTTCGGAGAACTGACCTTCCGGAGAATGAACCTTGCTTTTAATCGATTTCCCGATTTTTCGAGCCACCAAAACGTCATGAGCGAACTCTTCCAGACAATCCGTTCACTGATAATGACGAAGAAAACACAGTAACGCAATTAAATACAGTTGTCTACTGATTCCGGTGGATATTTTTTTAACGACATCATCGCCCACCGAGTCAAGAAATTGTACGGACACTGCAGAAACGGTGCCGTGGCTCATCCGGTGGTGGCTCATCCGGTGACCGTTCACGGGCGGAAACGCAAATTCTGCGAGGCAATCCGCAACTGGCGAGGTGACCTGCCGTTTCCGATAGCAGTTTCGCCAATTCCAGTTGCAAGAACTGGACTCGCGGCGACATCATTCAAACTGCAGCTTATTCCACGGGGCGCGGGACCAGGATTCGCCGCTTGATCGCTCGGGCCGGAGAACCCGCGACAACCGTCCATTCGGTAACGTCACGCGTCACGACGGATTGAGCGCCGACAACGCCCCCCTCACCAATCGTCACACCAGGAGAAATGAACGCCCGTGCGCAGACCCATGCCTGTGACGCGACGACAATTCTTGCGGTAATGAGGCGCATGTGGGGGTCGGTGATGTCATGGGATGCGGTGCATAGCATGACGTCCTGAGAAACGGTGGCGTGATCACCGATTTCGATGCGATCAACGCAATAGCAATCAACGCGGATCCCGATTGACGCTTCATCTCCCATCGACAGGTTCCACGGAGCCCAGATTCGAGCGGTCGGATCGATTCTTGCATTCTTTCCGATGCTCGCCCCAAATCGTCGCAGCACCATCCTTCGCCAGCCAAAACAAAGCCGAGGCGACGTTCGAAAAATCGTGGAATAGACAATGGCCCACAGCAAACGACCTGCCTTGTTGCGCCAGCTATGTGCACTGGGGCAATCCCCTCTGCCAACGCGCACCCGTACCCGGTTTTGAGGCGGGCAGCTACTTAAGTCAGTTTCCCCGACATCTTGTGTCATCGCTCCTCGCTGACGGCAGTTGCCGGGAGAATTGACCGGGTGGCGGGGGCGTGTACGCTGTTCTGGCGATTGGCCACCAACTGATAGACGTTCAGCATCTGGTCTCGAAATCTCTCGATCGAGAATTCAGCGACTCGAGCCAAGCCGATCGACACCAGTTCGTCAGCCCGTTCTCGAGTCTGCAAGATCGAGAGACAATGTGCTGCGAGTTGCTCTTCCGCAGACGCATCAGCGACGAGGGCAGCGGTGCCTGCCACTTCGAGCAGCGAACCGTTCGAACTGCACACCACAGGACATCCCCAGGCCATTGCTTCCAGTGGCGGCCAGCCAAACCCTTCGTAGAGACTTGGGAACAGCAACAACCGTGCATCGCGATAAAGCGACTTCACCACCGAATCGTCGGGTGAAGTCACAAAGTCAACCTGCGGTTCCAACCCTCGCGACGCAATCAGTGACCGCAACGAGTCATCGGGCGGAGGCCCAGCCAATTTCAGGCGAATTGATACGTCTCGCCGAAGTCGGTCGAAGATTCGCACGACACCCAGTCGGTTTTTGTAGAAGCCATTGTTTCCGATGTGCAGTAAGAACGGTCGAGGGGATGTTCGGCGTTCTTCCCAACCTGGTAGATGGTCGGCTGACTTTGGAAGCAATTCAGGAGGAACTGCATGCAGAACGACGTGGATTCGCTCGGCGGGTATCCCAGCGACTTCAACCAGGTCATTCCGCGTCGCCTGGCTGACGGCAATGACATGGGCGGACTCCAGCACGCCGAGCAGGCTTGCTCGAATGATCCACCGCGCCCCTTTTCCCGGCGGAGGCAGCGGAAAGCGGCCACGCGATTGAAGTTCCGGTATGATGTCATGTGCAGTGACAATAGTCCTCGTTTCAGGTAACCACCGCGCAATGTAACCGTGACTTCCGTCCACAACGTGATAGATGTCGGCCGGAAGTCGTCGAACAAGCCGCCGGGCCCGCCAGGCAATGGTGGCGTGATGAAACGCCGTTCGAAGTCGTCGCGGAATTCTCTCCAGTTGCGGTCGAGTTGGTGCCAAAGAGACGCGCGAGCATTCGACTCCAGAGACAGTCTCCAAAGCCGTTTGAAGAAGCGCCGCGTAACGGTTCATGCTTCCCGCGGCATCAGGCGGTCCCGACTCGATCAGGATGATTCGCATCAGGATTCCCGCGAACCCGGTCGCCAGGCGGCAACCATTCCCCGGACGACATCCGTCATCTGCGTTCGAGCGTACCACCCCAGACGCTGCTTCACCTGCGATGGATTCAGGCGACTCGTCTGAATGTCGGATGGCCGCCGAAACTGCGCATTCGAATGAACATATTGCTGCCAGTCGAGGCCGACCGCCCGAAAAGCCTCGGCCACAAATTCCTGCAACGTGTGGGTGAGTCCCGTGGCAACAACAAAATCCTCGGGGGTTGCCTGCTGCAGCATCCGATGCATAGCTTCGACGTACTCGGGTGCCCAGCCCCAGTCCCGGGCAATGGAGAGATCACCCAACTCCAGTCGATCCATTTGCCCCGCCGCGATTCGACACGCCGCAGAGATAACCTTCTGCGTGACAAACCGTTCGGGTCGCAACGGTGATTCGTGATTTGAAAGGATTCCAGAGCACGCGTACAGATTGTACGCTTCCCGATAATTTGCGACCTCCCAAAATGCGGCCGATTTCGCGACCGCATACGGGCTGCGGGGCGAGAATCGGGTCGTTTCATTGGCGGGAATGTCCCCGGTCTCCCCAAAACACTCGGACGAGCAAGCATTGTAAAACCGGGTCGGGATTCCCAGGAACCGAATTGCTTCAAGGAGATGGAGCGTCCCGCCCGCAATGCTTTCAAGCGTCTCGACAGGCAATTCAAACGAAAGTCCAACGGAAGTCTGTCCCGCGAGATTATAGACCTCGTCGGGCTTCAGTTTCGACAGCACTTGCAGGACACTTCGAAAGTCCGTCAACGTCACCGAATGGAGCGTGACCTGTGCGAGCAGATTCAGATGCTGCAAGCCATCAAACCGGTGAGCGAAGACATCGCGCGAAGTTCCATGGACCTCGTAACCTTTACTCAGCAGCAATTGGGTCAGGTAAGCACCGTCTTGCCCCGAGATCCCGATAATTAATGCCTTCCGTAAACTCATTGTTCTCCGTTGCGTCCTTCCGACTTCTCCGGTTCCCTCGATCCGGCCCTTGCGGGGAGAGGACCAGGGTGAGGGGATTTTTCACGCGCGACAATGACGGGTTTCGAATGGCCATATCGCTCGCGCGTTGTCATTCTTCTGTTCCCTTCGCTCTCAATAAAATCCACCTCGGTGGGAAAGGTCGAGGGGCTTAAGGTGCGGGGACTTCTTTTCCATCTTCAATTTCCTGACGAGAATCGGGTGGAGCACTCGGGAACTCCGTCAGAGTGACAGGCCGTTTAGGTGACACCGGCCGGGAAACATTGCTCCACACAGTCCTGGGAATACCCAGCCCCATCCCGAGACAAAAGCCGATCATCAGAATTGTCGACGGGTCTCCGCTATAAGCCTGATGGGAAACGATAAAGCCACACGCATTTGCGAAAACCACACTGTAGATACCGAACTGCAGGGATTGCGCAGGATGACCTTTGGGGATGGCAGTCATCGAATGGCGTACGGCTGCGATCAGAAAATAGAGCGATACCACCGCCAGAACGACCCCCGGAACTCCCAGCTCCTTGAATAATCGTCCCACTCCGTCTTCTTGCCAGTCTCGCGTGTTGGTGACGATTCCCAACCGGTGCCGACCTTGTGTGGCAACTCCCAGGCCGTCCCCCAACAATCCGGACTGCTGAAGTGTCACCGCAACCGCACTCGAAAACGATTCGGACGTTCGTTCAAATACATCGCCCATGATCGTCGAAGCAAATCGAGTATAATCGCTAGAGATGTCTTGTGTTTCGATGATCAGCGACAACATTCCGACAATCACCACGGCCGCCCCCGCCATGCCGACTGCAAACCGAATCCGGCCGCTCGAAGACGTTACCAGCCCCACGTAGCTCACCAGAAACACGGCTGGCATGCCGATCATTTTTCGGCGTCCCGACAACAGAACGCAAGTCGCGCCCCACGTACAAATCAGCAACCAAAACCATGTAAATCGCTGACGGGGACGTAATGCGATGATGGCACCGAACAGGATGACGTGCGCGGCATGCAGGCCCATGACATCCGGACTGCGATAGAAACCTGCAATCAATTGGACGATATCGGTTCCATTGTACCGGATCCAAACCATATTCATGCCGCCCAGGCCTGGGAATTTGACCTTTCCGATTTCGAGGATCACCCCAATCAGCACCACAGCATTGATCAGCACATAGGCCGACAACCATTTGTAAATATCATCGGCGCGGCGGGGCCAGAGATAGCCGAGGACGATTCCAATACCAGGACACAGGTAGGACAGAATTCCGACGACAGCCAGCACCCACCCGTTTTGGTACATCAGGGTCGAAATCAGAGCCCCGGGGACAAGTGCGGCCACGAGTGCGAGAACGCTCTTTTTGTACTGCGGGTATCGGAGAAACAAGCTCCGGCATTCCCGTCCGTTCAATGTGAACGCCCCGAACAGTGCTGCCATCCAGACGAGTCCAATCGTCAGAGTCGTCAAAACAGACTGTTGTTCCGAAATCTTGCGAAAAAAGTCCCGAGTCGCGTCGATCAGAAGGCACGCAAAGATGGCTTCACGCCATTTTCCCAAAGCAAATAGCGCGACCAGCACCACGAGGCCGCTGAAAAGATCATCCATGTTTTCTGTCTGCTCGAGTCCCCTCGCCCCGGCCTTGCGGGGAGAGGGTTAGGGGGAGGGGATTTCTTTTTGGTCTTCCAATCCTCGGTGTTATTTACGGATTGATTCTTATCCTGTTCGGCTCAATTCGAATAGCTTCGCGCGCACGTTCGAGATGTACTGCGCCCGGATCATACTGGCGATCAAGCCACGGCGTCCTTCCAGGAATCCGCATCGCAAAAAATAATGATAAAGAAACCAAAGTGCGGGTTCACCGGGAACGCGACATACGATTTGCTTCAGGAACCGTCGGCGTTCCTGAACATTTCCAAACAGTTTCGGTCGAATTGCCGACGTGCCCCACTGTCCAGTGGTCAGGAATCGGTTACGCACAGCCGCTTCCCAGCTTGCATAATGATTGTGCCGGTCGAGATAGGCTGTCAATCCCTTGCGGTCGTTATGAATCAGCGGATTTCTCATCCGTCGGACGTCTCCGTCGACGATCAATCGTTCATGAACTTCCATGTCGAGTTTCGAACTGGAATCAAAATCCAGTTCCTCGAAACGAGCCTTGCCACGCTGAAATAGCAGAACGGCGCTATGTGAGAAACCACCAAACCGAAACTGTCGCCCCAGAAACCAGAAGCCCTTCTCGATCAAGTACCCAGTAGCCGGACGAGGAGCGGAAATTGCCGCACGAATTTCGTTCCAGAGTTCCTCGGGAATTTGCTCGTCCGCGTCGAGCAACATCACCCAATCGGTATTCAGTGGTAATGTATCCATTGCCCACTGGCGTTTTTTCATCTGGCCAGGCCGGTTTTCGTACTGAACGACTTCGGCCCCCAGTTCTTCCGCACATTCGATGGTCCCGTCAACGCTTTTCGAATCGACGACAATAATGCGTTCCGCCGGATAAAGAGAATTCAGGCAAGACTCAATATTGGCAATTTCGTTGCGGACGGCGATGATGACTGTCAACGACAGCTTCACGGTCATTGGAGGCTCTTGGGTGAATGCGCTGGGGTCAGTTCGACCCACTTGAGTTTGCGGACTTAAGGTAGCTCGGACGCCCTCGTCCGTTCGCTCTTTTTCACAGAGTCATCTCCACGGACGAGGGCATCCATGCTACACGGCAATCTTAACCGGGGCGGAAGGAATTCTCCCCTACGCCCCGTTAATAACGTCGTTGGTGTCAACAACGACATCGTCCCCGTGTTTCAAATGAGGCCCGCAGACGAATTCAATCGCCTGCGTAATGCCATCTGCTGCCGCTGCCGGCGAATAGGAGGCGATACGGTGACGCGCGGCTTCACCCCACGCATGAAGAACATCGGGATGATTCGCCCCTTCAAACATCAAATCGGCGAGCTGCTCCCAGTTTCCAAATGAGAAAATATCTCCGGTTTTTCCGGGAATCACGAGATCCGCTGCGCAGCCAACCTGATCACTGACAATCGCCGGTCGGCCGCAGGCCATCGCCTCGTTGACGACCAACCCCCATGTTTCCCCGTGATCTGAAGGCAGCAAAAGACAATCGGCCGCGACATACGCGTTGACGATTTCCGATTGATTCAGGAATCCCGCAAATCGAACCGGCAACTGGTTTTCCCGTGCATAGGCTTCACACTTGGCCCGCAACTCACCGTCGCCAACCATCAGGACTTCGATTCGAGTTTCCCGAGCGGCTGCAAGGCGAAGCGACTGCAACAAACACATTGGCTGCTTCTTGACAATGAACTTGCCGGAGAAGAGAAAAACGATCGAGTCGTTCCGGAGCCCGAAATGTTGTCTGGCCGCATTTCTGTCGACGCCCTCCGCAGCTTTCGCAAATCGTTCGTTCTCCACACAATAAAGTGCGGGGAAAAGGCGAGCAGCCGGGATTCCGCGAGCCCGATAGAAACTGGCATTGGCCTGACCAATCGCGAGAAACGCAGAGTACTGCGAGACGAGTTGTCGCTGAAGCAATCTTTTCCACCAGGCACGCGGCCTGAGATCGTTAGCCTCACCGCGAACGATGCAAGGAACGCCGTGACGACGACAGGCCCAAAGTGTCTGCAAACAGCTCTTCACGACCCACCCATTGACGATGAACGCGTCAAATCCGCCATTTCGAATCCTGTCGGCAATTTCCGGCGTGTCGCATCCACCAAAGGTCGTCACGCTCGGTTTGGACGACACGTTTTTCAAGACCTCAGAGCGATATCCTTCCAGCAAGGGCAAATCCCAGGTGAAGCTGACCCCGAACCCGGATCCCTGAGCCTTGGCATCGGGGATCTGACAAAAGAAAACCGTAAATTCCAGGCCCGGCTGTTGAGCTAGATAGCGAAAAATAGGGACTTGATACTGAATCGGATGCGATGTCAGAAATCCAACTCGATAGGTCATGAAACTTTTTGCCGATTGAAGGCCGCTGATTGATCTAAAAGACGGAGGACTTCAATTATTCGGTGAATCCCTGATCCAATAATAGTTCCCGGAATCGGCTGAGAGAATCGTGAATGCAAAATGCCGTACGACGCGGGATCTTGCCCAACGTACCCGTGTAATTCAGGCGACCGGGATCTACGGTGGCGATCTGCCGAAAACCCGCCGCCCTGCAGATCGCTTCGTCGGTAAACATATATGCGTTAAACGGATAGGAAAAGGCTCGAATGTCACATCCCAGATGAGCTTCGAGGCTTTGCTTCGATTCAACCAGTTCCGTTGTGAATTCAGCAGCCGAGAGAGAATATCGCATCGGATGATGCACCGTGTGCGCGCCGATCTGATGACCCCGCTTTGCTGCGATGGCAATTTGATCCCAGGTGGCGTACAGGGGACAGATCTGTTCGCGTTGAAGTGGCCCGATCCGGCGTTCTGCTTCAATTACGATCGTCTCAATCTCTGCGGGCGACAATAGCTGGCGGGCGGCCCACAGAGGCCCGGCGACCGGAATGGGAACTGGCCGGAGGCGATCCTCCAACGCCTGCCATAGGCAGCGCTGTCCGTCCTCGCTGGCATTCAGCCAGGCCAACCGATGGTCCAGTAAAACCGCCTTGTCTGGCAGCGAGGTCGTGATGAAGAAGACCCCGCGCGCCTGAAACTCTTCCAGCATCGGCGCGGCAACTTCGAAATTGTCCGCGAAACCATCATCGAACGTAATCACAACACGCGGCCGGGCAACTGAGTGAGACTTCCGCTTTTCTAACCCGTTTTTGACTTGGGGATCGAGTTCATCAAGGGTAAGAAACTCGGCACCCAACTCGGTTAACAACTGGAGGTGCTCACGAAATGCCTTTGGCGATGTACACGGCAACCCGCTCGCTTCGAGCCACGGCGCATCATGATGCTCTGCGATACGGTGGTACAGTAGCACAGTGACAGTACCCGACAGGGCTCGACGGAGTGGGCCGCGCATGAACGGGCCGCGATAGGAGCTTCGTACCAGGGTTCGTGCGGCGCGAGTCATCAGCCAGGTCGTCATGTCAGTGGATGCCTCCACAACGCAGGATCGATGGTTGGCTCAATCACACGGACCTGTTCATCAAAATGAGTCCGGCTGTTCAGGTACAATTCAATCAGTCCACCATACAACAACAGCTCGTTGGCCTGGCAACGTTGAAAGGGGTTGTAAATGTACCCGGTACGACGGAGGAAAAGCCGACCTGGTTCCCACTGCGGATGTCGGGACGCGATACCTGTGCTTAGCTGACCCAGTGCCAGGATCAACAGATCTTCTCCAAGTCGGCGAGTCTTGAGTTCAAGGCGTTCGACCGTGTCGCCTGCCTCAAAGGTGGGCCGTGCGGTATAAATGATATCGCCACTGTCGATCCCTGCATCAATATAATGAACGGTGACTCCAACGAGTTGCGGCTGAGAATGAAGGATACAGTAAAGATTGCAGTTCCCGCCCCTCGCATAGGGACTCAGTCCAGTATGAATATTGATAATTTTAAGATCGCGCGGCAGAGTGCCATCGAAGTACGGCGCTCTCAGCAAGTTGGTCCCGTCCACGACCAGACAATCGGGCCGCAATTGTCGCAGAAAATCGATCGCGGACGGCTGATTCACGTCGTGCACATGCAGGTGCGGCAGATTTGCCCGCAGAGCCGGAAAGTCGTTCGCACCGTCAAACAAGTCGGCTTCCAGCGATCTTGCCGCAATATTGAATTGGCGACATTTGGCGCGAGCTTCAAGATGGCGGCTCAACCGCAACGGATTGCGATACCTTCGGCAAAGCGACGTCCATCGATCCTTCAATGAGGCGGGCCTTTCGCTCATCGACAACCAGCCAACCAAATCAAATCGATCAGCCAGTCGGCGCAGCAGATGTTCTTGTCGAGGGCCAGGACAAGTCACTCCAACAACCCGGTAGCGAGCTTGCTCTGTCACGGTTTTGTCAGGGTTGTATTGAGCAGCATCGTACTCGACCGTCATTGCAGCAATCTTCCTGTCCCCTTGCCCCGGCCTTGCGGGGAGGGTTAGGGTGAGGGGATTTTCGTGCGCGACAATGACGGGTCTCGAATAGCCATGTCACTTGCGCGTTGTGACCGTGTTGTTGCCTCGCCCTCTGTCCAAAAACAACTTCTAGGATTGGAAGACCAAAAGTAAATCCCCTCACCCCGGCCGTCTCCCCGCAAGGCCGGGGCGAGGGGACCGGAAACGTCGGAATTGTCTTTGGACAGGTTCTTAGGGTGAGGGGGTTTCCTGCGGCGATTCCGCAGTCAAAGCGCGGATCAATGCCGGTCCACGAAGTTGAAGCTGAATTGCCCAGCAGAGAGCACGGAACTCTCCCAATAGTTTCACCGGGATGTACCAGGGATGCCTCAGATGGAATTTGGTGGCCACTTCGCGGATCGGACGTCGTGACATATACGCGAGTCGCTCCAGCCATGTTTCACCGCAGCGCATGGCGAAGTAATAGTCGCCCACTCCATGTTTTGGGGCGGCCGAGGTCAAATGACTTCCCGTGGATCGTGTTCCACCTCGTTCCGCGCGCAAATGTCGAATGGAAGCCTGTGGACAAAATTCGATCGTTCCGCCATGCATCAACAGTCGCCGGGCGAATTCCGTCTCAAAACGGTATGCAACACCGACAAAGTTCTCATCGAATCCGCCAGATGCGAGTGCGGCGGAGCGTTTCACCGATAGATTGCCAGCCATGACGTTTGCGAGGCTCGCCGGTCGCATGGAGTTAAACGGAAAGTCGAAATCGGCACACAATCCCCGCCGTCGGGGCGGCGTGACGACATCTTCAGCCCGTTGCTCCGGCTGAAGCACCTGTCCGACGACGGCCCGCACGTCGTCGGACGAATGAGCCGCAGCATGCGCCTCGATCAACTGTGGGTCAGGGATAATGTCATCATCCAGGAACAGGACGAGTTCGTTCTCTGCGGCTTTCAAACCGACGTTCATCGCATGCGGTATCGAAGGCTTTTCGAAGCGGATCCAACGTATAAGTCCCTCGTTTTGCAGTCGGTTCAATTCCAGGATCGTTTCCGGATCGTGCAGAGGCGTTTGATCGATCAGAAGAATCTCACGCAGTGGGCCGACAAGTTGGGCCACCGCATTGACAGTGTCAAGCAAGACCTGTTCACGCTGATAAGTGGGAATGACGACACTGACCCCGCCATTGATGAATCTGGTTGCAGAGGAAATCATAAATGGGTGGGAGTACAGGTCGATAGCCTAACGGCAGACACGACTGTCTGCTTCGTGTGTTTTCAGGCATTGGGTCTGACGTCAATGAAGATTCCATTCATTACGCTATAACTTCTCAGGCAATAGCCGTTTGCCTGGAGGTAGTCGTAAATGCGGTCAACATTACCGCCGCCTGGTTGGAAGCCATGCATCTCAATAACCACTAATCGTGGTCGGAATTCATCAATGTTAAATGAAGTCAGGACTTCGTAATCATGGTCCTCGACATCCACTGAGAGAAGATCGAAACTGGGAGGAACGTGGCCGCTGCGCATGATCGTTTCAAGTCTCATGGCCGTCACTTCGACACGCTCCTTGACACCCGCTTCTCCGATTCGTTCTCGCTCGAAGTCGGAAGAAACCGTGGAGAGTTCCGGGGTTTTGGAAATGGTGAAGGTCATCTGCCCTTCCCGGTCACTAACAACGGCGCAGATGGCGGTGTCTCTTGGTCGAAAACGCTTGAACAGGCGAACGAGTTCCGGATTGCCGTCTACAGCAATTCCTCGCCATCCACGAGAATACAAGCTCAGGGTGTTCGAACCTTTAAACGGATGGTTGCAGCCGATATCGACGTAGAACCCGGGCCTGGACAAGTCCAGATATTGTGCAATGATGCGGTCTTCGCCGGTCTGGGCGTAGCCACTCCTTCCATGAGGATCGAGCAAGGCACGAATTCCTTCGCAGGCCGTCAGAGAAGCTGCCGTACGGAAAGGAAAGTACTTAAAGAGTTCGAGCGCTCGTGTGAAGTTAATTGCCATGTCCTGTGCGTCTTCTCTCGTCGGTGTGGAACAGTGCCTGCCGCACGCGCACATTATGAAATCGACGAATTGCTATCGCGAATCTTCTACTTTATTTTCTAGCTGACGTTGATAAAACCCGGTTAGCTCGCGAGCACACCAATCCCAAGTATGGCGAGATGCGGACTTGTGTGCCTCAATCGACATGGCTTGAGATTTGTCGGCATTGTCTCGCAATTCCAGTGCGGCTTGAACAAATAAATCCACCCGGCCGATCGGAATCAGTCGTCCGGTGCGACCGTTTTCAATGAAATCGCGCATTCCCCCCGCGTCACTGGCGATGACACAGAGTCCGCGGGACATCGCCTCCAGGGGAGCTTTGCCGAATCCTTCAAAAAGAGAAGGAAACAGGAAAAGTCCGTGTTCGTCGAATACCTGGATCAACTCTTCTTGCGGTCGCCAATCGCTGAGCGTCACGCGCGATTGAACCTGGGATGAAAGCAGCGAGCGCACGTCGGAATGATGAACGCGACTACAGATCCAGGTCATCGTGAGATTCGGCCGTTCCGTGAGAAGCTGCTCGACAATCTGCGTCAGGAGCATCGGCGCCTTGAAAAACGAGTACTGGCCGACGTAGAGCATGCGATTCCGCCGTTCATCTGCCATCGGCCTGAGTGGCACTTGCAAGAAACTGTCGGGAATTCCCTGGCTGATCACTCCAATTCGATTTGCGGAAACGTGGTATCGATCAATCAGAAACTGTGCGTCTTCCCGACAGGAAACATGAAAACCATCTGCGGATCGAGCAATCATCGTCCATTGCCGATCAAGCCAGGGGCGCAAGCAGTCAGAGAAAAGACCGCGAAGCGCGAATTTCCTTTTCTTCTCCAGCGTCGCCTGCCAGGGTGCAAGCGTTTCCCACATGCGAACTTCGTGTCCGTGACTGCGATTGACGAAGACACCGTGATGTCGACCTCGCTGAAAGTCCGCCGCCGCGAGATAGGCATGAGGCTGATTGAATTCGATCACGTCAAACGTCTGCCGTTCGAGCGCGTTCCGCATGGAGCGGCGAAAGGCTCGGGGAAGCTCAAGCAGGTAGTGAAGATTACCATGCCGTATGCGTCTCCCCAATTCCGTCTGCCAAATCTCCACGACTTCGTGACCCATTCGTCGCAAGGCCAGATTCATTTGGAAGACGGTTCCGGATGCGCCCGCATTCGGATCTGGCAGAACATCAGCTCCAACCAGAATTCTCAAATCATGCCTTTCCGAATCCAATGTGAGGCATTGCTGTAATCCATCAAAAGCGTCATGATGGCCAACCCCTTGCGAGAATGAAGGTCATCGTTGCTTCGACACAATCGATTGCAAACATCATCTGGAAGACGGCACCGCACGCATCTGTAATGGAGTCCGGCAAAACATCGCCTCGACCCAAAAGCCTCAAGTGGTGTCCTTCAAACCGAACCTGACACTTCACTGGAATCAGACGTCAGGCAGTGGCCACTTCTACTGGGTCGCATCTCGCGTGGCAGATGTTCCTGGCGACGCAAACCAGCCGTACAACCGATTCGTTCGACAACGCAGCAGGGTATACCTCAAGTATCTGTAAGCCACCTCGCAAATCGTCTTGAGAAGTATCCGTTCCGAAATGGCCAGTCGGAGTAGTCGAGGCACGTGAGTGATAGGAATTGTGTTGATTCGTCGAGCTAATGGCATCGGAACATGCCTTGTCACGGTCAAGATCAGCTTGGACCTTTTTTCGAGAAGACGTAAGAAAGCCCCTCTAGAGCTTAAGCAATTTCCAGCCCGGTTTTGGAGTACGTCCAACAAGTTAAGGGTATCGGCTAGATAGTCGACAGCAGAACTGCGGTCTTGATAAGAACTTGTAAATTGATGAGGATGTATGCGATAATAGGCTAGTCTCTCCGGCACGAAAATGAATTCACATTGAGTGCTCAGGATCAACCACATGAGATAATCCTCAAACTGCGTCCGGAGGACGGGCGGACCGATGAAACGAATCGCTTTCGGGAGATAACTTCGTCGAATCAGAGGTGTCGGCGAAGGGACCCAGTTAATAAACTCTGTGGCTGGTCGAAACAACAGCGATTCCAAACTTGAGCCGGTTACGCCGGAAAAAAGTTGTGCGAGGCATTGGACATCCTCCCCATCTGTGCCCGGCACGTCGCGAAGCTTGTCAGGCGCAGTCGCTCGACAGACCACAGTTCCACTAAAGACCATTCCGACTTGCGGTCCAGCATCATTGAACGTTGCAAGCTGAACTTCGAGCTTTCGTTCTAACCACGCATCATCTGCATCAAGAAACGCGACGTATTCGCCAGTTGCATGATCTAGGCCAAGGTTGCGTGAGACTGCCGTACCTCGGTTCTCTCCATTGGGGTGTGCCAGAAGACGGATGCGATGCGGATCTTTTTCTTGCCAACGCCGTATTCGTTCACGAGTACCGTCAGTCGATCCATCATCAATGACCAGGCACTCGAAATTTGTATGCGTCTGAGAACAAACGCTTTCGATCGCTTCGTCGATGGTTTCCTCTGCGTTGAATGCAGGGATGACAACTGAAACGAGAACTGGAACGCTCATGTTTCGCACGACTCTAACGCCTGAGCGCGTTCTGCAACCGGCCATTTGGAACTCTTGATGTCACTCGAACTCGCAGCGAAGGCCAATATAGTTCCGTCGAACCGCCCTGTGAACGGCATCGGTAACGAGTTCGACGTGTCGCGTATCTTGGCCAACAAGCTCCGAGATTGACTGACCGTCGGAACGATTCACGGTTTCGAGCAAGCAAGAGCGTCATAGCAGCGGATTATTTCAACCCTGCAAATCTGCGCTGCAGGCGACAGATTAGATTATTCCAAGTCCACGTACAGGTCGCAACGAGCGTTTGTCGTTGATTTGGATCGATCGATTCCCGCTTGGTTTGATACGATCGCTCGACTTCGGCGACAGACTGACCCAAGAGCCGGGCTCGAAGCCGAATTGAAAAACCGATCAGACGATTCATTGGCCATGGATAGGATTCCTGCGCGAGACAGAGTTCGTTGGCGATGATGCCAATTCGGGGATCGGCAGTTCGCGTCTGTTCGTAAGCTCGCGCGGCGGACAAGACTTCGTGGCCATGAATGATTCGTACATCGCGAAGCATCCTGATTTGAAAGCCAATTCGGTGGAGGCGCATCGCGAGAGCCGTTTCTTCGCACCCATAGCCATAATATGCAGGATACAAGCCAGCCTTGATCACAGCACTCCGACGAAGAATCACCCCGCATCCCATGAAGGCGTACTCGCGAGCCAAGTGACGAGCGGTCCAACGTCGAGACAGGCTTCCGCAACCTTCATCTGCTTTGGACCAGTGATAATGAATAGGCAATGCAAAGGCACCCACCTTTGGGAATTTGGCGAGAGCGATTTCGCAACGAGACAACGCATCCCTTTCAACTGGCCAGGAATCGTCATCAATTTGCAGGATGCATTCATGGCGAGCCGCGAGAATTCCTTCATTCCGCCTCGTAATGTATCCAGCGTGTTTGACGTGGCGTACGTAATTGATTTGACATCGGTCATCCAAAATCTGCAGGGCACTTGCTGGATCTACGTCTGAGCCATCGTCAATAATCAGAACCTGATCGTCCTGGCGGACCCGATTGGCAAGTTCCGACGCCACATGCTTCAGGAAGTCAAGGCGATTTCGAGTGACAACGAGAATGGTGAGCGGCATTTGATACAGGGCAAACTGGTTTGTGTGGTCGGCTGCTAAAACGGCCAACGGCAAGAAATCGGAATCAGGACTGGCGTTAGATTACTGTCGACGAGTCGACTTCATCGACGATGCTGAACAGTGCGTCTCACCACTTAAAAAGAGAAGGTTTTCCCAATCACCAAAGTCGTCAATAGGAATCTCGTTTCCACCTCGATCCACTCGGAAGCATTTGTAGTTCAACTCATCAAGAAGAAATCGCCAGGTTTCATCCATTGGTATCTGCAGGTTCCGCATCCGCTCACGGTTAAATTCAACGAGCAGATTTGGTCGACATATGCGCAATAATTCCCGGCCGCCAGCGAGGATCTTGCAGTCCCAGCCTTCTGTGTCAATCTTAATAAAACCAACGGGTTCTCGATAATGGGACTCCCAAATGCGATCCAGCGTAGCCATCGGCACGACGACACCACCTTCCGAAACCACTTTGGCGTTTCCAGCACGATCGGAATCGGTGAGTCTCACGTTAACGGAGCCTGCTTTCTCACCAAGTGCCGTCGCTTCGATTCTGACTAATGATTCATTCAGGCCATTGAGACTTAGCTGTTGGCGTAATCTTGCCAAGTTCGTTGGAACGGGTTCAAAGGCCCGAACGTAGGTATTGCGATCGCGACATACAATTCCAAATGTAGTGGAATACAGTCCGATTGACGCACCCACATCATAGAATACATCATGATCAAAATGTCGTTTCACGGAAGAGATGAGGGTGTCTTCCCATCGCCCGTAATAGAACGCAAATTTCTGTTCCCATCCCCGAATGTCAAGCAGCAGTCGGCATCCGCCATTGACATCGGCGATAGCCATATAAGAATGCTCGCTCATTTGGGACGTCAGCCACGAATCCATCTGCAATACAAATCGACCCAGCCCTCGAAATTCAGGTAGGCGTCGCGTTAGAGCCGAAATGCTTGCGCGACAAATCTGACTCATTTTCATTTGATTTCCAGTATCGCACGCACACAACATACACCTTATGCAATCGACAATTTGTTGTCGCGATTTCGCCGACAAATCTCATCGCCTGCAAATTTTACCCGTAACTGCGGCAAGATGTTTATCCAATAATTGCTCGCTTAATCATTGGTACCGTGACGTCGGAGACATTGCGCCAGTCGACCAATTTGCAAGCTTTCCATGATCGAAATCGCCCTCCTTCGATCTGAAGCATCTCCGTAAACTGCCCAATCATCCAATTGAAGACCCTTTCCTCCGAGAAATTTGACTCCCAAAAGTATCTTGCGAGTTCACCCATCTTCTTTGCCTGGCTTTCAATGGCTTCCAGGCGAGCCGGGATCGATTCGATGTCCTTCTCGTCCACGCGAAGAGAGAAGTCCCCCCAGGGTAAACCGTTTGGAGGCACCCAATCATCCGAGATCACGACGGGGACCCTGGCGGCCCGCATCGTCTCGAACAGGCGAATCGACGACGTGCCAACGCCGCGTGGGCAAAGTACGAATGAAGAACGCGCAAGTGCTTCGCGGTAATTTTCCTGAAAACGTCGATAGACCTCAGCGGACTGGTCACTCTTGTAGGCATCGTCACTCGACGTATCTTTCAGAAATGATCTTTCGCACGGAAGGGCGAGCAGTCGCTTGCGAATCGGGGAAGTAACGGACGAGCCTACGAATGAAAAAAGATACGATCGAGTCAAGCATTGGCCATTCGCATCCGCTTCGATCCACGGCTTTGGGAGATAGGGTGCGGATCGTGCGAATTTTTCATTGTAATTCCACGTAGTAAGCGAGGGGTACAGCCCTGGCAGGTTGGGAAATCCCGTGTCATACGTGCAGAACACGAAACGCCGATCTAAATAGGGCAGCTTGGCGAATCGCACGTCCGCATGACAAATCGATAGTATAAGATCGGCTGATGCGAGGTCGTTCGTAAGACCGTGCTTTTTGACATCGTCCTTTGTTGCGAGTTCCTGAAACAAGATAAACTGATCATTCCAGGGTTTGACGTCACCAACTCTCTCAAGATAGACTTTCATTGCTTAGAATTCTCATTCAGTCGTTCTCGAAATGACGACCCGTAGCCAGGCTCGCCAGTACAACGGATTGGATCGAATGGCCTGCCAAAAATATTTTCGAGCGCGGGGGTCGCCTCGTCGGGCGAGCGTTGAACCAATGAGATATGCCATCTTCGCCGAGCCCCAGGATGACCGCGCGTTCATCCGTTGATCACGCAGATCATTAGCAAACTTGCGAGCCGCGTCCAGGATTGGTTCTTCCGATCGTCCCTCGCGGCGAGCCGCGCGGCACTCCTGGCCCCAAGAACCAAACTTATGCTGACTGACTCCCATTTGCCCAGAAATACCCCGCGGGTCGCGACGCCAAAAATACAAGGTAAAGCTGCTGTATGCAATCAGCATTCGTTCCGCCATTCGCATCCACAGGTCCGAGTCTTGACTAAAGTAAAACTCCGGTCGATAACCTCCAACCGCTTCATATAAGGAACGGCGAAACATGACGCTACCGTGAGCTGGCGGCCCTTCACGTTCATCCAGCAATTTGCGCGTGGTCTCTAACGGGCTATTGCCGCGCGTAATCAGTTCCATCAGTTCGTCATTCGGTCCAACGTACTGCGTTGCACATGATACAAACCCCACATCAGGACAGGAGTCGAGAATCGCTACCTGTTCCGCAAGTCGTCTTGAATCGGACCAGTCGTTCGCATCATGTCGCGCGATGTACTCACCCCGGCTGGCATCGCACCCATTGATCAGCGCCATGGTCAGACCGAGATTTGCCTGGCGAATCACCTGAATCCGCGCGTCCTGCTTCTGGTATCGATCCAGGATGGCTGGAGTGTCATCATCTGAACCGTCGTCGACAACTATGAGATCATAATCGTCGAACGTCTGGATTAGCAGGCTGTCCAATGCGCGGCCGATATGGGGGGCCTCGTTATAGACGCCCATGACGATGGAGACGCGAGGATGTATGTTGGGCGATACGTCCACTGGTCCGATTTGGCTCATTTTCTTATTTAACATTGAAGCAATAATCGCCGCGTGGTCATTCGTCATACTACTCAGTTTCCGAGCTCAATCTCATCGAACAGAGCTTCAAACATTGGCTTAAGGCGAATCGACCCTTCCACCGACAAATGGTTGCTATCGCGGTACATTGCTTGTCCCTCTTGCTCGGCTCTCCAGATATCTCTGTCATCAACTAAAACGCTGGCGGGGTCCAGGACTGAGATTCCGAGGCTTGAATATCCGCGGAGCATCTCGTTGAGTTTCTTGTGTCCTTTAAGATATTCCTCTGCAGTTACGCCAATCTTTGCTGGGTCTTCGCCTCTACGGACTGACATGCTCAGCATCAAAGGAATATCACCGGATTGACTCGCCACCTCCAGCACGATTGCCACGCGGACGCCTTCAGCCGCAAGCATGCGAATTGTTTCGCTAAGGCACGGCTGGAATGAAGAATCGCCCATATAAAGCGACCAGCGTCCCGCAAGAACTACGAGGTCGACTTTGTTCGTGATCGCAAAATCTACAACTGAACGATTGAATTCTTTCGATTGGTCGTTAAGTCCGTATTTTGACTTCCATATGAAATCCAGCAGCGGTGGAGTTGCGGAGTGCGTTGCTTGAAAGCCAGTCACGCCTCGAGTCTTGCAAATCGCATCCAATCCCGGGATTAAAGCCATTGCGTGACTATCACCCCAGATAACGCACTTATCGCTAGATCCTATTGCTCCGAACTGCAGAGGCCCTCTATCTCTCAATTGTTCATTCGTCATTTCATTTATAAATGCCCTGCTTTGCTTCGCCGATGCATATGACAAGGCTTGAGGATCAAATCGTCCGGGAATGCCATTTGCGGTCCTAATTAATAACGAGGCGCATAGCAACAGCGAGACTGTTCCGGCGAACGCTATAAGCAGGTTCCTCGGCCTTGGGAGAATCATTCTCCGACGAAAAGGCGTCTCGATAAAATGCCAGCTAATTGTGGCAAGGAACAGGCTGACCGCCAACGCGCAGAGTCGACTGGTCGAGCTAAGAGATTTACCGGCTGACATGTGCTTCATCAGCACCAGAAGCGGCCAATGCCACAGGTAAAGTGAATAGGAAATCAGTCCAACAAACACGACCGCTTTTGACGCCAGCAGTCGCCCAATCCAAGTCAATTTCGATGTGTTTGCAAGAATCAGACAGGCCGTTCCGAGGCATGGTGCCAATGCGTTGCGTCCGGGAAATGGAGTGTTGGCAGTGAAGAAGTAGGCGGCAAAGACAATCCCGGCCAAGCCCAAGATGCTTATAAGACCCGCCTTCCAATCCTGAGGCTGGAGCGAACCCTGCGCAAGGAAAACCAGTCCCCCCAAAAGCAATTCCCAGGCTCGCGTCGGAAGTAAGAAGAACGTGGCACTTGGATTATTATGTAACCCGCATGCGCTGGCGACGAACGAGCCGAAGGTGAGTATTAATAGGCATATGAAGATCACTTTACGTTCATACCGGCAAAGAAAGATCAGCAAGAAGGGATATCCGATGTAGAATTGCTCTTCGACTGCCAGCGACCACGTGTGCAATAACGGCTTCATCTCGGCCGCGCCTGCGAAATATCCCGTATTTCGCCAGAAGAATATGTTCGACAACATCAATTGTTGGGCTACCGTCGACCTCGATAGCTCGGCGTAATCGTCTGGCAGTAGAACAAAAAATCCAGTACCAAGTGTTGCAAGCACTACGAACGTGGATGCCGGCATGATGCGGCGAATTCGTCGTAGCCAAAAACTCGAGAATGTAAAGCAACCGAGCTTTTGCTCTTTCAGGATCAGGCCAGTGATCAAGTAACCAGAAATGACGAAGAAAACGTCGACGCCCACGAAGCCGCCTGAAAACCCAAGACCTGAATGGAAGAGCAATACCAATATCACCGCAATTGCGCGCAGTCCGTCGATGTCAGGTCGATAGGTGAATTCAGTCATGAAATACTGGTTTCGAGTAATGTCGATCGAATCAGTAAGTTTAGGAGTGGAGTCGAAACGAGTTTGTTGACTCCGAGTTATGGGTTGCGACAAGCTGGATCCAGTCCCAACAAATGCTTCACCAAATCTTCCGCTATCGCTCGCTGCCGAGCATGGCAGGCTTCCACTTCCACCGGGTGTTGTTGCAACCGCTGCCAGGTTCGCTGAACTGATTGCGGATTCGTGGGTTCGCAAACTAAACAATGAGTCGCGACATCGTCGGGAAGATGGGCCGCCATTTTCGGAGTGACGATGACGTGGCACCCTGCTGCCAGCCCGTCGATGACATTCGTCTTTAAGCCGTAGCCTCGCACGCCGAGAACCGCAAGCGCACGCGTCGACCCCAGCTCTTCCCAGCTTTTCAATGGCTCGGGCAGGAAATCTATATGAACATCGTCGGGTAATGAACGATCCGAGTGCATACCTCGACTGACTGCGAAGTTCCAATCCGGTGCCAACTGCTGTCTCTTCGTCTCGCGGACAAATTCAATGAATCCGTCAATCATCGACTGGCCGATGCGATCATTGCCACCCGGAATACTGATGATTCGTTTGGGCCGAGAGATCCATGATTTCGGCACTTGATCCGGCTTAAGATCTGGCCACGGGCAGAAATAGGGAAAATCGACAATTTTCGCCTTTCCTGGAAGCCAAGACCAATAATGACGATTGTCCCAAGGACTGATACCCCAAAGGGCGGCTGTCGCACTCCGGCAGCGCCGATCACGGTTTAAAAGTCGAACGAAGCCATAGAGATTTCGCAATGCAGTGATTGGAGGCCAACAAACCCAACCGGACCGGGCTAAATGCTGAAGTGCTTCTGCGTTGTGCGTTCTAACGTGTAATCGCAGTCGAGGTCGCTGCTTTTTCAGCGTTTCCAGAATTTCCGGCCACCATGAATACTCGATCAACAAATCGGTGGCATTATCCGGAACTTGAGCGTGCAACGACTCGGGCCGCTCCGGGTCAAAACGAACGATTGTTACCGGGACGCCCAGGTCACTCCAAAGAACGCCTCTGGAGCGAACATCCTTCCAGTTTCCAAGACCCTCTCGAAGGAAATCCGGAATGGCATGGATCAAAACTAACTGCCGCACTCCCAAAGGATGGATCTTCATTTATGGAGAGCATTTACGCCCAGGCAGCTATCGGAGCGTCGGCGAAACGATCGAAGGCTTTCGTCCGTCAACATCTATGCACTCTCCGGTCGTCCGCTAATGAGCATTTCAGGTTCCGCGAAAAAGGCCCACCAGCATTCGTCGCATCTTATCTATAACGTTAGCTGGTCGGCTATAGTAATTGACGTATCTAAGGAATTCATTTCGTGCATTGTGCCAGCGCCTGCGCACTGGAGTCAGAATTCTTCCGCCCGGGCCAAACTGAATCGCACTCCCGTAATGTCCACGCAAAAGCGCAATCCAGAATCCCATATTTCCGGTGTGATTAACCAGATGTGCGCATTTTGAAAGCATCAGCGCTGTTGCTACGATCCTTTGACCAAAAATGAATCTGTCAACACCACGCTCGCTTGACGAGAGATGCTGCAGCGCAAAACCACCGCCTGTCACCGGCATTTCCTCGAGATACCAACAGCAATCACCGAATTCACGCAGGAAAAGATCGCGCACTTGAAGTTGATCAGTCTGGATCAAGACGCGACATTCCGGATGGGATTGCACGATGCGTCTCGTTGCCTCCAGGAAGGCCGATGGCTGCGCGAGTGTGACTTCTCGTTGCTTGTCAGTGCCACGATAGCAAACGCCAATAGTTTTACTCCCGTCGAACCCATATTTTGTTTCCCACCCACTAACGATGTCATTGATTCTTGGCGATGGTGTGAAGTACCTACGTACAAGCATATTGAGGCATTTGTAGTCCAGCTCATCGTAAAGGCCATGATGATCGACAAACCGGCGTGGCAAAGGATCGGGTAGGCGCATTGAACGATTGAGAGCGAAGTATTCAGGGTACAGATCATGATCGTAGATCGGTTGTTCCGCGCCACGATAAGTGGCGAAACTGTATCGATAGTGGATTTGTTCAACTTCGAGTCCGTCATTCAACAGATCACATAACGCCAAAAGGGTGACTGTAACATTTGAGAAGAAGCCAGAACTGTGGCCAATGTGAAGACTGCGATCTTCAAATCGGTAAAGCGTTGATCCACAGAGAACACGATGAGGAGGGAGTTCGTTCATTTTTCGAGATCCAGGATCGCTGGCTTTGCTTACGATTTGACGACGATCATGGGAACCATATTTTCGATTTGCCATGTCCGGCTGGATTCGTCAGGCGACTTGCCACGATGCGGTTGGAAGGCGCTGGCCAAACGGGCGGGTGCCTAATTTCGTGATGCGGTCAGTTGCATCCATTGAGCGGCATCGTTGCAATTGTTCTGCATTTCGATCTCCACTGCGATTTGGAGCCTCTTCGTGCCAAAGATGGACGATCGGCAAGAACGCCCCCTCGCTGAGTTTGGTCGTTCGAAGTCGGTCCATAAACTCAAGGTCCTCGGCACCCCAACCGTAAAACGATTCGTCGTGTCCGCCGATCTGAAAATAGGTGTCGCGTTTCAGTGCCACTGGCGTCGGATTGTTTTGCACAATCCAGTCGACGTTTCTAATCTGCTTGAATCCATTTGTTTCCTGAACGCTTTGGGAGCTGTGTTGATCCAGGTAAAAAATAAAGCGAGCCAGTCGTACCGCGTCCAGACCGGAGTTCAATCGTTCGCAGATTTGGGATGCGGCACGGGCGGGTAGGAGCATATCGGCGTCATGCAGGAGGACAACACGCCCTTTTGCAGCGAAAACTCCGCAGTTCAAAGCCCAAGATCGGTTGAAGGGCATGTCTTTATGCGTTGATTGCTGATGAATGTACTGGATATCAGAAGGAATGAGGGACTGAAACTCTGGCTCGCAGCTTTGTTCAACGACAATGACCTCGCAATCCGCCCCCGTTTGGGCTCGCAACGATGCCAAACAGGCTTTGAACTGTGGCAATCTGCCGGTTCCGCGAACACCGATCACGATACTAATGTCGGGGTTCGCTGGTTTACATCGTTCACTGGTGTTGAATTGAATTGGCCAAGCCTGCAAACAATGATCGATCAGTCGAGATCCCAAATCAGGGAACATCCGAGCGACCGTCAAGGGCGACGAATCACTCCAGTGGCAAATTCTTCCGCCGGAGTCTTTGTCGACGGTCAGTCGCTCGTGCCGATTACAAAGGTCTAACCAGTTCCACCTGAAGGCACTTGCGATTCGTGGGAATCTGAGCGCGAGTTCAGCTTGCCACCGTTCGTGAATCCAGCAGCCGATTTGTTGTTTGAGTGTGGGCATCTACGATTATTGTTCGTCCGGACGTGACAATTAGCCTATTCGGCCAGATTTGTGTTAGACACAATTAGACCCCACGGACGTTGCCGGACGTTGCCGGACGTTGCCATCTCTCGAGATGCGCACTCAATAAGATCTGCGGCGTTGTCAGAAACCATCTTTCTACACAATGATAGAAAACGAAGCCAACGGCAAGAGTCGTCGGTACGTAGACCGCATACCTCAAAATCCAATCCCTTGGCGAATTGCCAAACGGAAAATGGTGCTGGAAAATCCTCAGCACAGGAACGTGTACCAAATAGAGCGAATACGACAGGGTTCCAATATATGCCAAGGCGCGCGAAATCGATCCTCGAAACCCTCCTCTCGCTTCTCGATCCAGTCCCCAGTTAATCACGCAAAAGAAGGCTACGGCCCAAATTAACTCTGCGACCCAAAAAATGGCGGCAAAGGAACGGCCCGGAATAATTGAAAGTTCACCGAAAAGCCCTCGCCCAACCTTAGAGTGGGCGATTAGTTCAAATGCATTGGGATGGATGAGAAGGCCAGCAAAGATGAGAAATAACGCCAGCCGGACGGACCTGAAGCATGGCGATAGCGTCACATTTCCCATGTAGGCGTCAATTGCGATCGCACCCAGAGTCCAATGGAGCCAGTAATTGAACGGCCAAAGGTGCCATGCTCCCATCCTGACAAAGCCGAGCGAAATTGTACCTTGGTCCAGAAAAGGCAAAGCGATCCGCCAGAGGATGGAAAAGAACGCGACAACCATAACTGTCGCGACCGTCGTCCCCCTTTTCAGGAGCAGGAACAGCAAGAAATAGAGCATATAAAGCTGCTCTTCCATCCCCAGCGACCAAAACGCCCCATTTCCCAAAGTCATTGCATAGTCACTTGTCAAGTTGTGAGCCAGAATCAGATGCCAGAATAGATCCGGCACCCAAGTTGCTGTGAGCGCTGGGTTTGCTGGAGCTCTGAAGCAAAACTCACACATTAGACTGAATGCGATTGCAGCGAGGTACGTTGGATACAGCCGCCAGATTCGACGAACCCAGAATTGGGTCCACCGTAGATGGTGGGTACCTGTTTTGAACTTCTGTAATGCTGCGCGGCGATGAATGCAAAAACCGGAAATGATCACGAAAAACGGCACGCCGAAATATCCATAGTCGGCGAGGAATGCGAGGAAAAAGCAGGGGTTTTCCCGCCATCCGCCATGAGCGTAGTGCGGGACGTGTAGCGCCACTACAGATAAGGCGGCGACGCCTCTCCAAACATCAATGCTCACCAGACGACGGTTGTCGAGTCTCGACTCCGCGATCAACGGCGCTATTTCCTGATTTTCCTGAATCGTTGTCACGAAATTTCAAGTGTTTCCATGGACTGCCCGGCCTTCCGATCGCCGATCTTTCGTGCTGGAACTCCTGCCCAGATTTCATAGGGGGGGATATCGTTCGTCACAACTGCGTTCGCACCCACGATTCCGCCTCGTCCGATTGTTACTCCGGCGGTGATCACAGTTCCGGCCCCCAGCCAAACATCATCTTGCAGGATCACACCACGCCGTTTGGGTTCGGGGGGTTGTCGATTGATCGGGATTTCGCGATCACACCCATGATTGGATGCGATCAGCGTGCAGAATTGAGAGATCAGGCAGTCGCTTCCGATTTGAATGTCTCCGCCGCCTGCTCGCAAGTTATTGTATTGCCCAATCCACGTCCGATCACCGATGGCAATCGTGCCGAACCCGTTTCTCTCATCTCCAAACGACAATACCGTTCCGGCGGAAATCGCAGCGTGCTCCCCCAACTGGAGCTTTCCGAGTTCGTTGCCATCAAGGCGGATATCCCGGCCAATTCGACAGGTGGAGTTTGTTCGGGCGATTGCCGCGATTCGTCGAAGATGAAATGTTCGTTCACCAAGGTCGCGTACCAACTCGGGATGCCGCAGCAGCCAGATTCCGCGCAACCACGTCAGCATGACGACGCATTTCGCAAGCTGGCAATCACGGGATCTGAATTCCGACGATCCATTGCAGACGCCATATCCCAAAACACGGAATCTTCGAGGATATCGCCACTGAGAGTATGAGGCCACTCTCCTCCTGGGCCGGAATCCGGAGGTTTCCTGCCCGTCCAGCTTCGAATTTGTTCAGCAATTTTTGATCCGAATATTCGTGTGAGACGTCCGGTTTCCGGGTTGGCTTTTAGAACGAATTCGCCAGCGGGCTGCCGCTGCATCGTCGAGAGCATAGCATGATGCCAGCCATCGACAGAGTCTACGATCATACAACGGCGCAGAAACGTCTCTTTGCCATTTTTCCGAAGCTCACTCCTGAGACTCTGTGAAATTAGTAATTCCTCGATATTCGCCGCAGCCGCTTGGATATCACCGATGGGAAAGAGCAGACAGTTGACCCGGTCAATTAGGGTGGCTTCCGCCCCTGAACCGATGTAGGCGGAAGACACAAGCGGTACGCCATGCGACATGGCTTCCCAGGCAACAATTGGCCCGGTTTCCCAATGTGACGTTACGAGTAGTGCGTTCGCTCTGGAATAGACACGGGATGGCATTTCAGCAGAATCGACGTGCCCCAGAAACTCGACATGGGCGGCCAGCCCTCGACAGTCGAATTCGTGTCGCAGCTTCATCTCTTCCGGCCCTGTTCCCGCAATGAGAAGTCGAACCTTGTGGCCCGCCGACACGACTCGTTGCAAAATGTCGGGGAGATCGAAGACTCGTTTTTGCGCTTGTTCGAGTCTGCCCACAAATGCCATAGTAAATGATTGGTTCAAGGGGACAGTGTTGATGTCGGTTCCTACAGTCCCGTAAGGAGCATAAAAAATGCGGTCGTCGCCAATCTGCCCTAATTCATGTGCAAGACGACAAGAAAGGCGATTCGTGCAGACGACACCGTCCAGAACGGAGGAGAACAACTTCATATCCGCGAACAAATCCTGCTGAATCCCATGACATGTCAGCAACGTGCGCGGTCGATTCCGAGTTGGGTGGTTTTCTGATGCTGCGACAATTGCGTCCGGGATATTTACGGAAATCACCAACCCTGGTCGAAGTCGGTCGATAACTTTTCGAAGTGCGAGAAGACGCCCTTTCTGTGTACCAGTCAAGCAATGGATGCCAATCCAGTTCGTGTCAGGATGAATGGCGACATACCGGTCTGGTAAATGATAGCGGGGACCGTGAACGAGACCCAAGGTCGCGTTCCACCCCCGTTCACGCAAGTGGGGTAGAAGATAGTCCAGCCACGAGGCGAGACCTCCCAAAACATAGGCGGACGGAGCGACAAACAGGGCCGTGGGCGTATTCACTTGATACTCGATGTTGCAGCGGTCCCCGATCCCGATCCTCGGATTCCGGTTTCCGACAGGCACTGTTGTACTTCGGCAATCAACCGCTCGTTTCGCGGTGCGATCATCGGCCATTCGGCACGCACACTGCGATGCAGGACAGAGCGACCCAGAAAGCGGCGAACCCATTCTTTAACGATGTCCGCAACGCTGAAACCGGGAAGTTCAGCCGTCGCGGCTGACCGGCTTGACTCGCGCTCAAGCGCCCTTCGCAAACATTCATCCCAGCGATTGCCAAATTGTTCGGGCGAATGTTGCGTCGTCATAATTCGTTGCGCGGCCGCTTGGAAGTCGGCGAGCCTGGCTGAGTCTTGAGCTAACTCGAAGATTCGATCGGCTGCGATTTCCGGTTGACCAACCGGGAACAGCACGCCCGTTTCATTGTGCCGAATCACATCTTCGAGATGAACTCCCGTGTATTCAGACGAGACCGGCACAACACCATGCACCATCGCTTCGGCGATCGCCATCGGCCAACCTTCGCTGGGCGACAGGCAAATTATGACGTCGAGTTTCGGATAGACCTGGCGATAAAGTTGATCGCGGCTCAGTTGTCCCAAGTATTGCACTTGTTCGGGAAACTGAGCGGCCAGCCGAGTCATGGTCTCACCAAAAGGACCGTCCCCGGCGATTGTCAACACGAAATGACAATTCTTTTCGCGCAGGGCCGCCAACAATGGCTCGATCTGTTCGGCCCCTTTGTCTGTCGTCAGCCGACCGACGAATCCAAGTCGAATCTTGTCGTGTTGCGATTGGTGCGCCACGATTGCGGCGGGTACAGCGTTTGAAATGCACTGCAAGGATCCAGGAGCCCACTTCGCGGTTGGCCAGTCTCGCAGGAGTTGATAACTGGCTCGATTCACCGAAACCACAAGATCCAATTCGTCGGACAGTTCAATCGCCGCCGCCAGATCTCCCGGAGAATTTCCATGATTGGCGAAGCCAAAACGCACTTTCGAGCCCAAGTGCTTTTCGCGTTGCATTACGCGAAGCCCATCATCCAGCAAGGTCACGAGCACCAAATCTGGCTTAATCCGACGAATGGCGTTCCGAATTGCCAGGTACCGCCCCGCCTGAGTTCCGGTCCTGCCGTCCAGTCTCACCAGTTGAAGTCCCGGCCGCATTTCCTCAACCGCATCAGGCTTATGAAACTTTTGTCCCCAGGATAACCCCACCACGACGTCCCACTGTCGCAGGGTGAGTTGCTCCGCCAGGCATTCAATCCATGTTCCAATCCCACAAACGGCGGAATGTGACGAATAAAGGATCAAAAGCCGATTCACCGTGGGATGCTCTCTCTGATTCCACTTGTCGGATCTCAAACGTGCACGGCTCACAAGGAGTTAGCACGCCCACAATTAATCCCAGTTGATTCTCTGCCAACTCACAGGAAGCAGGTCGTCTAACGAATAGGGCAACGGAAACGTATCGCTAAACCATCGCGACGGACAGACAATCCTCTTGTCAGAAGTCTCGTTTAACCATGCTGCCCACCAGCTGAAAGAACTATTGGCGATGATATTATCTTCACACGCTCTCATGATTTCAAAATCCTGTAGTGCTTCACCGGTAGACACGACTTCCCGATTGGAAATTCCTCGCGCCACGTGCATTTGGCACCACGTCGGATCATCAGTGCATATGAGAAAATGTACGTTGCCCTGAAAAGTTTTCATCGCGGTCTCATAATAGCTCACCGGAAGAAGCTCCATGCCAACCGCCGCTGGATTCCGAAGCGTCTCGTGAGAGAAGGCGATGTCTCCGCGCCGGACATGCACACCTACAATTCGATCCCCGAGTCTTCTACGCTGGCACACGAATTCAACCGCATGTCGACGGACCGATTCATCTTCTGGAGTGAACTCGGATAGCAACGATTCTCGAATCTCGCAAAAGTATCGTTCAGATTGCCAGTAGCCGCTCAATCGGACGCTTCCGGTTACCTGCAATAGCCGAGGGTCGAACAGCAGCGAGACTTCACGCAAATCTGTTATTGTGCCTGATCGCCATAAGCTTCGATCTTGCAGCCAAGAAAATATTCTCTTGCCGAATGCACCGCCTTTCGACGTGGTTGCGGGTTCACCTTTGATTGTTCCGGTGATTTTGAGCTTCGTCATCACCATCGAGCGTTTGAAATTCTCAAACAAGGCACCGCGTTGCTCGCCAACAAACCATTCGCAATCCAGGAGCAACAACGCATTATTTCGTGTGGCAATTGCTCGCGCAGCAGCGTATTGAAACAGTTGATTTCCAAATCCTCCGCACAACTGCGAAATCACAACGTTTCGGTTTAAGTCCATCGAATGCTAACTTCCCCGCTATCCGTCTGAATGCAGCTAGCCACCAGCCTGTCCGTTTATGCTTGATTCGCGATCTGTTATAATCAATCTTCACCGCTTTGTCTTACCGCCGAAAAATCGAAGCCACGAAATCAATCGGCTCAGGGTAATTCTGATCCTGCCCTGTCGCACATAAAGTTCGTCCCCTTGACTTCCCGACGCTCGAAGACCGTACCTATAGAACCCTTTTGCTTTTAGATACTCTCCCAATTCCGAAGCGATCGGCTGGCCGCGGTAAAATCGCGTATTAGACACTTCAACCCAAATTGCCGTAATCTTGTCGATGTACTTTGCAGCGCCTTTTAAGACCAACATTTCTGCGCCCTGGACATCCAGGTGCATGAATTCAATCTTTGCGATCGCATTCGCCTCGCAATAATCGTCTATTGTCGTCGTCATCACTTCTATTGTTCGCTTGAATCCTAGCCAAGGCCATTCCTTGCTGATCCTTGTCATATCCGGTTCGAGAATTGAGCTTGACTTGTTTCCAAAATCCCAGTCGGGACACTCAGTGGCAAGTGGAGTGGAGGGACGACCTTCGGATAAGTGCAAAGTCGCCGTTCCGGCTCTATCACTGAGGGCACAAGGAACAATTGTGATATTGGCACCGCCGAATTCACTGCAATACGCGTGCGCTTGGGCGATATTGTCTGGCCTAGGTTCGAACGCGATGACACGAGCCTGCGGAAACAATCGTGAGTATCGGATCGAGTCGAGGGCGTCGCATGCCCCGACGTCGAAGATCGTTATCGGTGAGGCCTGCGGAAATAACTTCGGCAACACGGAAGAAGCCAACGATTCTGCCGCCAGGTAACCCGTGGGTGTGAAAGTTTGCATTGGTATAGTCAGGCAATTTCTGAGATGTTGCAATTCATTTGATTTAGCAATAAATCGTTATCGCTTCGCTTATCTGGCCATTGCGTGGCCGTCTTGGTTTCACGATTCACGATGTCAAATGCAATGGCAGCGTCGACATAGTCGAACGTCGAATAGTTGTTGGAAAGCCCGATCACAATCTGGAACGATCCATACGCCAGCCAGAGCGTTTTCTCGGTAAATGTTGCCATGTATTCACCAGCGGCGATTCGATTTGGAATTGACCATGTCGTACGGATCGGCGACCCCTCTCGGGATTGAAGACCCAAAGCCGCCACGAAATTGTCAAGAGGCCGATTTATCCGGAACCGTACTTGCACAGTCCACGTGTCAGTAGGACCAAACGAGGTTGTTACATTTCCGTCTTCATCATTCATGGATATCGATATAGCGTGCCCCAATGGGCTTAAATTGTCACGTAAATCAAATTGTCGAAAGGCGCTTTTGGTATTGTTGTCGACGATGTAGGCATCAATCGCAGTTTGCGGCGCGTCATCGACTATTGGATGGCCACTAGACATTAGAATTGCCCGCGAGCAGAGTCGGCGGACCGAAGTCATATTGTGGCTGACGAACAGAACTGTGCGACCTGCGGAGGCAACCTCGCTCATTGCGTTGATGCATTTCTGCTGAAAAGCAAGATCACCAACCGCTAAGACCTCATCGACGATCAGGATTTCCGGTTCTAAATGCGCCGCCACCGCGAATCCAAGTCGGACCGCCATCCCCGACGAGTAGCGTTTCACAGGTGTATCGATGAATTTTTCGACTTCCGCAAAGGCGACGATCTCATCGAAACGACGGTCAATCTCGCGCTTCGTCATCCCCAGTACTGTGCCGTTCATGTAGACGTTCTCGCGGCCGGTCAGTTCGGGGTGGAACCCCGTGCCGACTTCCAGCAGGCTCGCGACGCGGCCTCGCATTTCGACGCGGCCCGAGGTTGGCTTTGTGATGCGACTGAGGATCTTGAGCAGCGTGCTTTTTCCCGCACCATTCTTTCCAATGATACCGAGCACTTCGCCAGGTTGAACTTCGAAGTTGACGTCTCGCAGAGCCCAAAATTCGCGAGTTGGCGAATGAGGGGCCGGGGTTGAGGCGGCACCGTCCCCGGCGAGTTCCGGTTTCCCTCGGCGTGACAGCATTCCTGCCCAGCGATTGACCATGTCCCGGATCGATCGATCGTGGGTCAGGCCAAGCTGATAAAGTTTCGACAGATTCTCGACGCGAATAACGGCTGACATAATTGATGCTGGCGGGACGTTCAGATGATGTCCGCGAATGTGTCCTCGGTTTTGCGAAAGTAGTAGAGACCGCCCACAAGCAGGATCGCCACGACGGCAAATGAGACGGTCATCATCGTCCAATCGGGCGTCGAAGTTCCCAGCCACGACCAACGAAACCCCTCGATGACACCGACCATGGGGTTCAATCCGTATATTGGTCGCAAGTGTCGAGGAACCGAGTTACTCGAATACACGATCGGACAAAGCCACATCCATGTCTGCACGAGAAATGGAAGTGCCTGGCCGACATCGCGATATTTGACATTCAGGGCCGTCAGCCAGAGCCCCACCGAAAGTGCCGTCGCCGCGGCCAATACTATGAAAACCGGTGCCACTAGCAATTGCCATCCCGGGACGACGTGGTACCAAGCCATCAGGGCCGCTAAGACGAACAATTGAATCACCAGTTCGCTCAGCCCGGTCACGACTCCGACCAACGGCAAAATTAGGCGAGGAAAATAGACCTTGTTCAAGAACGATCCACCGCTGACGACACTGTTCGTGACTGTCTGCAAGGCACCTGAGAAATACATCCAGGGAAGAATGGCCGTAAAAATCATCAATGGATACGGCGAGCCGTCAGACTGGATCCCGGCCACTCGACCAAAGACAAACGTGAAGATCAACATGGAAATCACGGGTTTGATGACTGCCCAGCCGTAGCCCACCACGCTCTGACGGTATCGAGACGCAAGATCCCGCCAAATCAACAGCACTAGCAAATCGCGATAGGACCACAATTCATTAAGGTTCAATCGAATCCAGCCTCGCGAGGGTTCGATAATCGTTGCCGTGGCCGACAAAGAATCCGCCAACGACGTTGAATTGACTGCCATCTCTTGCGGGGTCTGGAGCCTTTCCTCTTTATACACGCTGCCGCCAGGAGCCTCTTGCCTCAAGGGGGCCGGTGAATCCGCGTCGGTCGTATGAGTAAATGTTGACAATACAGTGACTTCGGATCTAACTGAGACAGGAAAGAGAAACGAGCCTGAACGGCACACGGAGTGCGCCTACTACTTTGGGAGTTCCAAGATCGTGGATGTCATTTCATCGACAAGTGGATCAGGTTGCGAGGGTAAACATATTCATGAGCGGTTCGGCGCATTGATCCCAGTGGAATTTGGTGGCATTGAGTCTTGCTCCTGCCGAGAGGGACTCCCATTCCGAATTGTTTGTCAGGATGCTTTGCAATGCCGCTACGGCTGCTGCGTCATCTTTTGGCGGGACGTAAACTCCACCGGGGCCACAAATTTCGGGGATTGCGCATCCTTGGCAGGCGACGACGGGCGTGCCGAATGCTGTTGCTTCGGCGGCGGGTATTCCGTAGGACTCACAATCGCTCAACAGGCAGTAGACCTGGGCTTCCGCGTAGTGGCGATGCAGGTCCGCTTTGCTGACCATTCCGGTGATCTCGACGGCGTCTGTCAGTCCCTCGGTCTGAATCAGGTTTCGAACGCGTTGCTCATACCATGGGACCGGCCACGGCCCTACCAGTTTGAGTTTCGCTCCGATTCCTTGTGCTCGCAATGCTCCGACGACTTTGACTAGCCGATCGGCTCCCTTCCACGGGGCCATCGCGGAAATTGAGACGATCAGATTGGGATCTCTTTGAACCGTTTGGCTGAGTTGAGCTGCGGCGGCGTGAGTCTCGTCGTCTATCGCGGGATATGCGATCTCTGACGTGACTTCTTTGATGCGTGGAGAACCGGCTCGATAGAGGTCGCGGAGATGTTTGGAAATGAATACCATCAAGGCGGCATTTCCCAGTGAATACGCGTATGCCCGACGCTGGAGCCATGCTTTTGCAGGTGCCGTCCACCCGGACTGGGCCGAGGGGACGTAACACCAGGGATTCTGACAGAGCACAACCTGGGGCTGTTTGATTCCCGGGACCATGGCTCCTGCAGGAGAAAAGTAGAGATCTGCTCGTTCGGCTTGCACCATCTTGGGAAGGGCTCGAAGCTCCCAGACAGAACGCCTCATCCAGCTTCGCAACGCGTCGGGCACTGCGACACAGTGGACGTGGGGCTGACGTAGCTCGTCGGGTGGTGCTTCCGATTCAAAGTGGAGATAGGTGTATTCGTGGCGTCCCTGCGTCCATTTCAGAATGGGTTTCAGGAAACCGTGGACCACGTGA
>Ga0206811_1035_pt1 | contig 42148 bp, 36 predicted proteins | sample Alteio_BWOrgCont_53_FD_152886 | JGI IMG/M metagenome (GOLD analysis project Ga0206811, IMG submission 152886) | Enriched cells from forest soil in Barre Woods Harvard Forest LTER site, Petersham, Massachusetts, United States -... | ecosystem: Environmental > Terrestrial > Soil > Temperate forest >... | reverse complement strand
CAATCCGCCGAGCGCGTGGCCGATTTCCATCGTTGCGTGAGTGACGGGAAAGCGGCGAACCATTTGCGGCATGCGCCTCCACGCGTCACGGTCATTGCCGGTCAAATCGTCAGAATGACAGCCGATTTGCAAGACGCAACCACTCTTGACGAAGACGGGATCAAGCTTGACTGTCACCTTGTCGCGCGGACCCGCGTAAAGTCCGGTGCTCTTCCAGCCGGACTGCGACCGATCGATCTCGACAGTGCGAGTGACTCGTTTCGCTGCCGAACCGGGAACGCCGGGAAATGTTTCTGCGGCCGGATTCGGCTTCAATGTTGATACCGGCAGCGAGTTTTGCGTCTGGTTGATCAACGAGATCATCACTCTTTGTTCAAGGTCGCCCGGCTTGATTGGCGACTTTTCTGACGGGATCGATGTCGACTGGGTGTGTCTGGCGATCATGTCGTCAAGTTGCTTGAGGACTCCGAGATCGTGGTCGGCAGGAATCTCGCGCCGGACCCCAATCAGCGATGAGGCAACCCGTTTCATTTCCTCCTTTTCCAGCGGCTTCTTTCCCGAAATCGCATTGTCGAGCCGATCGATGGCTTTCGCGACATGGCCTTCTTCGGGAGCGGGTGCCGACACCGGAATCCTGGCTCCGTAGCCACTCGGCGCGTATCCGTCGGCCCAGACAATACCCGCCCGGGAGTAGAGCTGATTGGGTGGGCTGTCGACCGTCGGATCCGCGCCGGGGTGGCCCTGCAGCCACCCCCAGATCAGATTCGCCGAGACGATTCCGCCTCCATTGCGGACATAGGCATCAATCGCATCGATTTCCTGAGGATTACAGCCATTCAGATCGGTGACGACGGCCTGAAGATCGTCCAGTGCCGTCGTCCATCCCCGGTCCGGAAGTTCTTTGACATCCGCGCCGGCATTCCGGAGAAGCTCCTTCACCGCACCGTCACCCCGCACTCCGATGAGGGTCTTGCTGGCGTCAAATGTCTGTCGGTTCGCGGTCCAGGCCACGCACTGAGTGACGAGCTTTCCGGTTGGTGGATGTTCCTTGAGCAGATGGCCGAAATATCCACCGTGTGACAGCGCAATCATCCTCCCGTGGCCATGCACGGTTGCGGCGACGACGACGGCGTTCCGATCGTCCTTGCGATCGATCAACACGGAAAATACCTGAGGCCCGTAGACGCACAACGGTCCGGGTAAACCCGGAGTCGAAATCTCGGCAACGTCCAGAAGCAAAAACCGGACGTGGCTGGAAACTGCCGCCGCCGACAACGTGGATTTGTCCGCTGCGTTCGAGTTCGTCGCACGAGGCTTCTTCACCGATTGAGCGTTTACCGATGTCGAGCCGACAAAACAGACGCAAACGAACGCACAAATAAGGTACCGCTGCACTGTTCGGTCTCCGATCGCCGTTTTTTCCCGTAAAATCAGACGGCAATGTGCGTGTTTTTCAAAATCTTCGCAACCCTACCGATTTGTCAGGTTCCCGGAAAGACTTCCTGCTTGACCAGGGGTTTAGACATTAGAGAATGATGAAAACAGATCGTTCTCGCGGATGTCGGAGGCTCGATTCTTGCCCTGAGAGGACCACGAAGATGGCGCGGGTTCGCTACACGTTTGGCGCATTGATGCTCATCACGCTTGTCGGTGTAGCGATTGGCGCACAGCCCGCGATGAAGGGACCGCTGCCGAAGATTACGCCCAGAGTCGCGGAAGCACGTCCGACGAAAGACGGGGTCGACTTTTTCGAGAACAAGATCCGGCCGGTCCTCGTTCATCAGTGTTACAAGTGCCATTCCGGCGATGTCGCAAAGGCCAAAGGGCATTTTGTCCTGGATACGCACGACGGCCTGCGCAAAGGCGGGGACTCCGGCGAGGTGATTTCTCCGCGACATCCGGAAAAAAGCCTGCTGATCGAAGCGATCAAGTACCAGGGCCTGGAAATGCCGCCCGGTGAGAAACTTTCGGACGAATTGATTGCTGACTTCGAGAAATGGGTCGAAATGGGAGCCCCTGATCCGCGCGTCGGCAAGGCGGCCAAAGCCAAAAACAAGATCGACCTTGCTGAAGCCAGGCGGTATTGGGCCTTCAAACACCCGGTGGCCTCCCCGTCGCCCTCGGTCCAGAACCAGGCCTGGCCCCTCACTGACATCGATCGCCATATTCTGGCTCGCCTGGAACGAGAGAATCTGAAGCCGGCCGGAGACGCCGAACTCACCACACTGATTCGCCGGTTGACATTCGATTTGACGGGGTTGCCGCCGTCTCCGGAAGAAATTGACGCGTTCGTCAATGACAGTTCGCCCGGCGGTCTGTCCAGAGTCGTCGATCGATTGCTCGATTCTCCTCGCTTTGGCGAACGGTGGGGTCGACACTGGCTGGATGTTGTCCGCTATGCCGAATCGACGGGCAAGGAACGAAACCTGCCCTACCGGTATGCGTGGCGGTATCGCGACTATGTGATCGATTCATTTAACGCGGACAAACCGTATGACAAGTTCATCGTCGAACAACTGGCAGGCGACCTGATTCGACCGAATCCCAAAGATCGCAATCACAGGGAACTGATGATCGCGACCAGCTTCCTGGCCATCGGCCCGAAATCGGCCGCGACCAAAAACGGCGAGCAGCTTCAGATGGACGTGATTGACGATCAGATCGATGTCACGGGACGGGCATTTCTCGGCATTACCATTGCCTGTGCCCGTTGCCACGATCACAAGTTCGATCCGATTCCCCAGACCGACTACTACGCCATTGCCGGAATTTTCCACAGCACCGACACATTCTCGGGAATCAAACCTGGCAGAAAGACGGTCGCGGAAGAAAGATTGCTCCAGCTTCCCGAAGATCGCAAATCGGCGAAGCCGGAACTGTCAAAGGAGGAAAAGGAACATCGTCAAGAAATCGCCTCGGTTCAAGGCCAGCTCGAAAATCTGCACGCGATACAGAAAATGGCGGGAAAAAACAAGGCAAATCCGAATGGAGCGAAGGGCAAGAAAGCGGCTGGCGGGAACAAGGTCGATATGAGAGATCTCCGCGAAGAGATCAAGAAGCTGGAAGACCGGCTGGATGAACTGGAAGGCGAGTCCACCGCCTCCAAAAACCTGACCATGGGTGTGCGTGAAGGAGTTCCATCGAATATTCCGCTTCTCGTCAGGGGTGAACTGAAAGAAAAAGGACCGGAAGTTCCTCGTGGCGTTTTGACCGTTCTGAAAACCGCGCAAACCGCGCATTTCGACGAGCGTCGCAGCGGGAGACTGGAGTTGGCGAACTGGATCGCCGACAAGAGTAACCCGCTGACTGCCAGGGTCATGGTCAATCGCGTGTGGGCGCATCTGTTCGGGGAAGGACTGGTGGACACGGTCGACAATTTCGGCGCGCTGGGAGATGAACCCAGTCACCCGGAATTGCTCGATCTGCTGGCCGTCCAGTTCATGCAGCAGAGATGGTCGGTCAAAAAACTGATTCGTTCGATGGTCCTCAGCCACGTCTATCAATTGAGCAGCGATCATGACGACGAGAATTATGAGAAGGATCCAGGCGATAAATTCCTGTGGAGGATGCCACGCCGCCGACTGGACGCGGAAGAAATTCGCGACGCCATGCTGATGGCCAGCGGCCAGCTCGATCTGGAACGCCCCGAAGGCTCGCCCGTCATGGATCTGAGCAACCGGATCATCGGTGGTGGAAAAGGAAAGGGGATGGGCATGGAGGAGATCAGAAAACCCTCCAGAGTCCGCAGTGTGTACCTGCCGATTCTGCGCGGACTGGTTCCCGAAATGTTGCATACCTTCGATGTGGCCGATCCGAGTCTGATCGTTGGAAAACGGGACGTGACAACCGTTCCCACCCAGGCGTTGTTCCTGATGAACAATCCGGTCGTCCTGAAACAATCAGAGGAACTGGCCAAACGAGTTCTCAAAACCGACGGATTGGATCAGAACGGAAAAATCGACCTGGCCTGGCGTCTGGTTCTGGGCCGCGTGGCGACAGAATCGGAGCGGGCCGAAGTTCGGTATTACATCGAAGACTATCGAAAATCATTTGCAGAATCGAAGCAAAGCGGGAATCCGCAACTTGCCGCCTGGACCAGCTTCTGCCAGACGCTGTTTCAAAGCGGCCTGTTCCGCTACGTGTACTGAATGACGGCCTTTCGTAGCACGGACGCCTCGTCCGTGTCGGCGACCGCGCAAGTTGATTTTCACGCAAGTTGATTTTCACGTAGCTTGATCCCACGGACGAGGCGTCCGTCCTACCAATGCGGGAGAACGAACATGATGAGCGACATTTTCAGCGCGTTGAACTCGCGCCGCCAGTTCCTCAAGACGGCCTCTTGTGGCTTTGGCTACCTGGCGCTGGCGGATCTGTGCAGTCGGGTATCCGCGACCGAAACGGCCAATCCGCTCGCGCCAAAAACACCACCGCTGAAGGCTCGCGCCAAGCATGTGATCTTCATGTATATGGGCGGCGCACCGTCGCACGTCGATACGTTCGACTACAAGCCCAAGCTGCAGTCCGACAATGGCAAGTCGATGGACGACAATGGAAAGGGCCGCAGATATCTCAAGTCGCCCTTTAAATTCTCACAGCACGGGAAGAGTGGACTGTGGCTACCCGAGATTTTTCCGAATCTGGCCCGGCATGCGGACGAACTCTGCCTGCTCAACAGCATGCATACCGACGTTGCGGTTCACGGGAGCGCCACGACGCAACTGCATACGGGGAACTTTCGATTTGCACGCCCGTCGATGGGGGCCTGGTTGCTCTACGGACTGGGGACCGAGAATTCCGAGCTTCCCGGATTCATTTCTTTCAATGGAGCCGGTGGAACGAACAATTACGCCAGTGCATTTCTGCCCGCGACCTATCAGGGAACCCGAATCGATTCGGGCGGAAAAACGGGCAGCGTCGCGAACATCGAAAATCCAAAACTGGCGGCGACATTCCAGCGCAAGCAACTCGATCTTTTGGGCAAGCTGAACAACCAGCAGCTCGCCGCCGACAAAGTCAATCCGGATCTCGAGGGTCTGATCGAATCCTATGAACTGGCGTTTCGGATGGAAGGGGCCGTGCCCGGCGTCATGGACCTTTCCGGCGAGTCGAAGGAGACTCAGGATGCCTACGGGCTGGGAGAAAAGGGAACGGACAATTTTGGCCGACAGTGCCTTTTGGCACGGCGATTTATCGAAGCGGGGGTCCGATTTGTCGAACTGGGCAAAGGCGACTGGGACCAGCACAACAATTTGAAGGCCAAACTGACGGGCAACGCGCATGCGATCGACCAGCCGATTGCCGCTCTGCTGCAGGATTTGAAACAGCGCGATCTGCTCAAGGATACGCTGATTGTCTGGGGCGGCGAATTCGGACGTACGCCTGCGGCTCAGAACAACGACGGTCGCGACCACAATAATCGAGGATACTCGATGTGGATGGCGGGCGGCGGCGTTAAAGGCGGGCATGTTCACGGGGCGACTGACGAGCACGGCGTTGCTGCAGTGGACAAGAAAATGCACATCAACGACCTGCATGCCACAATGTTGTACCTGCTCGGTCTGGATCATGAACGATTGACGTATCGCTACAGCGGACGGGATTTCCGTCTGACGGATTTGGCAGGAGTCGTCGCCAAAGACGTGATCGCGTAGTTCCTGTCCCATCGCCCTGACCGCCTGTCGCAGGGTCCGCTGTGCGGACCATGTTATTTCGACATCATGAAAAAAACACACGCTGTGTGCGAACCATTGAAAAACAGTTGCCGCGTCCCGTATTCGGTCCGCACAGCGGACCCTACCCGCCATTCGCTATTTGCTTCTTTGCTTGTTGTCATCGCTGACGTACAATCGTCGCTGGAAATGAATGCGGATGCCGTTCCGTAAAATGAGGAGAATCGACATGCACGTCCTCTTGATCAGCCTGTCATTGTTCGGCCAGGTCGATATCGGGGTTCCTCCCTCGCCTGCCGGGCTTGCGGCACCGGCTCCCGCACCCGTCACAGCCGCACCCGTGCCGTCGACATCCGCGGGTGAAACCGTGGAAGACTTGAGGACATGGCTGTTGACCCGGCTGATCATCGACCTGGGATTCGATGCGCAGAAATCGGCCGAAGTGCAAGGACTGATCAACAGCATGACCGAGCGGGAACTGCGAGTCCTGATCGGGGTTTATAAGGAACGATCGGCAAAACGGGATCAGTCTTCACAGGCACAGCAGGAAACTTCACAACAGCAGGCGCTTGAACAGGCAAAACTGAATCAGCAGCAGGTCGAAGCCTATCGCGATCATTTGAAACGGGAATATGATCGCAGGATTCTTCACGGGTTTATGACGCAGAACCTCGTTTATCAAAACATTCTGAATAATCAGCGGCTTTATCTGAATTCTCCGTACACATACGGCGGGTTTGGATATAGTCCGTTCGGGTATGGTGGATACGGCTATGGCGGATACGGCTATGGCGGATATGGCTATAGTGGAGGGGGATCCGGATACGGGGGCATGGGATACGGTATGAATTATGGCTATGGTGGTCCCATGATGTACGGCAGCCCCTCCTATGGCGGCGGAATGGGCATTTACTGATACCGGCAAAACATGGGCTAATCCGCGACCGATTTGTGTGCCACTGGCGGCTGCTTTGAGTCGCCAGTGTCTTCGAATTGCCAGGGCATTTTTGTGATGTTGTCGTACGGCGAATTGACGAAACGACGGTTCAAACTGCCAGACAGGACATCCGACGCGTCCATGCCTCTGTGCGAACGAAGACACCGGGGGCTCAAAGCCGCCGTCAGTGGCACGCGGGAAAATAACTATTACGGCGTTGGCTTTTAGGGACGACGATGACAACGCGGTTTCGTGTGTTGATGACCGATCGGGCCTGGCCGGACACGGAGCTTGAAAGAGAAATTCTTCGAGAAGCCGATGCCGAACTCATTGAGGCTCCGACGACGGACGAAGCCACTCTGATTCGATTGGCTCAAAATGTTGATGCGATTGCCACCAACTGGGCGCGCGTGACCGAACCTGTAATCCGGGGTTGCCCGGGGTGCCGCATCGTGGCGCGATTGGGGATTGGTATCGACAACATCGCCGTGAGTGTCGCCACGGAACTCGGAATTCACGTCACCAATTGTCCGGATTACTGTGTCACGGAAGTTTCCGATCATGCGCTGGGTCTGCTGTTGGCTTGTGCCCGCCGGATCGGTTTCTTTCATCTGCGAACGAAGCGGGGCGAGTACAATCTTGGAGCGGCGACGACCATGCGTCGACTGTCGGAACAGACCGCGGGTCTCGTCGGCCTGGGACACATCGCCCGTGAACTGGTGCCAAAACTGCGAGCCTTGGGACTCAAGGTACTCGCATATACTCCTTCGGGGTCCGATCACGGTACCGGTTGCCAGATGGTTTCATTGCAGGACCTGCTGGAGCAGAGCGATTTCATTTCACTGCATGCGCCGTATTTGCCGGAAACGCGACATTTGATCGATGCCGATCAAATCCGGCGCATGAAGCCAACGGCGTATCTCATCAACACGTCTCGCGGCGGACTCGTTGACGCGGCGGCACTTTGGACGGCATTGCAGGAAAACCGCATTGCCGGAGCCGCCCTGGACGTGTTCGACCCGGAACCGCCGGATTTGACCGATCCGCTCTACTGCGATGAACGAGTGATTGTGACGCCTCATGCGGCATTCGTCTCGGCCGAATCACTGCACGAGATGCGGAGTCAGGCCATGAATCAGGTTGTGCAGGCACTGCGCGGTGAGCGACCGAACAATTTGATCAACGCTTGAAGCCCAAAACCGTTAAACAAGTCAATCCCGCCTCGGCCTTGTGAAATTCCGACACATCGACAGGCTGAACCTTGAATCCGTCGCGCGTCAATGTTTCCATGGCCCGATGGCAATGAGCGGGTACAAGAACGTGACTGCTGACGACGCTCACGTTGGCCGCTTCCTCTTCCCCTTCAACAGGTCGTATCACCTGAAACCGGTCCAGGTACGATCGTCCTTCACCCAGCAGATTCATCAAGCCTGTGATCACTCCCCGGCCGACATACGAGCAAACCGTCTTGAGATGAAGAGCCGCGCCGACTTCGATGGCAAATGCGGAGCAACCGTGCTGTCGCGCGACCTCCGCAATGACTTCAAACCCCGCACAATTTGTGCGCCGCGAAATTCCGACGAAGATGTCTGTTCCGATTTGCAATACGTCGCCGCCGTCGAGATGTGCCGGGGCGGTCATTTCGACAATGCGATACCCGTGATCGTGGAAATGCCGCTTCACCGGTTCCACCTCGCCGCGCCGGGAATCCGCGCCCAGGCGGCACACGATCGCCGTTTCATCGATCAGTACCACCGGATCTTCGACAAAACAACAGTCCGGAAATCGCTCGTCGGCAGGCAGCACATCCACGGTCAATCCCAATGATTGAAGAGTCTCTCGATACGCCAGGTGCTGTCGTCTCGCCTTCGTCAAATCGATCTGACAAGGTACCGTGAATTCGTGCTCGCATGCATTTAACGAATCAGGGACTCCGCGCATCAATGCCCGTTTCATATTCACAGTTTCGAACCACCAACCGCCGTCCACGGAGTAAAAGCGCCCACAGCGTGGACCTGCACTTTTCGTTTCCAGATCCTGTCGGCACAAAACGCATAAAGCGTATCGAAATCGCGTCCGCCGAGGCAGACTCCGAAGACACGACTTCGATCGGGGACAGGCAGAATCACCTGAGTCGGTCCGTCGTCCGCACAAACCTGAATGCCCCAGCGGGTCGCAACGAACATCTGGCCTTCTTTGGCATAACAGATGGATTCGGCACCGGCGTCGTCCTCCCAATCGGCAACGTGCAGCCAGAAGAATCGCTCTTTATTGGACAGCGTTCCATCGGGATTGATCTGATAGCTGTAGGCCCATTTCGAATGCCCGTCGGCGACAGACAACAGCCATTGATCGGGCCGATACGCCAGCCCGGTCGCGAATTTCAATCCTGTATCGACCCGTGTCTTTTTGCCGTCTTTGACAAACCAGACGCTGCCGGCATCATCGGCATTGTCTCCGTTACTCGTGACATAAAGACCGCCTTCGGGAGTGGCAAGAATATGCTGGCCGCGAATCCCCTCGACAACAAGGCTTCCCTTTCCCGACGGGTCATAGGTCATCAACTTTCCGGTCTTGTTTGACGTGGCGTAAAGTTGACCATCCGACCCAAAGGAAAGACTGTTTGCCTGACCGGCATCGAGCAAGAACGCTTTGACGTGACCGTCGCGATCGATGCGGGAAATCCTGTTGTCAGTCGACTCTACAAAAAACACCTCGCCCGTGGCGTTGCACGCCGGGCCTCTGGCTCCGTGGCAGTCCCCGGAAACCAGCTCCCATCCTGTATCGGGAATGATGATTTCCCGCGCGCGCGGAGCACTGGGGCCGGCTTTAACCGGTTCGGGCCAGCCTTTCCAGATGAAGCTCATCGCTTCCTGGAAGTTCTCGTAATAACCTGCGACGTGACCGCCGTTGATCGTCCGGAAGGTGTAATCGTAGCCCGAAAACCGCAGGGCTTTGTCCATTTCCTGATCGAGCAGGAACCAGTCTCCGGCACAGTTTTCCATGTCCTTCGTGCCCGTGGTCAGATAGGAACGAATCGGCCTGGCTTCGAACTTGCGTACGAGTGTGGGGAATTCATGTCCCCCGCGAAATGCCACAAAGCTCCCGCTGTTGGCATAGACGCGGCTGAACGCGTCGGGACGTTCCCATGCGGCGTTGAAGGCGGCAATCCCGCCACTGCTCGCACCGGCGATACAACGATCGTTGCCGCTGGTGGATAGTTTCAGATCAAACTGCTTCGCGACATACGGCAACAGTTCGTCGACCAGAAAGCGGACATGGTTGTCTCCCACACCGTCGTATTCAAAGCAACGATTTCTGCGTCCCAAAGTACTCTTCATTCTGGCGGGCAAATCTCCGGGCCGGACGAATATGCCGATGGTCACGGGGATCTCTTTCGTGGCGATCATCGTTTCCAAAAGGTTCTTTTCGACGGGGTTGTACCCATCCATTTTAACATAGACACAGGCGGGTTTCGAACCGTCATATTGTTTGGGAATGAAGACCGTGACATCGCGGTTCGTGCCAGGAAAAATCGCACTCGTGGAAAACGAAAAACTCTTGATCTCGCCGCGGGCAATCTCTTCCGGTTTGATTTCGGGGGCGACGTAGGCCGATGCCACTGCTGTTGCACTGTTCGCATTCGGGACCATTGTTCCGGCCAGCGGCTTGATAATCCATTGCAAATGTGGATCGCCAGGATTGTGCGTCCACAAGTCGATTTTGGCTCCGGGATTTGGCTTGCCTCCCAAATGATCCAGGCCCATTTCCGGGGCATGCTTTGGTATGAGGCTATAGACGCCCGTGTCGTGTTTTTTGAGCTCCCACTCCTGCGAGGGCTGACCGTTGTCGGCTTCCAGCACGATCGCGGTGCCACGTTCCTTACCGCCTTTTGCGGCAGCCAGCACGAGTGTCGAACCTGACGACGGCTTGATCGAATAGAACCTCTCGTCCTTGCGAATAATCACCCATTTCTGGCTGGCGGTTCCCGCAGGCTTGCCGATTGAAACGACGGCACCCTCGTCGGTCCCCGAGCCCACAGCTTCAAGTGTCAGAGCCGGTGCACTGACCGGGATGATCGCGTATGTACCCCAATCCTCGGCAATGGATTGTCTTATTGCGGTGCAAGCAACAATCGCGGCGATCAAGCGAACGATTTGCGTGATTTCCAATGCGATCGGCGAGTTTGGATTCTTCATTGGTCGATGATTCCTTCAGTGGTGACGCGCGATGCCGGGTCTTGAATGCACGCAGCGCGATGTCTGGGCGCTAAATCGGATTTCGAGCAGGCTCGCGTTGCGTTCAAGATTTGAATAGTACACGCGCAGCGGCAACAGGAACATGACCCACGCTTGACCACATCAAGTTCGGGCAACGGAGCAGTCCCGGGAAATCATGGAGTCACGATGACCAGGATCGTCGGCTCGCCATCAAGCGCCTAAACGATGGGCAAGCTGACAATGGAAGAAGCGGCGAGAGCGGCCAGGGATCCCTCCCTTCGAAACCGCTTTCCATGCTGCCGGATTACTACGCGTCGCCCGAGACTTGCGGATGGAATTTTACTCTGAAACCGCGTGACAAGAATAGTTTCCAGATTGATCTGGTCGATTGACGCCACCTGACGCTCTGGTCATTGCGAGCGTTCAGGTTATCACGGCACATCAGGTTATCGCGGAAGAGGTATGGAAATGTTGTCGTTGAGATCACACGACGGATCAATGTCGTGTGAATCGGCATCGTCAATTCGGAACGTGATCTCGTCATTTTCGATGTCGATCACGGTGACAGTTGTATCGCCGACGCGAAGAACATCACCCACGGCAAGTTCGAGTTCTTGACGTTGCACCATTAACCTCCGTGTATCAATGGGAAAAGACGTGACTCTTGAAGCGGGGAATATAGCGGCGTTGCACGCGACTGGCAACGACAATCGGGCAATTCAAAGACGCTGGCGGCTCAAGACAGCCGTCAGTGGCACCCGTTACGTTATCAATCGGCCGTGGCCGACTTCTCGAATTCGATTAACTGATTGGTCAGGAGTTCGTGAATTGACTTGAGTCGTTCGCCTTCACTGACTTTGTTGCCGTCGGATTCGGTGACGAAGAAAACGTCCAGGACCTGATCGAAGTGCGTGGCGATTTTGGCCAGGACGACGCTCAGCTTCAGCTCGTAAAGCGCACGCGTGATCGCGTACAGTAATCCGGGTCGATCATGCGCGAACACATCGATCACCGTATAGCGGTCTGACGATTCGTTATCGACGACAACGCGCATCGGCAGGTCCGACACCGGCCCCGATGTGGCTTGCACGGCAAATCGGCCGCGCGATCTGAGCATCGTCTCGACATCGGTTTCGCCTCGAAGGACTTTGCGAATCGACACGGCGACATCGTCAACTCGCCATGTGGGAATCTCGCCCGCATGGTCCGCGTCGCGAACGCGGTAGACATCGATAATCACGCCATCCAGCGTCGTAAAGATGGCCGCCGACAGGATCGCCAGCCGCTTGGCGGAAAGAACCCCCGAGAGTTTATGGAAGCAGCCTGGGGCCAGTTGCTCGTGAGTGATGATCCGGTATTCGACCGTCTCCGTTTCGACGTCATAGACCGCCTCGACGTGGATTTCGTCGGGCTGTCGAGACTGAATCACGCGGAAATCCTCGGCGATTCGAGCGCCGGGCGTCTCCAGCAGGTAGTGAGCGGGGAATCGATCGAGTTGCCTGTCGAGCGGATTGATGTCCGCCGCGCGTTCCGGCTCATTTCCGTCCTTGAGCCCCGGATTTTCGATCAGCGAGGCCACGATCTGTTTGATCGTTCGCAGGCGTGTCGCTTCGTCGAACAGATGGCTCTTGCCGCTCAGCCAGAGCATCGTGTGCTCGTAAAGCGTACTCATCAGTTCGGACTTCCACTGGTTCCAGACATCGGGCCCGACAGCCGAGATATCCGAGGCGGTGTGCACGTACAGCATGCGCAGCGTCTCGGGACTGCCGACTTCGTGGCTGAATTTGAGCAAGACCGCGGGATCACTGATGTCGCGTCGCAGGGCCAGATCGGCCATTTGCAGATGTCGATGCACCAGAAACATGACGAGATCGCGCTGGTGGTCGGGCAGCTCCAGTCGCCGCGCCACCTCGGCCGCCAGACGTCGGCCCACCTGGCTGTGATCTTCTTCATATCCCTTCCCGGCGTCATGCAGCAGGATGGCAAGGTGCAAGAGTTCCTTGTGATGGATCTCGCGATACGCCTGTCCGACAGAACCGGGGTCGGCCTCGAAGCCCTCGGCGGCTTCAATCGCCCTGAGCGTGTGCTCGTCAACGGTGTAGTGATGATACTGGTTGAATTGCAGCAGGCAACGAATGTGTTGCAGACACGGGAGTATAGCTTCAAGGACTCCGTTCTCGTGCAGGCTTCGAAGCGCGCTGCCAAGCTTGCCCGTCGTGCGCAACAGTGCCAGAAACGATTGTGAGGCTTCCGCGGACAGGACGGCCGGAGGCTTGAGCTGCTGAAGCTTGATCGTTTCCGCCAGTTTCGGCGTCACCTGGCGGCGATAACGAGCCGCCGTGAGATACAGATGCAGAACGCCTTCCAGCGTACTGCAGGCCGTCCGTCGGGCGCGTCCTCCGGGAATGTCGATGAATTCCGGACCGACCCGATAAATGTCATCAATGCGATACGACATCAGATAGTCCAGCACCCGGCCCGCGAATGGCTTTCTCCGCGTGCGTTCGGCGAACCTTTGAGCCATGTCCGCGACGGCGGAACTGTGCTGGAAATACTCTTGCATGAACCGTTCGACGGGTATCTGCCCCTGACTGGGAGCAATGTTTCTCAATCGCGCAATCCGCAACTGATCGTCGCGCGAAAGCGTATCCTGCTCTTTTCCCGCCGCGAAATGAAGATCGATGCGCAATCCGATCAGGAACTCATGGGCGTGCAAAAGTCGTCGCGCGTCTTCCTTTCGAATTGCATCCTGCAATCGCAGCGAATCGAAATCGCCCGCACCGTAACAGGCAAACCCGATCCAGCGGATCAGATGCAGATCGCGCAGGCCGCCCAGCGATCGTTTCACATCCGGTTCGAGCTGCTGGGTGGTCACCCCGTGTTCGGTGCGTTCCTTGTCCCGGGATCGCACGATATCGAGCAGAAACTGTTGCAAACGACCCTTGATGACCGTTCGCAGGAATTTTGCTTTCAGTTGCTCGGGTAACGAAGCCTCGCCGCACAGGAATCTCGCATCGATGAGTGACGTGGCAAATTGCGGTTCTTGCTTTGCCCACGAAATCGAATCCAAGATCGTGCGGACGCTTGCGCCCAGTTTGAGCCCCGAGTCCCATAAATCGTGCTGGATTTGCGATGCGATCGGTTGAAACAGGGCGGTCACCGCAGGATCGTGGAGGAAGAGCAGGTCGAGGTCCGAAAACGGACAAACGTCGCCACGCCCCGTGCCTCCCACGGCAAGGATCGCCGTATGAGTACGAAGTCTTTCGGCGACGGCCGGGTCGGCGTTTGCGAAGACTTCGTCCACGATCTGGACGACAAAACCGTCCATCATCTGCGACAGGAATGATGCTGTCTGAAGGCCCGAGGCACCCTGCTGGAATCGCTTACGCGTCAGTTGTCGCAGATCTTCCAGGCGTTTTCGCAGAACCGCAATCCGTTCGGTGCGCGCCTTCACCGCGGGACTGATTTCCGAAACAGTTGAGGGAGCAAATACCTCAGAAATGACTGCCTCCATCATTTCGCGCCGTCCTGACAATGCGCACAAACTCTGGCGAGTTCAAAAGAACTCGCACAGAGTTGCAGCGGAACTGCCCCTCTCCGTATTCAACGGCGGGCGGTACGATATCGACGGTCGTGCGCGAAATTTTCTGATGGCCTAGATGGCTTCCGGCCCGGTCTCACCGGTACGAATTCGAACGACGTCCTGAAGACTCGTGACGAAAATCTTGCCGTCCCCAATCTGCCCTGTCCGGGCGACATCCGAGATCGTCTTGATGGCTTTGGCCACTTCCGTGTCGCCGACAACGACCTCGAGTTTGACCTTGGGAAGGAAGTCAACAGTGTACTCCGCACCCCGATACGTTTCCTTGTGACCACGCTGCCGACCGAACCCCCGCACTTCGGTAACGGTCATTCCCTGAATGCCCGCTTGCGTGAGCGCGTTCTTGACTTCTTCCAGCTTGTAGTGGCGAATCACCGCTTCAACCTTCTTCACAATCTGCTCCTTGGCTAATTCTTTTCGACCATCATCACAGTTCACGGCAATCAGTCGCCTTCACGCGCTGTGAAGGCTCAAATTCGGCGCATTCATCAATATCGAAATCGCATCCTAAAGGGCTTCCGCTCCGCTTTCGCCCGTTCGGATACGCACCATTTCCTCGAGATCGGTCACGAAAATTTTTCCATCACCGATTTGACCGGTTCGCGCAGTGCGAATCAGCGTCTCGATCACCAGCTTCGACTGGTCGTCGCCGACCACAACTTCCATCTTGACCTTGGGCAGAAAATCGACGGAGTACTCGGCACCCCGATATTGTTCCTTCTGTCCCTTTTGACGTCCGAAGCCGCGAACTTCGGTGACGGTCATCCCCTGGACGCCAACTTCGGTCATCGCGTCTTTCACCTCTTCCAGTTTGAAGTGACGAATCACGGCTTCGATCTTTTTCACACGACACCTTTTTCGCTTTACAGGAAGATATATCCTTCTTCGCCGTGTTGATTGATGTCCAGACCCTGCAATTCACCGGCTTGATTGACTCGCAAACCAAGCAGCGCGTCCACGATCTTGAGGATGATAACAGTTCCCACGACCGCCAGCAAAATCGCCGCCCCCGCGCCAACAGCCTGCGAGATCACCTGATTCGCATTTCCTTCCAGCAATCCACAAGGATCCTTGGTACCAGGAATCACCGCTCGCGTGGCGAAGACACCGGTCAACAAAGCTCCCAGCATCCCCCCGATTCCGTGAACGCCGAACGCATCCAGTGAATCATCATACTTGAAATTGTTCTTGAGAGTCGTACAGGCATAAAAGCAAACCACACCGGCACACAGGCCAAGAATCACACCGCTCAAAGGAGTCGCCGAACCGCTCGCCGGTGTCACACAAACCAGGCCTGCCACTGCACCCGAACATGCGCCAAGAATACTTGGCTTGCCGCGCATCAGCCATTCCATCACGGCCCAGGCGATCGTGCCTGCCGCTGCGGACATGTGTGTCGTGACGAACGCATTCGCCGCTCGCAAGTCTGCCGCCCCCGCGCTGCCCGCGTTGAATCCGAACCAGCCGACCCAAAGCATCGCCGCTCCAATATACGTATAGGTGAGGTTATGCGGCGGCATCGGTTCATGCCCGAAACCCAGTCGCTTTCCCAACAACACCGCACACACCAGAGCCGAAACTCCGGATGTGATATGAACCACCGTTCCGCCGGCAAAGTCATAGGCCTTGTAAACCGCCTTCGGATTAAATTCCGAGCACCAGCCGAAATCCGACCAGACCCAGTGTGCCACCGGACAATAAACGAATGTCCCCCACAACACTGAAAACAACACCATCGAACTGAATTTCATTCGCTCTGCAAATGCTCCGCAAATCAGCGCTGGCGTAATAATGAAAAACATCATCTGGAAAATCATGTGAATCGAACGAGGGATTCCAGTGGTCCCATAGGCGGGGTGAACTCCCTTCTCCAGTGCTGCGTCCCAATAAGGGGACACTCCATTCAACATCGCGTATTTGAAGTCCCCGATTAAACCCAGTCCGCCAACCGAATCTCCAAAACAAAGACTGTAACCATACACCGCCCAGATGACCGACATTAATCCCATCAGCGTGATGCACTGCATCATGATGCTAAGGATGTTTTTCTTGCGAACCAATCCTCCGTAAAACATCGCCAACCCGGGTGCCGTCATCATTAGCACGAGTGCTGATGATGTGAGCATCCACGCCACGTCGCCGGAATTAATTTGATTGACCTGCGGTTCCGATGTCACCGCAGTCGTCTCTTCTGCCGAAAGAATTGCTCCACAGGGACCAACAAGTAGAAACACGGCGAGCGCCGCCCAGCACATGGACTTCACAACCAAACTCCTTGAGCACAAAGGAAACGATTTTCCGCATTGCCCGAATTCCACCACAGATTCGGGCCAGTTTTGAGATCGTCCATCACCGATGAACAAATTTCCGTAAGGTAACAAAGGCAAGTTGCGTGCCGCAAAGTCCGGCAGGCGACTTCTGAAAATTGTCCGAATGACGACCATTTTGTTCGGAATGTCGTGATTCTTCGGCTTAAATGCCTCTTGTCGACCCCGTTTGCGCCTGTCAGGAATAGTCCGTTGAACCCGGTGACCACTACCATCGGTGCCTCTTTTGCAGGCATAGTGTTGGCGATTGCCGTGGAATGGCTCAGTGGACGAGAGCGCCACTTGCTTCAGCTTCCACCGCTGACCGTGAAATCTCGCGGGCTGCGCGGAGTGATCATTGTGATGGCAACCGCGATTCTGTTTGGGTTGTATCACTGGGGCTGCCTTGACCTGCGCTGTCTGGAGACAGCCGAAGTCCAGCCGTCCGGATGGGGCCAGAATTGGCGATTTGCCTACCACCTGGTCTTGCTGGGGCTGCTGATCGTGGCCACGGCCATCGATTTTGACTGCTACATGATTCCCGACGGGATCACGATTCCGGGCATGCTGATCGGCGTCATCGGTGCCTGCCTGATCGGAGAAGTTCAAATCTGCCACCTATGGGTCGATTGGTCGATGGCAGTGCCCCAGATTTGCGGGCCTCTGATCCCCGCATGGTACGATTCCCACCGTTTCTGGCATGCGCTCGGTTGGAGTCTTGCGGGCCTTTCGACCGGAGCCGGTTTGACCTGGCTGGCTCGAAAAATCAGTTCTCAGGTTCTCGGACAGGAGGCCATGGGATTCGGGGATGTGACATTGATGGCGATGATTGGCAGCTTCCTCGGTTGGCAGGCTGTGACGTTGGTATTCCTGATCGCGCCGCTGACCGGACTGACGATCGGAGTTCTTGTTCGAACGCTGTCTGGCAAGACATACTTGCCCTATGGCCCGTGGCTGAGCATCGCCACCGTCATCGTTCTGTTCACCTGGAGCCAGCTCTGGCGGCTAACGCGACTTGTCTTTAGCGATTGGCTCAGCGTAACAACGCTTGCCCTGATCGGCGGCGTGGGCTTTGTCTTGTTGCTGTGGCTGGTTCAGCTTTACAAAGCGATTCCCACACGCGAACGATCGGCGGCAAAATAGACTGCGCCCAGGCGAGCGGGGAGTGTCAGCCCCCTGATTCTTCGGTCTTGACCTGATTCTTCACCACTGGTCAGTCCGGGGCATCTCGCTAAAGAATAAGTTCGAAATCGCCTGATTGAATGTCAACGCGACATCCTCGCCGAAGAATCAGGGGCCTGACACCCCCGCTCGCCTGATACGACTTATTCCAGTGGCTCGCCGTCGGCGTGTTGAATCAGTCGTCGGAGAGTCGGTGCGCTGATATTTTTGTCGATCGTCCGCGCCGATCCATCTGCGAAGAGGGCCAGGAACGTATCGCCGACGAAGTCGCCAAGAGCCTTGATGGGATCTTTCGGATCAAAGTCGAGTCCCCCGGGCATTGTCCAGATTTCGGCGGTATCGGGCCCGGCAAGCACCACAAGTAACGTACTTGACATTCCATCGGTGAAATCGGCAATTCGCGGCGTATGGTCGTCTGCGAATGGCGATCCCGGTCCCGTGAAAACATGGAACGATGTCTTCTGCGGATCTTCCACTCCTGGAGACTTAAAGACTGGGGGCATTTGTTCGATCAGCGTCCTGTTGTGCTCGCTGTCCCACGGTTCGTCCAGTTTGAACTGATTATAGAGAGCCGCTTGATCGAGAAACGGCAACACGTAGACACGCCAGCTCAAGCCGACGGGACTGTTGGCATCTCGCCTTCCGGCACCAGGAAATGTGCTGGAAACGGATTCGAAGTTATGGAATGCCAGCCCCATCTGTTTGAGCGAATTCTTTCGTTGCACTTCGGTGGCCGCAGCTCGGGCTTTCGTCATTGCAGGCTTCAGAAGCTCGGGCAGATTATCGAAACCTTCCGGAGCAGTAATTCGAAACTGGATTTTGTCTCCGTTGAGGTCGACGGCAGCGGATGAAATGACCTGTTTGAGCATCGCCTGCACTTTCTCGCCATCGGGGCCGGGGTTCGGAGCCTGCTGTATCTGCATCGCCGCCATTTTCGCCTGATTCAACCCGATGGTCGCCATCGCAGAAAGTCCAGCGGCCATTTGGGCGTCCAGTGCCGTCACGTTGATCTCAAGCAATGATTCTCCCTCCTCCGCCGTCACCGAAAGATGAGCTGCCAAAGTTTCGACGTTCAGAATCATTCCCAACATCTGGTTGATTTGCACGGCCTGCTGGATCAACGGTGCCTGCGATTGTACGTCGATCGCAACGGAGTAATCGGCACCAGTCTGAAGCTGTTCGATGAGCGAAGAGTCGCTGCTCTTTCCCGACTTTTTCCTGGAAATCATTTGTTTGACCGATTCAATTCCTCCCATGACAACCGTTCGGACATCGGGGAACCAGAGAGCCATCGTTTGGTTTTTCAGAAACGACTGGCCGTCATGGGATTCTTCGGTGGGTTCACCAAGCAACTCCTTCGCCATGCCTGCTTGATTCGCATCAGTCACCAGGGAGAAAATCATGGACGGCGAGGGCAGTTCGGGCGATGAGGCGGCGGGAGGACCAATATCGACGACATTTCCGTCGGCCGGTTGGATCAGGTTCGCCAGCATTGTTACGTCGATACTCGTCGGAATCGTGCGAACGGAACCGTCGGCAAGCAATACAAGAAAACTCTCGTCTTTCAACTCACCGAGCGCCTTTTTGGGAGCAGTGAGATTGACTTCGAGCCCACCCGGTTTCGTCCAGATCTCGGCCGTATCGCTACCCGCCAGCACGGCGAGAATCGTGTTGGAAGTTCCATCGGTAAAATTTCGGATCCCGAGTCCCTTGTCGCCGTGAAAGGGTGTGTTTTCGCCCGTGAAAACATGAAACGCGGTCTTCTCGTCGTCGGTGACACCGGGCGACCGGAAAAGCATTGGCATTTGCGAGATCAATGTCTTGTTGTGGTCACTGTCCCAGGCTTCATCCATGTGAAATTGATTGTAGAGGGGCGCTTCGTCGAGAAATGGCAACAGATGCACGCGCCAGCTCAGGCCCGTTTTCAGTCCGTCGCCATCTCCGTCCGCTCGAGGAAATTTGAGAAAGGTGTCGTGGTAATTATGGAAGGCCAGTCCGATCTGCTTGAGCGAGTTTTTCAGTTGATTTTGATCGAGCGCGGGTTTTTCGTCGGCCGCGGCATCGCCGATCTCCAACCCCGCTTGCCGGGCGAATGTGTCGACAAAAGCCTGATCGAAGAAAACAGTCACTCGCTCGATATCCTCCAGTTTGACGTGTGACCGGCGAACGATCTCTTTCAGGGGCGAGGAATCGTCAAGCCCGAGTTCTGTGATTAGTTTCCCGACGGGAGATTCCGTGAACTGTTTCGGATGGGCGACCATGATGGCAACGACTTCATCCGGCAAGTACGCTGCTTCAGTGAATGGCCGAACCGCCTTGTTTGCCTTGGCGGCCGCTTTTGCAGCCATCGCTGGCTTGGCATTTTGATTGCGGCTGGCAGATTTGTCTGGCTTTGCAACTTGACCAGGGTTCCCGGAATCCGGATCCGTCGGTGCCAACGTCGTTTTCTGCGACGACTCGGGCTTCAATTCATCTGACGGCGAGTTGGTCACTTTCGAATCGGTCTTGATCGAAGGAACGGCCGGTGTCGCCGGAATTTCTTTTTTCTGCTCTCCGCAACCGCACGAGATCAAGCCCAGACCGAACACCAGTAACAACGAATTCAAACTTGCCTTGGACATAGAATGCCTGCGAATGGAAGGAAGTGTCACAAACGAGTGATGAAGAGTTCTCGCCGGGAATGGCAGAACACTGACAAACGTCGAAACCAAAGATGGAAAATGCGAGAGCACATCAGCGAGTTTAACAGACGCGGCGTCTGATTTCGAGCGAGCACTATAACGGACGACTCTCGACATTCTTCGCGATTGCCACGAGAATATGCGGCATGTGTTCGGCGGAGCTGATCACGAATCACGATGATGCAGGAGTTGTCAGTATGATCAAATGGGTGCGGATTGTCTGCGTGGCATATGCGATCGCTGTCAACTGGCAATGGTCCGTGTGCTCGGCGGAAGATCCGGATTCGATGTTTACGGCGAACCGGAGCAATTCGAATACCGACGCTCCACCACGTCGGCCGCTCACCGAAGACGAAATGGTCGCGATTCGACGGCAAGAGCTCTTGCAGGATTTCGACGCGGAAACCAGCCTCGATCACGGAGAATCGATTCACCCGAGGTTAATGCATGCGGTGCGGGATAACACCATGGGTGTCCGCTACGAAGAACGCGAAGCCTACCTGCGAGTTCTCCGGCTGGCTGCGGAAGTGCCGCTCAGACGCCAGCAACGATTCGCAGCCGAGATTCGTTCCGAACGACGCGAGCTGACGCCGACCTACAAACTTCGACGCGAGGAAGATTTTCCCCAATTTGTCGATTTGTTCGCTCATCCCGAGTTCTATCGCGGACATTGCGTCACAATGCACGGGGTCATGCGGAAGCTGACGAAGTTCGACCTGGGCAAGAACTCGCTGGATCTCGATCAGGCCTACGAGGGATGGGTCTACACGCCGGATTCGCAGGGTAATCCGCTCGTGGTGATCTTTACGTCCAAAGACGACAGGCTTCCGGTCAACGGTGACATTCAGGAGGAAGTCCAGTTCACCGGCTACTATTTCAAGATGTACGACTACGACGCGGAAGACGAAGCGCGGAAGGCTCCGATGATCATCGCGGGCGAAGTCGAATGGATTCCGCATCCTTATAAACCCGTCTATCATCGTTTGGGAATCGGGTGGTACGCCGCCGCGACGCTCGCGTTCGTCATCGGCTGTTACGTGGTCTGGCAGGCCAATCGACGCGAGATGCCGCCACGCCCGCTCCCTCAGGTGGAACCCGACTTCCACCACTTTCCCCCGCACGAGCACCCGGCTCCCGATCCATTTCTTCCCCGTTCGATGACCGAAACAGAGGACTCGTAACCGTGTCGCCCATCCGACCGCAGTCCGCTGCGTTGAGAACCGTCGTGTCTTTTCGACCGCTGCCCGCTCCGCTCAATCGCCCCATTCGTCTGGCCGTACTGATCTCCGGCGGCGGCACCACGCTGGCGAATCTGATGGCGAAGATCCGCGAGCGAAAACTCGACGCGGAAATCCGCATTGTCATTGCAAGCCGTCCCGACTGTGGTGGCATTTCGCGCGCAACAGGATTGGGGCTGGCCTGCGAGGTTATTTCACGCAAAGCCTTTTGCAGTGTCGACGAATTCAGTTCGGCGATCTTTGCGCAATGCCGGCTGGCCGAGGTCGATCTCGTGATTTGTGGTGGTTTTTTGGCTCTGATCAAAATTCCGCCGGAGTTTTCGGGGCGGATCATGAACATTCATCCCGCACTGATTCCGGCCTTCAGTGGTAAGGGATTTCACGGCCACTTCGTCCACGAAGCCGTGCTGCGGCGCGGAGCCAAAGTCAGTGGCTGCACAGTCCATTTTGTCGACGAGGAATATGACCACGGTCCGATCATCCTTCAGCGAACTGTACCCGTTCTGGACGATGATACCCCCGATGAACTCGCCGCACGCGTCTTCGAATCCGAATGCGATGCACTGCCCGAAGCCATTCGCATGTTCGCTTCGGGCCAACTGGAGATCGACGGTTCACGAGTACGTACCGTGACTGTCTAATTGACCGCAATTTGTGCTCGGCGCAGGTGTGGAACTCAGGCGACGAATCGCGAATTCGTTTGACCCGCAGCCAGCGGCGCAGGCGAATCGGCGTTCAGCCGATTATTGAGAATTGCCGAGCGTTCCAGTGTGATCGGAGTTCGGCTGAACGCCGAACCGCCTCAAACGAGTCGAAGTGCGCAAGCGGCACGCACAACCGTCCGTGGTCATCAATGCTTCAGGCAACCCGGACGACAGCTTCCTCATCGGGATGATTCAGGGCAACGCACGTATATCCCAGGGCCACCAGTAACGCGACGCCACTCGAAACGCAGTACATCACGTGGAAATTAAAATGATCGCTGATCCGTCCCAGGATCGGTGCATAGACCAACGAGCCGAAGTCTGTGAAACCCAGAATGATGGCCGTCCCCGCACCGCGGCATTCTTTCGGGAAAGCTCCCGAGCCAAGCGACACGACTGCGGGAAACAGCAGCGCATGGCCAAATCCACAAACGATCGACGGAAGGATGAACTCCCACCCTTCCTTGACGTATGACAACAATAGATGTCCGACGGCGTGGCCCAGCAACCCGCGCACGAGCATCCAGTGTCGCCCGATCGTGCGGCTCCAGTTCTGTACGAGCAATCGAAACACAAACGCCGATATGGCATATCCTGTAAAGAACAGCCCGATCCCCTCAATCTTCTGGGATGTCGCGTATCGAGTCAAAAACGTCTGGGTCGCGGTGACACCCAATCCCATCGTCATCGCCGCGAGAACAACAGTTCCCGGCCAAAAGCGAATCATCAATCGAAAGGCCATTGGCGACGAACCCCTCGTTTCAGGATCCTGTCCATGCGTGAGAACGATCACGATCACGAGGTACACGACGCCGATCAATCCCGCTCCGCCGAACAACACGAGGAACTGAGTTTGCGGTTCCGAAATCGCATAGAGAATCCAGTCGCCCAGGTTTGAGCCCAGAATCATTCCGACGAAACCGCTGCTGCCCAGATTTCCAATGATTTCCGTTCGCCGATCGGGAGGAACGTGGTTCTGAATGTGCGTCATCGAACAGGCAAACATTCCCGTCAGCCCCACAAAAAAGGCCACACGAGCGACGTAGAGCAGCCAGATGACCCGGGTCGCTCCAAGAAACATCACACACCCGGCGATGAACAATAGCGAACAAATGATCCACAGCCGTCGCGTACCGTAGTCATCGAGAACGTGCGAGATGCTGAACCGCAGCACGACCGCGACCAGCGTTCCCAACGCGACGATGTCGCCCACCATGCTCTCGGTTCCACCGAGAAAATGGACCAGTTCCGCGAAACGAAACGTCAATGCGTTGGCCATGACGAGCGCCGAATTCGCGAGGTAGGCCAGCCAAAACGTCCGCCCGTAAACGCCCGACATCAGTTTGTCATCCTCCATACGCACTGTATCGCCTCAGTCCTCGCGACAAGGCGATTCGGTTGAACACCAGCAAGACCAGCACCCAGACGAATCCCTGAGCCAACTCCATCGCCATCTGCTCGTGGGTGTATTTGTCGAGCAATATGGCCGCCGGGACGAATGCCAGATACTTGAACGGCAGCCATCGAATCGCGTCTCCGTAAGGAGCCGGCAGCCAGTCCAGTGGCAGCATGTGGCCCGAGAGAAAGTAACTCAGCAGCATGTACACGAAAACAAGCGAGCTGACTTCGAGAAACCAGAAGGCGCAAAGTCCCATCAGGCTTTCGATCAGAAATCCGATCAGAAACGCGAGTAACAGCGCAACGCAAGCGCCGGCGAAGACCCACGCGTCCGGCCAACCCCGAAAGTAGTCGCCACAAAGCCAGAAGACGAATCCGAACGGCAAAAACGCGACGAAATAATAGACCAGCTTGTGAGCGACCCGGTGCCAGAAAAGATAGTCGAGCAAGTCGATCGGTTGAACCAGAAATTTCTTGATGGCCCCGTCGCGAATGTCCCGAGCGATTCCCGTCGTCAGTCCTGGCATGGAAGAAAACGCTCGCCCCACCATCACCAGCAGCGAGTACGCGACCATGTCACCATACGTGTACCCGTTAATCGTTTTTCCATCGCGCGGCCCCGTGGCCTGGTAAATGGCCGACCATAGAAAGACCTGTGTGACGATCGGCAAAAACCGGACCAGTGTCGCGAATGCGAAATCGGCTCGATAAACGAGCCGCTCTTCGATCGACGTTCGCAGGATGCACCATTTAATGCGAAGGGACGGCGACATTTTCGTTCGTTTAGCCGATTGTCTTGTAAAAGATGGAATTTCGGACTGTGTGCCACTGGCGGTCGCTTTGGGCCGCCAGTGTCTTTGCATTTCCATGTGGATAAAGACACTGGCGGTTCAGAGCAACCGCCAGATGGCACCCTGCGTTTAGCTGTGACAAAGCACTTCAAATAAATCGATCATTCATTGATTCCCGTTTTTTTTGCGAACAGTTCGGCAATCACATCCTCCAGTGGTCGTTCCTGCACGCCCACGTCTTCGATCGTGTAACGATCGAGTAAAGCCGCGAGAACTTTCGGAATCTCCTGTCGAGGAACTTCAAGCTTCACACGCGGCGGCATTTGCTCCAGCACCTTTCCGTAGCGATCGAGATCCGTCGGAATGTCGGTCCCCGCGAATTGCAGGTGAATCTGCTTCACGCTGCTGAATCGGTCGACGATTTCAGCCAGCGGCCCGTCGTGCTTGATTTCCCCTTCATTGATGATGATTGCCCGCCGACAAAGCGCTTCCACGTCCTTCATGTAATGACTGGTCAGCAACACGGTCATTTGCTGCTCGGCCTGGTAATGTCGCAAAAACCCCTGCACCTTTCGTTGCGAAACGACGTCCAGCCCGATCGTCGGCTCATCGAGCAGCAATACCTCTGGCGAATGCAGCAGGGATGCAATCAATTCCATTCGCATCCGTTCGCCCAGCGACAATTCCCGCACTGGTTGCCTGACCAGTTGCCGAACGTCCAGCAGGTCGGTCAGTTCGTCCAGCCGTCGCTGAAACATCCCCGGGTCGATTGCATAAATCTCGCGGTGAAGGATGAATGATTCCTGAGCGGGCAGGTCCCACCACAACTGATTCTTCTGGCCCATCACCAGCGAGAATCGTTTTCGATAAGCGTTGGTCCTTTGCCAGGGTACGAATCCCAGGACTGTGGCCGTGCCCGAAGTGGGATAAATCAGACCCGACAGCAGCTTCAGCGTCGTGGTCTTGCCGGCACCGTTCGGCCCGAGAAAGGCGACCATCTCGCCTCGTTCAATCTGAAAACTGACTTCTTTCACTGCGCGAACAGCATTGTATTCCCGGTGAAACAGGCCAGTCAGCGACGCGCGCCAGCCGACGTTTTTCCGATAAACCTGGTAGTGCTTGGCGAGTTGGTGAACTTCGATAATGGCCATAGGATTTTCACGCGCGACAATGACGGGTTCAGAACGATGATGTCGCTCGCGCGTTGTCAGTGTGTCTTTAGTCTCGTGGATCAACCGTTCCCGTGCGATGGCAGGGCAAGGGTGCGGGGTTTTTCCTGAATTCTGTTTGCCCTGGGTTTCGCCCCGACCGGCGGAGTATAGCAGGGCAAAAAAGAGAACGCTCGACACATTCAAATGTCGAGCGTCCGGAATCTTTCGAGTATTGTGCGAGCCTCAACGACTGGCCGCGGTCTTCTGGGCTTTCACCAGTGCGGCGTAGTCCGAAGCAATCGACAAGAGTTCGCCGTTGTATTCGGTTTTTGCGAAAACGGGCGCTTTCTCTCGCTTGGTCTCATGTTCTTCTTCCGCCTTCTCGACGTCTTCGGCCGCCTTGTTGTCTTCGCGTTCGGCACGCAACGTCTCTTCGTTCAGTGAAACCGATTTGCGGTTTTTTCGCGAGAGATATCGATCGATATCCTTCAGCGTCTGCTGGAATTTTGGATCACTGGCAACCCGGTGCTGGCTGCTTTCTTTCAGCGTATTGACGATCTGCGGATTCACGTAGCTCAACCGTGCATGGCGAACCGGATCAATCTTGTCGAATGCCAGTGCGTTATCGAGGAACGACTCGCCCAGATCCATATGATCGATCAGCGACGGCAGAACGATGTCGGATTCGACCCCGCGATTCTGCGTGCTGTCGCCGTTCACGCGATAGAACTGATTGATCGTCAGCTTCAAGGCTCCGCGATCCTTCGATCCGGGCAGCAACTTGAACATCTGGCTGCTGACGGGCATGACGTTTTGTACCGTCCCTTTGCCGTGTGTGGTGGAATCGCCGACGATGATTCCTCGTTGATAATCTTTGATCGCCGCGGCGAAAATCTCCGATGCCGATGCGGAAAGACGATTGCAGACGACCACCAGCGGCCCCTGATAATCGGCTCCGTCTTCATCGTCTTCGTGAATCTTGATGCGGCCGTTTTGTTCCTTGATCTGGACCACGGGACCCTTGTCGATGAACAGGCCCGTCACTTCGATCGCTTCGCTGAGAGCCCCGCCGCCGTTCATCCGCAGATCGATAATGATCGAGTCAACACCGCCTTGCGATTTGAAGTCTTCCAGAACCTTGGCGACGTCTCGTGCCGTACTCTTGAAATTCGCGTTACCTTGCTGGGCACCGCTGAAGTCCCGATAGAATGACGGGATGTTAATGATCCCGATCCGACCTTTCGCGGTCACCCCGGGAATTCCGGATTCGTTCCCCTGAATAATGATGCCTTTGACTTCCGAAGAATGCAGTTCGATCGTTTGACGAACCAGTTCGATCGTCAGCGATTCGGACTCGGTTCGCTTGATTTTCAATCGAACTTTCGTTCCGGCCTTGCCGCGAATCAATCGAACCACGCGGTTCAATTTCATCTCGATCACGTCCTGATAGTCTCCGTCTTCCTGGCCGACGGCGATGATTTTGTCACCGACCTTCAACCGACCGTCTTTTTCCGCTGCACCGCCCGCGACGACTTCCGCGACGGTCGTCATCCCGTCTTCCGAACGCAAGGCCGCACCAATTCCCTGCAGGCTGAGCCCCATGATAATCTCGAAATCTTCTTTCGAGTGGGGTGACATATAGCTGGAATGTGGATCGAAGCAATGGGTCACGGATGACAGGAACATCTCCAGAACTTCACTGTCTTCCGTATCGTGCGCATATTTTTTCAGCGTGTCATATCGCCGGTGCAATCGCTTTCGGGCATCTTCGGGGCTGGTCTTGTCGAGTTGCAGAGACAGCAACTCATACTTGATCCGCTTTCGCCACCGATCGTTAATCTCCTTGAGATTCTCGGACCACTGCAACTGGTCTCCGTCGATCAACATCGATTCGTCCAGTGTGAAATCATGCGGTGCGTCGATCAAATCTTTGGCCAGCGCCATGCGTTCATCGAGTCGCTTCAGGTAGAGGCTGAAGGCTTCATGGGCGAAATTGACATTCCCGACCTTCATGAGATCGTCAAGCTGGTCGCGGTACCGGGCGAAACCGTCAATATCGGACTTGAGAAAATACAGTTTTTGCGGATCCAGATCCTTGATGTACTTCTGCAGGGCCATTGCGGAAATTCGATCGTCGAGCGGCTTCTGGCTGATGTGGAATCTCGAAATCATTTCGGCCACAAGCTTGACCGTGGTTTGCTCGGGTGCCGGAGTTCCGCCAAATTGCTGAGCGAACATCGTTGTGGCGACGAGGAGAACGACACCGACGGAGACGACCCCGACGGTCCTTGACGGAGCATACAACTTCATTCGATGTATCCGCTTGTAAGAGGAGTTTTGATGATCTTCGAGGTTCCAGCCGTGATTTCCGCTTCGAGACGTTTCGGACTTCTCACTCGACATCCATTCAGAATGAATCGTAGCCGAACCCGAAAATCACGACAAGAGGCATCTGCTCAATGCGTCGGGATTCAGCCGGTAGTCGCATCCCTGGAAGCCAGGTCAAAACATCTGTCAGATCCCGTGATCGGAACTCTTCAACATGAGACCGGATTCGCCTGTTCATAAAAAATTGAAAAACGTGCGCTCCTAACATTTGAATTAGCGCGACATCAAGGCTATGTTTTGCACTTAGGCATCTCGCAGTTATGAACGGGTTTACCAGGGATGCATTTTCGCATCACGTTGCGGATGAATGATGCGTGCAATAAACGGGCAAATCACCGATCCGGGACCCCATGCCGGGAACCGTCGACGTGAGGCATGCCCCGGGATGTTTTGAAGTTCATCAGGAGTTGAATCGGAATGGCAAAAACGGCTGGCGTCATGAGTGTCGCGGAACTGGAACAGATTCTGGAGGATCGGAAGGTTAAGGCCATTGATTTAGGCAAGCGACGCGAAGAGCTTCAGAAGCAACTCGACGAGATCGATCGCCAGATCCTGGAAGTCATGGGCGACAATCGAGTGGTCCGCCGCCGTCGACGACGCCTGAAGAACGAGATGTCATTGCGATCGCACGTCCTGGAACTCCTGGGAAAAAGCAAGAAGGGATTCTCGATGGTGGACCTGACGACGAAGATCATGGAAGCTGGCTACAAGTCGTCCAGTCGCAACTTTCGCAACGTGCTTTACCAATGCCTCTATAACACCGAAGGTGTGACATTCGATCAGGCAACCGGCTGCTACAAATTGAAATGATTGTGATGCAATAAATAGAGCGGAAAAAGCAATCATCCGCGGGGACTTCAAGGCCACCAGATCAAAGCCCGTACGTCGTTTTTTTGGGCAACGCAGGGAATCTGCCGGGACTCCACCGGCGGACACGTGGTTCTCTTGTGTCGAAGGCAAAGTCGAAACGTCTTGAATACCCGCCTGAACAAAAACTTCCCGGCTTGCAAGGCGACCGCATTTTCGTTGTGTCTGTCTCCGGTTCCCTCGTCCCGGCCTTGCGGAGAGAGGGTGAGGGGTTTTTCACGCGCGACGATGATGGATTTCAGGGTGCAGTGTCGCTCGCGTTATGACCGTCTTGTCCTTTCTCTTAAATCAACAGTTCCCTTGCGGGGAGAGAGAAACGGGGGCCTTTCGGGCTTTCCTATCCTTGAAGTTGTTGGGACAAGTTTTCACGTGGACCGCCTCACGGAGAGAATTCGCGGTTCGGCGTGTGGGTGGGGCAGGCGATCACCATGAGGCTGGTAGTTTGGGTAGTATTAGGTGGTTTTAGGACGGTCGCTTGACTCACTTCGACCGCCCTGATACGTTCCGCGACCATCGAACATTTTGGAAATCTGCGGAAATGAGATTGAGTTTCCGCTCACAATTTGACGATTGAATCGGCGGCATCGATTTGTCAAACGGGGGATTAGCTCAGCTGGGAGAGCGCTTGCATGGCATGCAAGAGGTCGGGGGTTCAAATCCCCCATCCTCCACTTAAACGCAGTAGCAGAAATGATTTGCGACACGAGTCTGGTACAGGTTTGTTGGTACAATATCTGGTACAATTCTCGGTACAAGTTTTCGATCCGAAAACAACGAATCCTCTGCCCCTTCGAACATGAAGCCCCGCCTAACACGCGGGGCTTTGTTTTTGCAAAACGCTGATTGGAACGCGGAACGACCACAGGCAAAAGTCGCCACTCATCTGCTGACTATTTCGGGAGGGGCGGTCAGGCTCTTTCCACCCTCACGATGATCTCTTACCATGTTGTCTGGCCACTCAATTCATACGCCCCTCCGGCGTTGGCGTGATTGAGTCCGCTGTCGGGCACTCAGAAAGATCCGACCACATGGAACCCGAATTCAAAGAAAACCTGTTTGGACGACTGGGAAACTTTCCTCTTTCCGTGGAAAGACCGTTGTTCCCAATCTTCGAGGCGATCTCTAACTCTATTCATGCCATCGAGGACTCGAAGCGGGCGGACGGTCAAATCGTGGTCCATATCCACAGAAATCCCGCGCCATCAGCCCCTCTGATTAAGGACGCCAAACCCACAGAGACCGTGTGTGCCTTCACCATTGAGGACAATGGAATTGGCTTTACCGACAAGAATTTTTCGTCGTTTTGCACCGCAGACAGCACATTCAAGAAAGCTCGCGGTGGTAAAGGCGTTGGACGCTTGTCATGGCTCAAAGTCTTTCAGAAAGCTGAAGTCGTCAGCGTTTTCGAAGACAAGGGGAAACGTAAAAGGCGATCCTTCTCATTCGTCCTTGAAGAAAAGCCAATCGAACATCACGAAATCGCTGACGCCGATACCGCCACGCCGTTGGGCACCTCAGTCCACTTAAGCGGATTTCGACCGGAGTATCAAAAGCATTGCCCTAAGGCGGCGTAACAAAATAACTTGAACAAATCAGGTTTTATTGTAGGATTATCGTAGCGGGCCAAGTGATGAGCGTACAAGGAGGTCCGCTATGCTCGCCACGGTTGGAAATAAATTTGACACATTGGCACCGATGATGGATGAGCGGTTGCGTCGGCGTTGGGCGGCATGCGAAGCTCTGGCGATGGGACGTGGTGGAGTCTCCAGCGTTTCCAGGTCGACGGGGATTTCGCGAACCACGATTCATCGGGCAATTCATGAAGTTCAGAGAGACCTGCCTGAACTGGCGACGGAACTTTCTCCGGGACGCGTGCGGCGATCCGGTGGGGGGCGTCCTTCGTTGGCGATGACGGATGAAACATTGATCGACGATCTGCAGACCCTGTTGGAGTCGACGGTACGAGGCGATCCGATGTGCCCGCTCCTGTGGACTTGCAAGAGTACACGGAATCTGGCCGATGAACTGCGGCAGGCGGGACACGCCGTCAGCCATATGACGGTCGACCGGCTGCTTGGACACATGGGCTACAGCTTGCAGACCAACCGTAAAACCCACGAAGGCGGGAACCATCCGGACCGCGATGCCCAGTTTCGACATATCGGTCGCGAGGTGACGAAGTTCCAGAGGCAGGGGCAGCCAGTGATCTCGGTAGATATGAAAAAACGGGAATTGGTCGGGAATTTCAAGAATCCGGGGCAGGAATGGCGGGAGAAGGGAAACCCCAGGCCGGTTAACGTGTATGACTTTCGAGACCCGACCGGGGGTGTCGCCATTCCCTACGGCGTCTACGACCTCACACGCGACGAAGGATGGGTCAGCGTGGGGATCGACCATGACACCGCTCGTTTCGCCATCGCGAGTATCGAAAGCTGGTGGGTAAGGATGGGATGCCGCGCCTATCCTCGCGGCAAGCGACTTTTAATTACAGCCGACGGAGGCGGCAGCAACGGGACACGTAACCGCCTGTGGAAATGGTCTCTTCAGCGGTTGGCCAACACGTTGGGCCTGGAAATCAACATCTGTCATTTCCCGCCGGGAACCAGCAAATGGAATAAGATCGAACACCGGATGTTCTGCCACATTTCCGAAAACTGGCGAGGCCGACCCCTGATCAATCGGGCCGTGATCGTCAATCTAATCGGAAATGTTCATACAAAGGCCGGACTAACTATCAAAGCGGATCTGGACGAACGATCCTACCCTCTCGGAACCAAAGTGTCTGACGCGGAACTTGACAGCATACAAATCCGCAAATGCCCGTTTCACGGAGATTGGAACTATTCAATTCTTCCGAAAACTTCCTAAGCTCTATTTGTCCAAGTTATTTTGTTACGGTGCCTAAGCACTTCGATACTATCGCCCGAAAGCTGATTGAGCATTTTCTCACGCTATTCGTGCTCTCAAGCTGTCCCAACATTGTCTTGAAGGACAAAGACGAGGTGACGGAGCAGTCGCTAAACCGAATCTTTGAGCACGAGATCGGCCAACACGGAAAAGAAGAGACCGTCCGTTTGAATGGATGCAGTTTTCGATTGCAGCATTTTCGAATGGCTACACGTTCCTCGCAGCCAGAGCATCACCTGCATTTTTGCGCCCTAAACCGTTCCGTGGAAACGCGAGATCTGACGAAAGTCCTGATGAATCTGAGGGGGCCTTTGTTTGATGAAACGTCTAAACAATTTGCCTACGCTGGCTATGTTACGGGCATCCTTCTTGACAAGACCGTCAATCAAGAACGAACGCGACTTGAACTGCTCTATGACGACACACTATTTGAGAGTGACGAAGAGCCGACTCGTGAACTGCTGATGAAGGAACTCGCTTCGCGTTCCGAGGCATTCCTCGAACCCTATCTCGGTCCGATCAAATCCACGAAACTGAACCGGATCAAAGAGTACATACAAAATCGCCCCAGATTTCGCCCGCTTTCCAAACTTCGCCCCGAATGGCTTGATGAGATTCGAGCCGATGTTTCGGACGACGAGTTGGATGTGGAGTTGTACAAATTGATGCACCGCCTAGAAATTGAAGTCCGGAAGGACGGGGCGCAATTGCGCACTCAACAGGCAGAGAAGACCGCTGGATCAATTGACGAACGTAAGAAAAAATTTGACAAGTATCTCGAAGAGTCAAACCAAGTCGGCTTTTCAAAACTCGCTGAATACGTAATCCATCGGCGAGCAGTAATCGACTTCCTATCTGAGTGCATGAAACTTGACGAAGATGGGCGGTATCGACTCGAAGAGGTTGTGCATGACGTGATTTTTCCGATGCGTGCAACTTCAAGTGAGATTCCCGACCCCGATCAATCGAATCTTTGGATGATCGACGAAAGACTTTCTTACCACTACTACCTTTCGTCCGATTTGGAGTTTCGAAAGACAGATGAGATCCAAGTCAAGAAAAGGCACGAGCAGGAGCGCGTCGACCTGCTCGTGCTTCAGCCCTACGACCGACCGCATGCGTTCGTGGGGGTGACCAAAAAGCCATTCGATTCCGTCACCATAATCGAATTCAAGCGACCGAAACGCAATGACTACTCGGAGGACGACGAGGAAAGAGACCCCGTCGCACAGGTATGGCGATACGCCGACAAGATCCAAAAGGGCAACGTTAAAGACAAGAGCGGACAGTTCATTAAGACGAGCGATGGGACGCAGTTTTACGCGTACATAATCTGCGATTTGACGCCAAAGATGGATGACCTAGCGAATTTTCACAGTTTCACGAGGATGCCGGACAACCTTGGTTATTTCGCATGGCAACCGAACTTCCGAATCTACACGGAGATCCTTGATTACCAGAAGTTAATTCAGGATGCGAGAAAGAGGAACGAAGTTTTCTTCGATAAGTTCAATCTTCCCCCTCTCACCTGATTCGAGCTTATTCCTGACTGAGTAAGCGATAGATCGTTGGGCGTGACAGGCCAACCGTCCGAGCGATCTTGGCAATCTTTTCTCCACCATCAGAACCTGCACCTTCTGCACGTTCGGAGCGATTTGTTATGTTGCCTTTGTCGGATTTTGACGCCATTCATCTATGCAGCGATCATACTCCGGTTTCTTTGATCGAACCAGATCGACGGCCTCGTCAAGAGAATCCACGCAGTCGTCGTCGAAGTCATCGGGAGACAATGTGCGAAGTGCTTTACGACACTTTTCACTGACGATTATTGCCAATGGCTTGTGACACCGCGTTTTCCCCGACCAACCGATGCCGTACACCCACGCCATATTGTCGCCCCATTCGTAGGTCAAATCAGTAAGGTCGATAATCAGACATTCCGAGTACCATGCACGCTGCACCGCTTCCATGATTGCCACGATGAACGTCGCGTCTGGTGCACCTTCTGCACCGTCGCGATATCGACCGGAAAATGAGACATGAACGAATTCTGGCGTTTTGAATCGTTCGTGCCGGGGCAGCGCGATTACGTAGGTGATGGAACTCAGCGATTTAAAGCTAACTGGACTGAGTTCCATGAGTGCCGTCCATTCGTCGGAAACATAACGTTCAAGGTAACTGCCCGCGATGAACGACGGGCTTCCAATCAACACTCCAACACTTTGAACCACCAGCGACTGCGGGTCAAGTTGAAGACGGCTTTTGCAGTCGAAGTGCGTGACAATTAGCGTATAACATCAACTTGGAACTGCTTGCTCCTGACGAAGTAGGCGGTATACGGTCGGCCTCGACAAACCAACGGTGCGAGCGATTGTTGCGATTTTTCCACCACGCATCGCAACCACTTGGGCCTTCTGTTCATTTGTCACGGATAGCTGCCGACCGGCTTTGGAACCGCCCCAAGTTTTCCCACTTGCTCGTGCAGCGGCTTGGCCTGCAAGAACTCGTTCTGCCCTAACCTCAGTTTCATAAGCGGCGACAGAGGCGAGTACATTGCCCATTAAACGGCCTGCCGGGGTAGTCAAATCAAGGCAGTCTCTCAAGCTGAACAAGCCAATCTTCCGTTTGGTCAGATCCTCGAACAGGGCAGTCAGTCCCTTGGCTGTTCTTCCAAGCCGATCAAGACGCCAGACGACCACCTTCGACACACTGCCTGATTCCATCGCCGATACAAGTTTGTTCCAAGAGGGCCGGTCCATCGTCTTGCCGGTGAATTTGTCGCGATACCAGATAATTTCGCCGTCTTGCGTGCTTGCCCACTTCTCCAAATCACTGACCTGTGACCTCTGGTCTTGCGACTTCGTGCTTACTCTGACGTAGATGGCGATGTGTCCCATGTTGGCTACCCTTCTGAACCGTGCGTGACTGCGACGAGCATATTCTAGCGCCAGCCAGAAAAGTGTCAACAATGAATTTTACATCACGGTTTACATTATTGGGCGGTCAATTTTGATGAGAAACCGCTGGTTTTAGCCTCGCGAGGGGGCGAGTATTGACCGTTTACACTTTTGCTGCACTTTCCGACATTTCGATAAGTTAGGTCGCGAGCCGCGTGAGTGCTTGGACGAGCCTCTGGATTTTTCGAGCAGCGCGTATCGGACGGGGAAGCGCAGAAAATGTTTCTCGAATGACCTGTTTTCTCAGGGTTTTGAGTCGATCTGCGTGACTGGGTCGACGGGCCGCGTCATCCCAGGGCCGGTCGGCTCTTTGCCTCAGCGTGTTACCCGACCGACGCCAGGACCACAACTCGACGATCGTATGCAGCCACAGGCATAAGTTCCAGCAGGCGACATTGCACCAGACGTTTCGAACTTGCTGTTGGCCGGCACCATGAACCTCTTTCACATCGTGAAAGTTTTGTTCAATGGCCGATCGGTCGGCGACGGCTTCAATGATCGTCGCCGCAGACACCATCGGGTCTGTGCTGAAGAACGCCACCCATTCCATCGGGTTGTCAGAGAACAACTGCGCGGAACGTTTCACGATCACCACGCGGATCATGCCACCCGCAGGCGGATAAGTCGCCAGGAACGTTTTAAAGGTCACCTGCTGTGCGACGCCGTAGAGCACCATCGGCATCGTCGTCCATCCGTAACGGTGTCCACCGCGATGGGCCAGCGAGAGTCGTTGGCGTCCATACTTTCGAGGTCGACCTTTGCCGCGTCGTTTCACAGGTTCGGGAAGGTCGAACAGCGCCGCATCTTTCCGCAGTCGACTGACCACCACCGCGCCCGCTTTCAGCATGCGGCTTAAGAACGGTTTCTTCGCGTAAGCGCCATCGACAATCACCATGACCCGCTTCTGAAACCAGGTTTGGAACAGCACGATGCACCATTCCACCAGTTCTGCGGCCAGCTCCAGCTTTGTTCGAAACGACCAAGGCGCGCACCCAAGGTCCTCCAGCACCTTCAGATCTTTCCGACGGACGTACATGAGGGCTCGCAGGGGCAAACCGATGCAACCCCACAAGGGATGCGTCACCAGCCAACTGAGGGTGACCCAGACGTGTCCATACAAAAATTCCGATCCCGACGGTCCCGGCGTCGGATTATGATGAATGCCCGCCAGTTCAATCTTGGGTCCGTAACGCTTCGTCGGCGAATCATCCAGCGTCAGCTTCACGAACTCACCCACATGGTTCAAGGGAATCTGTCGGACCGCCAGATGCAGGAGTTTTGTCGCCAGATGGCGGGCATTGCGTCCGACGGTCTGCAGGAAGTAGTAGTGGTCCTGCCAGTCATCACCAACTCCAGCCGCACGCAACCAACTTGAGACCGTCCGGCGACCGTTCGCCAGCACCATCCCGAGAACGACCGTCACAAAATATTTACGGCTTCTACGATCCAAAGCGGTCGTGAGATTTTCACACCAGTCGGTTATCCTGTGCGGCAGCGTCCATGCAGCCATCGGGGAACTCCTTTTGAGTAGAAGCAGTCTTGGTAAACCGGTTCTAACCCAGAAGCCCCGTGGCTGTTTAGATCACTTTTTCCTCTCACGCATTCACCGCTTCGCATTACAAAAATGTCGGAAAGTGCAGCTTTTGACGACGAGCGGGAAGAGACTGAGGCACTGGCAATAACCACTGACTCAAGTGGGTGTTTTATCTTCTGGGTTGACGGGACTCCGGCGGCACGAGATTTGCGCAATGGCTATGGCTTAATCGGCCCCTTTTCAAGTGGCTGTATTAGCCAACCCCTTCTGTTAGAGCGTCGTGAAGTTTGCGCGGTGCGTGCATTGTTCGATTGGATTCACATTCCAGTCTGATTGTGCATTTTCAACGTCACCGTCATTCGACTCCCACAGATCGACCCCAAAATCCAAACAGACGCTTTTTCTGGTAGGGGCGGCGCTACTCTCAGCGGAAGCCGTCACTGAGCGGTGCAGCGTCATGACGGCCCCTTCCGTGACATCTCAAAAAGTGGTTGGGCGCGCAGAAGCGTTGGCGTCATTCTGACGTCTGTTCGTCGGATGCGACGTGTGTAGGTCTTTTTGGTTCTTGAGTTATCAGCCTGGAGCGTCGGCAGTTTGTGCTTTCTGGCGGATGAGATCTGGCAGTGGCAGAATTTCCGACAGACCCTGTATGCGATCTTGAAGGAACCGGCAGAAGCTCACGCCGAGCTTTCGGCAGGTCTTTTTCAAGCTAAGAAAGGTATCGCGACAGCGACGACCGAGGTCGTTTCGCGTGCCCGCGCTAATTTTCCGCTTCTTCGCGTATTCGCGGATGTCACGTTCCGAAAGGTTGTTCGTCAGCGGAATTTCGGGATGGTCCAGTACCAGCAGCAGCGACTCGCGCTTCCCACGGATCCGTTCCATGACCCTGTTCAACTCCGGCCATTGGGTCTTCGCACCGAAGACTGTCTCGAAGTCACGTTCCAGGCCAGCCCGGCGTTGGGGCGAAGGCGATTCGCGATACACCTTCAGTCGCCGGTAGTACTTCCAGATCGCGGTCAACGTCCTTTCGTGGGCGCTGCGCTGTGGTTGGTTTTCGGGAACTAGTTCGTCGACGTGCCGCACGGCGTGGATCCAGCACAGGCTGTTCATGAACCCCAGTACCTGGAACTGCCCCGCATCGTCGCTGACCAGCGTCGCGCCGGGATAAAGGTCATGATGGATCAGGCAGCCGATCATGCCGGCTTCGTCGACGTACTTCACGGCCGACTCCGGCACCTTCCAGACGGCCAGCTGCGACCTCCACGCGGCCTCGTCAGGGAACACCAACGCGTCTTCATCGCCCAGCGCCGCTGTCAATCGAGCCACAATGTGCTCGCTGACATCGTGGTACTCCAGGCACCACAGCGAGTCTTCCCGCAGCACATAATCGGTGAAAGGAGCCCGTAGAATGTTCAGGAAGTTGAGGCGGCTCTTGGTCCCCGTCGTCGTGAACGACGTGAAGAGTTCGTTCCCGATCTGATGTGTATGGGCGTTCTGCCCCTGGTGACGCGCTGTCGTGTCGTCCGTATGGAACACGCTGGAAACCTCGCGGGCGGCAGGCAGCAGCGCATCCTTCTCGGTATGGAAGGCGTCATGCCCTTCGGTCAGCATCGCATGGATCTCGCCGGCGGAAATGTCGAGTCCGCGGTCGCGCAGCTCTTCCAGAATCAGCGGCTGCGTGACATGGTTCTGATAATACTGGCTCAGGACGTATGTTCGCAGCCCCGGCCCAAAATGCCCGTACCTGCGGACTTCCTCGGGCAGCGGGGCCGCGACCAACTTCCCCGTCTCGGCCACCACGTACCGCGCTCGCCGATAGCGGACGACATGCGGACGGACAACCAGATCCTGCACCGTGAAATTCCGGTAGTCGTGAAGTGCGGCTCCCTCCGGCAACTGCTCGGGTTCGAGCGTGATCGTTTCATCAATCGTCAGCCCCTGGGTCTTCAGCCGCTTCGCCGAACCCGGCCGCTTTCCGCGCCGCCGCTTCTTCTTCCCGGGCGGAGCGGGTTGTTCGAGCGAACTTGGCTTCCTTTGGGGCTTCTCCGGCAACCCCTTCAACCGCCGAATCTCGTCCTTCAATTCATCGACTGTTCGCTCCAGACCGGCGATGATGTCCAACAGTCTTCGCACCAGAGGCGTCTGCTCCTCCGGGGGCAAATCCAAACCGTCAACGGCGAGAGCGTCGTTCCCTGACATGCCCGCAAAAAATACTCATTTGCCGATTTCTGAAAAGATCAGTTTTTCAGTTCACCCACCAGTTTTTGAGATGTCACGCCCTTCCTTCTATTTTCATTTACAAGGTTCCCACCGGTCTTTCGGAGATTCGGCATGTGTCGTGGATATCATCGCCAAGTCCAATAAATCGTGACACATCTCGCAGACAATTTCGACAAATTTCTCGCGAGCAGCAATATCTTCTGTTATGAGCACGCCCGTCCGGTGTGGTACATGAAGGCTCTTGCACCAGTTCGACACTTCTGGATCATCAAAAGTCATCTCGTCGATGGAATGTGCGAATTGATTGCGAATGTTTCCGACCGTCTCAATGTTCTGCATGAACTCTTTCGAAATCAACCCCATGCAATAGGCTGCGCAAGTTGCGTGGTGAAGCGCCCCCAAAGCCCCTCCCGTCGGCTTCAGCAACCCTTCGGCCGTGCTCCCATTAACAAAATGTTTTCTCAATAGTCCGCGTAGAGCACTTTCTAGGAAACTGGTTGACACGATAACGCATACAGCGTCGGCATCGTCTGTCGTCGCCTGATAAAGTAGCTGAATGCGGTCATGAATTTCGTCAGAACTCAGTACTTTTGGTTTGCTTGCCATACTCATTGACCCATTGTTGGTTTTGTTTTTTGCAAGGTGTCTCTTTGCCTATCAGTCGATTGGAGTTTCGATCTGATATAGTGCTTTCTTGCCGTCGCTGAGTTGATCCCACTCATTGTGAAATTCCTCGATTTCTTCTTTTGTCAAAGGCTTTTTCCGTTCCTCATCGGTTCGATCCTTCAGCTTTTCCTTATGAACCCAATTGCGAAAAGGGGCGTGTTCAATACCAGCGTAATCATACCATCGGTCACGATCCTTCCATCCACCACCTCTAAAGCGACTGTTCGGATCATTGAGAAAATCTTGCCAATATTCTGGTTCGTTCCAAAGTCTCGGATCAAGTGCTTTTTGTTCTAGGTCATGACAGAGTAGCCAAAAGTTTCCAGTTTTGACGCCGAGGTCGTTCCTCACCCTCTTGCTGAGTTCAGCGTCGTTCAAAATTATTTTCACAAATCTGTAGAACGCATCCTTGTCTGAGTCTTCTTGGTCCATTTGTCCTTCAGCCATCAGTTTTCTCCCCACGATGACACGTCTTCAGGGTTATCGCCCCGAAATGAGGCGTTTAATTTCGCTTCCATTTAAGTCATCGTTCATAGGCACTTTAGAGATGGTTCTCACCGTTGATCAATTCAAAAATTCTTGAGAACTCCGGCATCCTGCAAGCAAACGCGATTCTCTTTGGGGCGTTCCATTGGCTTTGAACCGCAACAACCCAATAATTGATTTGATTGCCGATTTGACGAAGTCCAAAAATTGGACCACCGCTCATCCCCACGATGCTCTTAAGAGGGATACTATCGGACACCGCAAATGACAACCAAGGAATGTCCGGTTTTATTTTGTCGGGTTCAGCATCAACTGGTCTAATGACGAACGTCGAAGCGTTGATGGTTACGCTGTGTGTTCCGTCATCGTCAGTCGGGTAGGCGGTCTCGTTCGGCGTTCCAACAATGAAATGGCAGTCAAAATGACCAGACGGACGAGACATCCATTTGTCCTCAGTCAAAGGGATCTTTTCAGCCTTCTTGAACGCCTCGATTTCCAGATGTTGCAACTTGAGTAATCCTAGGTCGATGCCTTTCTTGTCTTCGTCGATGAATTCGAACTCGCGTTTTTCAAGATCAAAGAATCGCGGTTCGACCGCTTCAGAATCGTTCTCAAAGTCAAACTTTAAGAAGGGTCGGTAGTGTTCGATGCCTTTCTGCTTGAGTAGTTCATGAAGTTCTTTCAAACAGTGCCCGGCTGTTGCAAAATACCAGTTGTCGCCATTGCAGAGAACGAAACCAGATCCAAGAAAAATCTGCCATTTGTCGTGTGGTGGCACCGCGTGCTTGAACCTGACCATGCAGCCAAGCACGACCAGATGTTGACGGAACCTGCGCCCCCAGTATTCGTTAAATTCTTGGATGGTCGAGATCATCGAAGCCGCTTCCTCCAATATTGCGAGAGACCACTAACCGAAATCCTACGAAAATAAAATCACACAGACCATACCGAGAGCGGTCCTCACGGCCCAAACTTCGATGGTCTCTGCTAAATTCATTCACGAGGCGAGACAGTGGCGAATTCCGGCGCTGAGCCGCATGAAGTGCGAGCACTTGAAAAGGATGTGATGTGGATTTTTCTAAAATCAAAAACACCGACGATTTGATTCCCCATTTTCCTCCGCCGGACGAGGAAAACAATCTTTGGGAATTCAAGGATGCAAAAGTTCTAAACAAAAGCGAAATTGCTGCAAAGTTGGGTAAGGCGGTATCTGCGTTCGCAAATACTGGTGGTGGCTATCTCGTTTTCGGAGTTCACGCCACGACAGGCGACCTGCAACCATGTCCGCAGATGTTCGGGACAGTCACTACGAAAGATTGGCTGGCATCCAGAGTCGAAGCCAGCGTAGATGTAGCAATTCAAGATTTCACAATCCATAAAATACCAATTGCCAGTCAGCCGGATGAGTGTATCTACGTTGTTCGCATCGGAGACAGCCAAGCAGCACCGCACCAATCCAGACACGACACGCAGTATTTTTACCGTCTTGATGGGCAGTCGAAGCCCGCGCCACATTTTCACGTTGAGTTGCTTCGGAGCAGATACACGAGGGCAATTCTGAAAATCACCGGTACTCGCTTCGTGGTTGACATACCGGTTTATCGCCAGCCACACGGAACCGACGAGTTCAATCAACCAATCTTGGCAACGATACTGACAGTGAAAATCTTCGTCGAAGTGAGGAACACTTCTTTGAGTTGCGCCAACAAGTGGGGCGTTCTCGTAAAAATCATCGACAGTCCCGATTGGTCGTTAGACTCTAAGGGCTATGCGCCGTCTGGAATTGTTCGACCAAAGGTTTCACACATCTTGCCCGAAGAAAAGCAACAGGTAACCGTTCCAGTGAGTACCCTCATCAAAGGCGGAAATCACTACCTAACCATGTTCGAGCGATTCAAAAGGCTTCGGGTAGAATTCAAACCCGTTTCTCAGAACTTCGTTGGCGAACTTGCGATGTACGATAATTCGATTGATCCAGAATTGCAGCAAATCACGCTTGAACATTTCACACGACAGATTAAATCATTCGAATTGGGAGAGAATTGAACTCCGAGGTTCAAAAATTCGGCGAATAGCCTGTTCTTTGGGGCGATTCGTTTCACTGCGTTTTGGGGATGCCCGCGCGCGTTTAGGATCGGCGCATCAATAACTGTCGCAACTATTCTGGAATGGCGCTGTAGTTCCATTTGGGAAGTAGATCATGGAACTTGATGCTCATGGTCTCCAGAAAGTCGGAAGCCACTTT
>Ga0206811_1036_pt1 | contig 42833 bp, 30 predicted proteins | sample Alteio_BWOrgCont_53_FD_152886 | JGI IMG/M metagenome (GOLD analysis project Ga0206811, IMG submission 152886) | Enriched cells from forest soil in Barre Woods Harvard Forest LTER site, Petersham, Massachusetts, United States -... | ecosystem: Environmental > Terrestrial > Soil > Temperate forest >... | reverse complement strand
GAAGGCGAAGATTTTGGCCCGCGAATCACGCGAATGGACGCGAATGAATCAGGAAGGTCTTTGGTCCATTTCCATGCAAAAATGCGTTCTGAACAGAAGGCGGCGAAGGAATGCGCATTTCGGGAGACTGACAAGACGGTCATAACGCGCGAGAGGCATGGCTACTCGAAACCCATCATTGTCGCGCGTGAAAATCCCCTCACCCTAGCCCTTTCCCCGCAAGGCCGGGGCGAGGGGACGAAGGGAGGGAAGACACCAGACGCGGACTTCAGAACAGAAAACTGGCACCTGCGGTCACCGAGTCGGCAGAAGCCTTGGATGTCACGCTCGTGCCGGGAATTGCGCCAGCCGGGGTAATGATGGGCCCGCTGATCGAATTCTCGAAGAAGTGAGCATAAGTCAGCGAGAGCTTGAAGTTCTGGGTGACATTATAGGAGCCACCGAAATAGGCTCCTTGCTGGATTACCAGCGGCGAGGCGATATTGTAGAACGTGTTGTCACCCGGAATTGGATTGGTGCTAAATGAGTAGCCGACACGCAGGGAAGCGGCGTCGGTCATTTTGTATTGGGTCCCGGCAGAAACCGCGAAGATGTTGTTCCATCCAAGTCCATTGACCGCACCCGTCGGACCAAAACCGGATTGTGAAAATCCCTTTGTGTTGTGGTAGTCCAGATAGCGCGCGTCGACCGCGATCAGGATTCGATCAATTCCCGTGTAGGCCGTTCCCACCGAGGCAATCATCGGCGCGTTGATATTGAGCGCGACGTTCTGCGGTGCCCCGATTTGATTCTTCGAATTGAAGTCGAGATTCTGAAACCATTGAGGGCTCTTCAGCGACGCTCCGAATTGCCAATCGCGTTCGGTGACATAAAAACCGCCCAACTGGAACCCGCCCCCCCATTGATAGCTGCCATGCGTGAGTGGTGGATAAGTGGCGAATCCGCTTCCCGAGGCATTATCCGGCGCTGCGAACACGCCAGGATCGGCCGACAGACTTGCCAGATCGACGATTGGCGAAAATCCCAGCGACAATCGTTCCGTCACCTGCATCGACACGGTCGGCACGACCTGCATCAGTTGATATTGCGTATAAATCGGCCCTAGTCCCAGCCCGTTCGGTGGAGGCGGGGTCAGCACCGGATTCGTCGTGCTGCCAGGAAAATTTGTGCTAAAGCCTCCCACGGACAAAACGCCCAGTCCATAGGTGAACTGCGAATCGGCTGGACGGAAGACAACTCCGAATTCAGGAAGGGGAAAGACCCCTGCACTGCTTTGAGTGTTACCGGAAAGCCTGATCGGAGGAACGCCGGGTCCAAGAGCTCCCGCGTTGACCGTCGAACCCAGACTGGAATGCGGAAAAAGAAGTTCCAGTCCAAAATCGGTCGAGTTAGGGAGCGAGGAAATCGTTGCCGGATTCCATTGAAAGGCTCCCAAAGTATCCATCGGAGCGGCAGTGGCAGCTCCGCCCATGGATTTGTTGATCGGCCCGACCCCGGTCAGCATCGCGCCAAACTGGCCAAATGCGGAGGAGTGACAAGTCAGTACGACCAGGACGCCAAAAGCAATGCGGCGTAAACCGGGCATTTTCGCCAGATCCTTGCAAGAACAATTTGCGGAATTTGTCAAGAGTATCGACCGTGACGAAGATAACGAGTCACTTTTTCTTGCGGGAAGTTTACTTCTGTAACGGCAACATCGGCAAAATCTGCCGAACGAGACGTGGATCTTGACGCTCTTGGCGGCGGGGCGCGCGAATGCCGCAAGCGCGGAGCCCGCTGTTGAAATTCCCGTTTATCGTTTCCTTCGTCCTTGAACCTGTGTCACACATACTTCATTGTATGTCCCTCGTCGGACGCTGGATTCCGATGCCGTTTTTGATCGCAGGAAGGTTTTTTGCAAATGGTTGAAGTCAGTCCGTTTCGAGGTTGGCGGTACGATGTGTCCCAGGTGGGTGATCTGTCGGATGTGATTACTCCCCCGTACGACGTCATTGACGACAGGTTTCAGGATCAACTCTACAAACAACATCCCTGCAATTTCATTCGGCTGGAGCTGAATCGCAAAGAACCGTCCGACGCGGACGCGAATGCCAAATATGCGCGGGCGGCCGATTTTCTGAAACACTGGAAACTCGACGGAGTCCTGCTTCAGGAACCGGAGGATGCGATCTACGTCTATTCACAGGAATTCACCTGGGAAGGAAAAACATTCGTTCGCAGCGGCTTCCTGGCCCGGGTCCGTCTGGAAGAATTTGGCACGGGGAATGTTTTTCCTCATGAGCAAACGCTGTCCGGACCAAAGCTCGATCGGCTGATGTTGATTCGCGCCACCAATGCGAATTTGTCTCCAATCTTCGGATTGTATCCCGACGAGTCCGCTTCGGTACAGCAGGCTCTGGACGACGTCTGCATCGCGCTGACGCCATCGCAGGCGAAGGATCACCTGGGTGTGATTCATCGTTTGTGGGTCATCAAAGATCACAACGTCATCGCCCAGGTAAAGGCCGGCCTGCGCGATAAACCCGTCTTCATTGCCGATGGCCATCATCGTTATGAAACCGCCTTGAACTATCGCCGCGAATTGAAGGCCGCCGGAAAGTTGACCGACGATTCGGCTGCCGCGAACTTCGTGCTGATGCACTTCGTCGGAATGCAGGATCCTGGATTGCAGATTCTGCCCACTCACAGACTGGTCTCGGGCTTGCCCGCCACTCTCACGTCCGCGCAGGTGATGAGCGCATTAAAGGCCTGCTGTGACGTTGAAGTCATCGGGACGGGAGACAAGGCGGCCGAAGAGACCTGGGGGCTGATGGAAGCCGACGGCGGCCAGAACGTCTTCGGATTCGGTACCGCGTCCGATTCAACGTGGCTCTTCGCACGGGTGACCGACTCCAGTCCCATGGCAAAACTCGCCGCCGATCACAGCGAGGCGTGGCGGTCGCTGGGAGTCAGCCTGTTGCACAAGCTGTTGCTCGAGGACCTGATCTTCAAACTCGTGGGCGGAGAACCGAAATTCCAGTACGTTCATCGACTCGATGAAACGACCGCGGCTTTGAATACCCGGTCGCATCACCTGGGGTGTCTGGTGGCTCCAGCCACCATCGAGCATGTCCGCGAGATCGCGGCCGGCCGTGAAACAATGCCTCCCAAGAGCACCTATTTTTATCCCAAACTACTCTCGGGAATGGTCGTTCATTCCCTGACGTGACGACGATGAATCCAGAAAAGACTGAGGTGAGCCGGGCGGCGTCAGCCGCCGGATTCCTGGCCGCCTGCAAAGCCCGAAGAATCCGGGGGCTAACGCCGCCGGCTCACCTGTTTCGAATTGTTCTCGGCTCAACTCGAAGGATCCGTGATGCTGTTCTCCCTGAATCGAGCATTTTCAGTTCTCGTCGTTGGCTTGTTCATCGGAACTCAAATCGCGATTGCCGACGGCCCCTCGGACAACATGGTTGACCAGGTCCGACGCGTCCCGAAGTTGGGCGTTGAGGTTTCCGATGCCGACCGTCAGGAATTGACCGACGGTCTGAAGTTGCTGCGAACGAAGATCGAGAAACTCCGCGACTCAAAATCGCCGCTCGCGAAGGAACTGTTGCCAGACGTACTCATCTTTCATCGTGCCGTCGATCAAGCCCTGCAATATCAGGAATTCTTCGATGCGAAAGATATCGTGGCTGCGAAGGCATTGTTGCAACAGGGAAATCAACGAGCCGATCAATTGCTCGAAGGCAACGCACCGTGGACGAAGCAAACGGGCGTCGTCGTACGCGGCTACATCTCGAAAATCGACAAAACCGTCCAGCCGTATGGGCTGGTGATTCCTGCGTCGTACAAGTTTGACGGCAGCGAGAAGCATCGTCTCGATTTCTGGTTTCACGGGCGCGGCGAACCACTCAGTGAAGTGAACTTCCTGAATGATCGCTCAAAAAATACCGGACCGATTTCGCCCGATAACACGATCGTGCTGCATCCCTACGGACGCTATTGCAATGCCAACAAACTGGCGGGCGAGATCGATTCGTTCGAGGCTCTCGACGCTGTCAAGAAGCAGTATCGGATCGATCCTGATCGCATCGCCGTGCGTGGCTTTTCGATGGGAGGAGCCGCCTGCTGGCAGTTTGCCGTGCATTATCCCGATCAATGGTTCGCCGCGAATCCCGGGGCCGGATTTTCGGAAACGCCGGATTTTCTGCTGACATTTCAAAAGGAGAAACTGACGCCGACCTGGTACGAACGGAAGCTCTGGCGAATGTACGATTGTCCCGGGTATGCCGTAAACCTGGGGCAATTGCCGACGATCGCCTATAGCGGCGACATCGACATTCAAAAGCAGGCTGCCGACTTGATGGCGGCGGCGTTCGAGCTGGAAGGAATGCAGTTGCTGCATATCATTGGTCCGATGACGGGACACAAGATTCATCCGGATTCCGCGAAAGAAATCGAAGCCAGACTCACCGAATCCGCGGTTCGAGGAATCAACCATTCACCTTCGCAATTGCGTTTCGCCACGTTCACCCTGAAGTACAATCAGATGCACTGGTTGACGATTGATGGAATGAACGAGCATTGGGAAGAAGCTCGCGTCGCCATTCGGCCGGATGGCGACGTGTTGAACGTTGCCACGAAAAATGTGTCGGCACTGACGATTCACCCGCCCAAAGGCCTGCCAGTCAGGATCAGGATCAGGATCGACGCGGCACCGGTGCAGGATCTGCCTGAGAGTGGCGAGTTCGTTCACTCGGAAACCGGATGGAAAGCGGGCAAACTGTCAGGTCTTCGCAAAAAGCATGGACTGCAAGGACCGATTGACGATGCGCTGATGGATTCATTCATTTTCGTGAAGCCGAGTGGCGCCTGCCGGAATGAAACGGTCGACAAATGGGTTCGCGCCGAGCTCGACCATGCGGTCACTCACTGGCGACGCCAGATGCGAGGCGATGCCATCGTGAAGCTCGACAGCGAGATCACCGCGGAAGACATTGCGGGATCGAACCTGGTGCTGTGGGGTGACGGCCAGGCCAATACGGTGCTCGCGAAAATCGCTGACAAGTTGCCGATTCGCTGGACGGGGGCCGAGGTCGTGGTGGGGGATCGTTCGTTCGATGGAGCACATCATGCCCCAATTGCCGTCTATCCGAATCCGCTGAATCCGGAGAAGTATGTCGTTCTCAACAGCGGATTCACCTATCGGGAATACGACTACCTGAACAACGCGCGCCAGGTACCGAAGCTGCCGGACTGGGCGGTCGTCGATGTGCGAGTTCCTCCCAGCAGTCGTTTCCCAGGCAAGATCGTCGACGCCGATTTCTTCAACGAACGTTGGGAAATCAAGTCCCGCAAATGAACTGCGAAAATCGCGGACGATTTGCCCGTCTTCTCCAGTAGAGGTATCATCACCGCGTTCTCGGTGAACTGGCCTCGAATCCGCGATTCATTCGCGTCGTTCGGGTGCGATCGATGTTGAGGTCTGTGATGATGATCGATGTCTGTCGTGATGAATTGTCGGTGAATTTCGCGTCGCGTCGAGGAGCTGTGCCACTGCTTCGGAGTCTGCGGAGAAGCAGTGTCTTCGCATTCGCGCCCAAAGTCGAAGACACACTGCTTGCCGAAGACGGTCAAGCAGTGGCAAATTCCGTGCGACCGTTTAGCCAGTGGCTTCGCGAAAATGTGTTGGTACTCCTGATCGTCTCAATCGCTCTTTCGTTCGTTCCTCAGGTGCGAGCCGATCAGGGTCTGGACGATTACAATGTTGGCGTTGCCTTGTACAGGCAAATGCGTTGGAAGCAGGCGGCCGAGCAGTTTCGCACTTTCATGAAGGCCCACGCGAATCACGAAAAGGCTGCGTCGGCGCGGCTGTATCTGGGACTGACACTCGTCAATCTCGAAGACTTCAAACAGGCCCGCGACGAACTCCGCAAGTTCGCCGATGAGAATCGACAAAATCCTAATCTCGGCCAGGCTCGTTACCGAATCGGCGAGTGCAGTTTTCTGCTGAACGAACTCGCGACGGCTCGCGTCGAACTGGAAGGTTTCGTGCGAGATTTCCCCAAGGATCCAATGTGCGAGCATGCGCTGCCGTATCTGGGCGAAATTCAACTGCATTTGAAAGATCCCGACGCGGCGCTGAAGTTGTTTGATCGGGCGATCGAGGAATTCCCTAAAGGAAGACTGATTGAGGATGCGAAGTTCGGTCGTGCTCGATCTCTCGAAATGCTCAAGCGATTCGATGAAGCGATCGGTCAGTATCAGGAACTGGCAGCTCAAAAAACCGGTGCTCGCGCCGCGGACGCTCAATTTCATCTTGGAGCCAGTTATTTCGAGCGAAAGCAGTTTCCCGAGGCGATCGCCGCCTACCTGGCACTCCCCAGGGACTTTCCTCTCAGCTCGCTCGTCCCTGCGGCCCAATTGAATGCGGGCTATGCGCTTTACCAATCGGGCAAATTTGACGAAGCGGCGCGGCAATTCGAACTGGCCGCGAAGGACAAGTCTCAGGGGCTGACCGCAAAATACTGGCAAGGCCGCAGCCTCAAGTCGCTTGGTGAATATTCAAAAGCTGCGGACGTTCTCAAGGCGGCGGCGCAGACTGCGGGCAATCATCCTCTGGCCGAGGCGATCGTTTTCGAGCAGGGACTCTGCCAGCGAAATCTCCAGAACCCCGTCGAGGCACGTCGTTTCTTCGATCAGGTTCTTTCGCAATTTCCGCAATGCGATCTGGCCGATGACAGCCTGCATGCCTTGATCGAAATGTCGATTGAAGCGGGCGATCTGGCCGATGCCGAACAGCAGTTGGCGCGATTCCAGACGGACTATCCTCAAAGCGGTCTTCGCTGGCACATCGAAATGCTGAACGGGCGGCTGGATCTGGCCAAAGCGGGTGCAAAGGTGCGGGAAAAACAACCCGTCGAAGAGATAAACGCCCTTTACGACGCGGCCGCGTCCCGGTTCGAACAAGCGATGAACGGGAGTACCATTCCCAAGACCAGGGGGCAGGGGCGGTATTACCTCGCCCTGACCAGGCAACTTCAAGGCAATCAGACTCTGGCGCTGGAACTGATCGGTCCGCTGATCGAACAAGTCAACACGGATGGTGCCAGGAGCGAGTTTTGCGACGCGATTGTTCTTCAAGGGGACAGTTATTACCAACTGCAGAAGTACGACCTTGCCATGGGATCCGCAGCGAAGTATCTCGACCTTGTTCCCAAGGGACGCCAGGTCGCCCGGGCACTGTCGATTCAGGCATTGGCAGCGGACAATCTCAAGGATCAGGCAACGTCGAACTCGGCGGTGAATCGTCTGACGGCGGAATTTGGCAATCACACGCAGACTCTGGCAACGGTTCAGCAACTGGCCGAATCGGCGGGTGCGAAAGAAGACTGGGCCACCGCGGGGCGACTCTATGAATCGCTGGCGAGCCTCCAAAAGGATCCGGAGAAAAAGGCCTACGCGGTGCGAGGGATCGCCCTGTCGCAGTATTCGCAGAATCAGTTTTCAGCAGCCGCGGAAACGTTCGGTCGAGTGGTGAGCGAATTCCCCAAACACTCTCTCGTGCCAGATTGTGCCTACTATCAAGCCGATTCACTGAAGAAGGCCGACCAGACAGACAAGGCCATTGCCTTGTTCCAGAAGCTGTTTGAATCCTTTCCCGCGGACAAAACCGCCGCAGCCAAAACGGAACTGGAACCACCACTCGAATTTCCGTACAAGGCAGGCTTGCAGGTTGCGAGAATCTACAACAAGGCGGGCAAGGTCATTGAGTCGGATGCCGCTTACGAAGTCTTGCTGAAACGATTTCCTCAACCGGCGGAACTCGACAAGCGACTCGACGAATGGGCCATTCTCAATTACCAGCATCAACGATACGATCAGGCTGATGCGATCTGGAGACGGCTGGTGAACGAGGTACCACTCAGCCCGCTGGTGAACAGCGCGAGATTGAGTCTTGCCGAGAGCGACCTGATCGCCAACAAACTTGACGAAGCGCGCAAAGCGTTCCAGGAACTCGTTGAAAGCGACAAGAGTACTGACGAAGTCAAGGAGCAATCTCTGTATCAACTGGTGGTACTTGCGGTCGACCAGCAACAGTGGCCCGATGTCGCGACCATGGGCAGCCGGCTGACGACCCAGTTTCCGAAAACGCGGCACCGGTTTTATGTCGCCTACAGTCAGGCCGAGTCCTGTTTGGCCAACGCGCGATCCGGCGAGGCGGAACTGGCCGCCGCGCGCGAGCGATTGCAATCGCTTCAGGCCGAAGCCGCCAATCCGGACGTCAACACCGCGTCCTGGTTCGACCGCGTCTGGGTGTTGCTGGCGGAGTTGAACTTTCGTGAGAAGAAGTACGCCGACGTTCTGGCCGTCGTTGAGGATCTCAAACGTCGCAGTCCGAAATCGCCGTTCTTGCATCAGGGTGAGGAAGTTCTGGGTCGCAGCTTCAAGCAGCAGGCAAAGTTTGACGATGCTCGCGCGGCTTTTGAACGAGTTCTGGCGGATCCATTTGCCTCGCGAACCGAGACTGCAGCAAAGTCGCAGTTCATGATTGGCGAGACCCATTTTCTTCAGGAAAAGTGGAACGTCGCTTCAAACGCCTATCAACGGGTCTACACCATCTACAAATTCCCCGAGTGGCAAGCCGCCGCACTGCTGATGTCCGCCCGATGCGATGAAAAGCAGAACGAATGGAAGCTCGCTGTGGAGACTTACAAGCTCTTGATCAAGGAATTCCCGGACGCTTCCATCGTCGGCGAGGCAAAGGTCCGATTGGAAGCGGCGGAAAAGAGTGCGGGGGGGTGATTGACTTCACTTAATGGGCTACGGGGCGGATTTGAAGATTGCTGGTGACTTCGAATCGACATTTTGAAGTTATTTTTTCGCGGCTGACTTGCGTGTTTTTCGGCCCAGTGAGCAGCGCTATGAAGCATTTTTTTCATGGTCTCGCCACGATCGTTTATTCCGATGAGATTACAGTCAGTTCAACCGAGGATGGCTCGCATGCTTGAGTTCTTCAGGCCTGAATGGCCGTCACATATCAGCCCAGGGCACAGCGTCGCGGCGAACGCCGCAGAGCGCCGCCCTGGGTTACGTCGGTCAAGAGTCTGAAGCCCTGTTAAGGGCGACACAATCGCGGGCATGATCGGATGTTGTGCCGCCCCTGACAGGGCTTGGCCGTTTCTTTTTCTGCCAACCCAGGGCGGGCGCTTCGCTCTGCCCTGGGCTGATATGTGATTGCCTTTCAGGCCAAATACAAGACGACAGCCGCTGGCACCACCGGGCTCGCCATGGCCAGCTCAACTCTGCGAAACTCCTGGATTTCTCGAAGAGAAATGCTTCGCAGCGTTGCCCCTTGGCCGGAAGACCGCGATCCAGGCTTGCGGCCTTTTCATGGCCCGCAGCATCGAAATGCCAAGCCTCAGCCTGCCTCATGCCGGGCATCGTTCCAAAGTCGGACCACCGGGTTCCCGCGAGTATGTTCGTAACCCAAAATGCTCAGCGAAGCAGTGTCCAGAATGAAATATTGCCCCGCCGAAGGTTCCAGACCAAGCCACCGGGCTGCAAGGACGCGGAGAAAATGGCTGCTCGAAAAGATCAGTTGATTGCCGTGACTGGAACGCAGGCTGGCGATCACTCGATCTGCTCTGGCCCCGATGTCTGCGAGCGATTCGCCTGCCGGACATCCATCGCGGAACAGCTCCCAGTCCGGGTTTTGTTCATGAATCTCTACCGTCGTCTTGCCTTCGTACTTTCCATAGTTCCATTCGACGAGGTCTTCTTCGGTCGTTGCGATTTGCCCGAATCCGGCAAGTTCGCAAGTTCGTGTGGCGCGCTGTAACGGGCTGGTAAAGACGCGGGCGAAACTGAGCCTGCGCAGTCTTTCTCCAAGCTGACGAGCGTTATCCTCGCCTCTCTGAGTCAATGGGATATCGGATAATCCCGTATGTTGGCCCGAAAGGGACCAGGCTGTTTCGCCGTGTCGTGCGAGATAAATCAAAGGCAATTGCTGACTGACGCTGCTCATGCGGGAACTCGATCTTTGTTTGCTGTCGTCATATTATCCCGGTGCGCCAGTTTCCCTGGCATCTCTCGTCCCGCTTTGGCACGTTTTGAAGTTGTTTAGTCTGGATTTCCCGGAGTGACAGGAAAAGAAATTAACGCAAAGATGCCAAGGCGCAAGGACGCAAAGAGTACAAGTGAGAAAAACGAGCTTCGGCTTCTTCCTTTGCATCTTCGCGCCCTTGCGTCCTGGCGTTCAATTCCGTTCCTTTCGAGATTTTCTTCGCGTTCTGCGAATCATTTACAATTTCACACAATTGAAAACTCCAGACTGCGCAACTTCGAAACGGCCGCTTCGGGCAAACCGGGCAAAATGAATTCTATCGTCTTGATCGGGAAAATGACTCACGAACGCGGGTGTTCGTGTCACGGACAGGCTCTGCCTGTGTTGACACATTGCCTCGTTTGGTCTCGTCCGTTAATTTTGATGTCATGACTCATCATTTTGTTGGAAAGCATCGCGTTGAATTCTTTGAGACCGATCTGGCCGGGATCGTCCATTTCGCCAATTACTACCGCTTCATGGAACAGGCCGAACACGAGTTCTTTCGAGCACTCGGACTGAAGATTCACGGAAAGTCACCCGACGGAACCGTGTTTGGCTGGCCCCGCGTCAGTGCAAGTTGCTCGTTTAAATCGCCCGCGTATTACGGCGATGAACTCGAAGTTCGGTTGACCGTCGTCCGACTGACTCGCCGGTCGCTCACGATCAGGTATCAATTTCATCGCGACGAAGTCGAGCTGGCCGAAGGCGAAATGAAGACGGCTTACTGCATCATTCCCGCCGGAGCGAAACTCGAATCCGCCGAGATGCCGGATGAGTACTTCGAGCGGCTGACAATGACGCCCGATGTGCCAACATGAATTCTCTCATTCGTTTTTCGTTGCACAACCGGTTGCTGATTGTCTGTTTATCTCTGGTGTTGCTGGTCCTGGGCGGAATGACCACCGCCTCGTTACCGATCGACATCTTTCCAAACCTGACCCGTCCCCGTGTCGTCGTCATGACGGAATGTCCGGGGCTCGCTCCGGAAGAAGTCGAGACGCTGGTCACGATTCCTCTCGAGACGGCCGTTAATGGCGCATCGGGCGTGCTGACGGTCCGCAGTTCGTCCGGCGTCGGTCTGTCCGTGATCTATGTCGAATTCGGCTGGAATTCCGATGTGTATCGAGCTCGTCAAATTGTCAACGAACGGATCGCCAGCGCGGCAGACCGGTTGCCTCGCGGGGTGAAACCCGAATTGGCACCCAGTTCGTCGCTGATGGGGCAGATCATGATGGTCGGCCTGTACAGCGAAGACGGAACCACGTCGCCGATGGACGTTCGCACGCTGGCCGACTGGACAATCCGTCCGCGACTGCTGGCGATTCCCGGAGTGTCTCAGGTCATCACGATGGGCGGAGGTCGAAAGCAATATCAAGTGCTGGTCGATCCAAACCGGTTGCAGGCATTCCATCTCACGCTGGCGGATGTCGAACGGGCGCTGGGGGATGCCAATCAGAATGTTGCGGGCGGATATCTCGAGCAAGGCTCGCATGAGTTCCTCGTCCGGGGAATCGGCCGGATTCAATCGCTGGACGACCTGGGACAAAGCGTGGTCAAGAGCAGGTCGGAACGGTCGGTGTTATTGCGCGACGTGGCCCGGATCGAAGAACGACCGCAATTGAAACGCGGCGATTCCTCGGTCAACGGCCATCCGGCAGTCGTGCTGACGATTGGTAAGCAGCCGTCCGCCGATACATTGCGACTGAGCGACGAGATTCGTCAAACGCTGGAGGAATTGAAGCTCACGTTGCCTCGCGACGTTGTGGTTGACTCGTCGATCTTTCAAATGCGCAAGTTCATCGACCTGGGCATTCATAATGTGATCGATGCGATTCGAGACGGCGCGATTCTCGTTCTGATTGTGCTGCTGCTGTTCCTGATGAATGTACGCACCACGTTCATTACGCTGACGGCGATTCCCCTGTCCATTGTGATCACCGGCGTCGTCTTCTCTCTGTCCGGCGTGACGATCAACGTTATGACACTGGGAGGAATCGCCGTGGCCATGGGTGAACTCGTCGATGACGCGATTGTCGATATCGAGAACGTGTTCCGCCGCTTGAATGAGAACGCCAGACTGGCAATTCCCAAACCGTCGCTGGACATCGTCTATCAAGCAAGCCTGGAAATTCGCGGCTCGATCGTGTTCGGAACTCTGCTGGTCATTCTGGTGTTTATCCCGCTTTTCGCACTCTCCGGAATCGAAGGCCGATTGTTCGCTCCATTGGGAGTGGCCTACATCGTGTCGATTCTGGCGTCGCTGCTCGTTTCACTGACGGTAACGCCTGTTTTGGGCAGTTTGTTGCTTTCATCCAAAACATCGCCCCACGGTTCCCGAAATCACTCAATTGACGCGGAGACACCGACGACGCCGAATGCATCACGAACCCGTGAGCGCGAGACCGCAAGCGACAGTCCCTTGTTACGGTGGCTGAAATCGATGGTCACACCGGTGATTCGAGTCAGCATGCATCCCAGGGGCCTGAGAACGATTCTCGCCATCGTGGTCATTTCGATCTGTGGAAGTGGCATTCTGGTGATGAAACTTGGTGCCGACTTTCTGCCGCCATTTGATGAAGGTGCCGCGCAGATTAACTTTGTTCTGCCGCCGGGTTCTTCCCTGGAAGCGTCCAATCGAGCGAGCCGGATGGTCGATGCCGCGCTTCAGCGTCACGTGTTCGATCCTGTCAAGAACCCGCGGGGACTGGTGACAGGTTTCGTTCGACGAAGCGGGCGGGCGGAACTCGATGAACATGCGGAAGGCGTCAACGTCACGGAATACATCGTTTCGCTGAATCCGCGCAGCGGTCAGTCGCGACAACGGGTCTTGTCGACGCTTCGAACGGAACTAAGTGAAATTGCCGGGCTGGAATACGAGGTTGAGCAACCGCTGGCCCACTTGATTAGTCACATGTTGTCCGGAGTAACAGCTCAAATTGCGATCAAGGTCTTCGGGGAAGATCTCGACGTCCTGCGTCAGAAAGCCGACGAGATCAAGGCGGCAATTCTCGACATTCCGGGACTCGCCCCGCCCGTCGTCGAGCCACAGCGGCTGATTCCCCAATTGCGGATTGAACTGATCCGCGAGCAACTGGCGCAGTATGGCCTGACCGCTGCAGACGTCAATGGCTTCATTGAAACCGCGATGAATGGCCGAGTCGTCTCGTCGATTCTGGAGGGCCAACGGACATTCGATCTGGTCGTTCGACTCGACGACGAGTTTCGGAGCGATTTTGAGGTCGTCCGGCGGATGGCGATTGATCTCCCCGATGGCGGGCAGATTCCCCTGTCTGCCGTCGCAACGATCTATGAAGCGGGCGGTCCAAACACAATCCACCATGAACGGACCAGAAAACGAGTCGCCGTCCGGGCCAACACGACGGGCCGAGATCTGGCCAGCGTCGTGGCCGATATTCGCAGCGCCGTGAGCAAGAAGGTCACGCTCTCCTCGGGCTATTACATCGAATACGGCGGCCAGTTCGAGGCCCAGCAGGAAGCGACGCAGCGGATTGCGCTGTTAAGTCTCGTCTCGCTGATCGGAGTTTTTCTGATTTTGCATACGTTGTTTCCATCGACACGAATCGTACTTCAGATCATGCTCGCGCTACCGATCGCATTCGTCGGTGGCGTGGTGGCACTGTGGCTGACGGGCCAAACGAACTCGGTCGCCAGCCTGGTCGGATTCATCTCGCTGGGAGGTATCGCAGCACGCAACGGCATCTTGCTGGTCTCTCATTATCTGCACCTGATGCGCGAAGAAGGCGAGGATTTCAGCCCATCCATGATCGTCCGCGGCAGCCTCGAACGATTGGCACCCGTCCTGATGACAGCGCTCACCGCAGGAATCGGTCTTGTCCCGCTGGTTCTGGGCGGTCAACAGCCGGGCAAGGAGATTCTCTATCCTGTCGCCACTGTGATTCTCGGTGGTCTGTGTACTTCGACAATCTGCGAGTACGTTGTGCATCCGGGTCTGTTCTGGCAATTCAGCGGCAAAGCGGCGCGACGTCTGGCACGCGTGCCGGATCGGGTTGCCACATGACCAACGGGATGTTAATTAAGTCACCGTGGGCGATTGTGCCCGGATCGGGGTGGCGGGTAGCGCTCCGTCTTCGGAAGCCCCCGCTCGTTTGACGCTGAAGATTCCGGGGGCTTCCGAAGACGGAGCGCCGCCCGCCACCCTTTTTGAGCACAATTGCGCAGGGTCGTTGAGACCACGTTCTTGCCTGACGCTTTCGTTTCAACATCAACAATTGATGAGACCGTATTTCACTGGAGTCATTGACGAAATCCATGCCCGTCGTTCCACCCCATTTCGATGCCTCGGTCCGGCCAGGCTGCGTTCTTGGCGTCGACCCCGGCTTAAACCGAACCGGTTATGCGATCCTCGAGCGATCGATTCGCAATCCCGTGCTTCGAGAGGGCGGGGTGATTCGATCGACTCAGGGATTGTCGCTCGCCGAGAGAGTGCTCGAACTCGGGCGTGGACTGCGGGAAGTCATCGACGAATTCAAGCCGCAGGTGCTGGCGATCGAACAAGTGTTTTCGACCACGAAATTTCCGAAGACCGCGATTCTGATGGCTCATGCGCGCGGTGCGCTGCTGTATGCGGCCGCCGACGCGGGCATTCCCGTCGTCCACTACACGCCAACTCAGGTGAAGCGTTTGCTCACGGGCAGCGGCAAAGCGTCCAAAGAGCAGATCCAGCACGCGATCCGCCAGGAACTGGCACTCGACAAAGTACTGGAGCCCAACGACGTGGCCGATGCGTTTGCCGTTGCCTTGTGTCACTACCACAGCGCACGCGCGGTGATCCTGGGCGAGTGACCCAATAACCGTGCGAGATTGTGCTCAAAAAGGGTGGCGGGTGGCACTCCGTCTTCGGAAGCCCCCGGGATCTCCGCTGTCAAACGAACGGGGGCTTCCGAAGACGGAGCGCCACCCGCCACCCCAATCGCGCACGGTTATTGGGTCCCTGGAAATTCACGAAAACATCTGGCCAAACCCGACCGGTTCGAATGCGCTGATGTAGTGCTGAATTTGCGGAGGCTCATCGCGCTTCGGCCAGATGATCGACACGACGTCAAATCGGGCTCGTTGATTCAGCCAGCGATGCCGCTTGAGAAAGGCCAGTGCCGACCGCGTGATTTTTGCTTGTTTGGCCGTGGTGATTGATTCTGTCGGATGACCGGCCGCCGTCGAGGCTCGGGTTTTGACTTCGACGAATACAATCGTGTCGTTGTCCCGCGCGACCAGATCCAGTTCTCCGAACCGTCCTCGCAGTTGCCGATGCAGAATCTTGTATCCCAGTTGTTCCAAAAAGCGGGCGGCTTCGAGTTCGCCTCGATTCCCAAGCTGTTTTCTGGCACCGCGTGCAGTGCCCAACAGCCTGGTGAACCAGCCGAACATTCTCGTACCGCCTGGATGTTACTGGACCAGGTGAGCCGGGCGACGTAAGCCCCCGGATTCTTTGTCTGATCTCGCTAGACATTCCCAGGAAAGAGTCCAGGGACTTGCGCCGCCGGGCTCACCTGGTCCAGCCGAAAATCACGCCTTGTCCTTGGCCTTCGCCTTGGCTTCGGACTTCATGGCGCGAGCCGCTTCTTTCTCGGCACGATCGACTCGTTCGACCAGCTTCGTGGCCTTGCCGATACGATCGCGCAAGAAGAACAGTTTCGCGCGACGAACCTTGCCGTGACGCTTCACTTCGATCTTCGCGATCTTGGGAGAATGGTACGGGAACGTTCGCTCGACGCCTTCGCCCGACACGATGCGGCGGACGGTGAATTTCTCGCGAGTACCACCGCCGCGCCGGGCGATGACGACCCCGTCAAATCGCTGGATTCGCTCTTTGTCGCCTTCCAGAATCCTCTGATGCACTTCGACCGTGTCACCAATTTCAAACGTCAGCGGCTCCTTGCGGAGATACTGGTCTTCGACCTGCTTAATCAATGGACGAATCATGATCTGTTCCCGTTCTCAAAGGCGAGCGATCTCGCCGTAATTCACGTTCGCCCGAGCTCATCCCGGGACGGGTGGGTCCGACCCACACTGACTGATTTATTTCATCAAATCGCCGCGTTTGCGACGAGTTCTTTCGAGGCTTTGCTGATGTCGCCATTTTGCGATGACTTCGTGATTGCCGCTGAGCAGCACATCGGGAACCGACATCCCCCGAAACTCACGAGGCCGCGTGTATTGCGGGTATTCCAGCAGGCCACTTTCTCCAAACGAATCGTACTTGCTGCTCGTTTCGTCTCCCAGCACTCCCGGTACCAGCCGAATGACCGTGTCGATCACCATCATCGCAGGAACTTCGCCGCCATTACAGATGAAGTCTCCGGCGGAAACTTCCAGCGGCTTAAGCCCTTCATTGATCCGTTCGTCAAATCCTTCGTACCGTCCGCATAACAACAACAATCGTGAAAACGTCGACAGTTCCCTCACCAGCGATTGATCGAGCTTTCGGCCTTGCGGCGTCAGCATGACCAATCGTCCCGGTTCGTTTCCATCCGCTTGAGCGGCCTCCACACAACTGTAGACTGGCGGGCATGCGATCAACATGCCGGGCCCACCACCATAGGGAGTGTCGTCCACCGACCTGTGCCTGTCCGTCGCCCAATCCCGAATATTCCACAACCGAACGTCCACCAGCGTCTTCTCGATAGCGAGCTTCAGCAAGCTTTGTTGCAGGTAACTTTGAAACAACTCCGGGAACAGGGTCAGAACATCGAATCGCATGATGACGCCAACGAAAATGACTCGCAGGGCGACAACCTGACGATCTCGACCACCTGCCTCTGAACGCCTTGAACCGCCATACGACCACGAACCCGAACGTCGTCATCACCTGACGCGCGGTCGACCCGTTTCCGTCGACTTTTCAAATCCTGATTCTCAAATTTCGCCGCCACGCGTCGTACGGCGAATCACTCGGCCGCCGCTTCCGCAGGAGCCGCTTCTCCTTCAGCACCTTCCGCAGCCGCCGGAGCTTCCTTGATTTTGGGAGCCTGCATCGGAGCAGGAGCCGCAGCCGTCGTGTAACTGTTCGTCTTCACTTTCTTAACGAGTGTCGCCACTCGATCCGACATGCTCGCCCCGACCGAAACCCAGTATTCAACCCGTTCGAGGTTGACTTTGACTCGCTTCGATTTGTCGGCGACCGACGTATCGTACCAGCCGATTTCTTCGATCGCTTTCCCTTCACGATGAACTCGTGAATCCATTACGCAGATGCGGTAGAACGGTCGGTGTTTCCGTCCAATCTTCTTCATTCGAATACGAACAGCCACTCAATACTCCTCTTTTTGGTTTAACGATTCTTCTTCTTTTGCTTCTTGGCTTCTTTTCGAGCCTTCTTTCGCTTTTCATCGGCCAGGTTCTGATCCGCCGGACCGCGTTTGGATCGCTCTTTCTGCATCTTCAACGCACCTGAAGGATCGGACATCCCTCCCTGCGTCATCTGCTTCACGGCCTTCATCTTTTCCATCATCCCCATGCCGGACATCTTCTGCGCCATATCGGCCATGCCCTTGAAATCTTTCAACAGCCGATTGACGTCTGCCGGATCGGTTCCTGCTCCTCGCGCGATGCGATGTCGACGGCTGCGGTCGATCTTGTCGGGATGATTCCGTTCATAGGGAGTCATCGAACTGATGACGGCTTCGATTCGCCCCATATCCGCATCGGCATCGATATCGGGGTTTGACGCGAACATGCCGCCAAGACCAGGGATCATCTTCATCAGATCCTTCAGCGACCCCATCTTGCGAATCATCTTCATCTGGTCGCGGAAGTCTTCGAGCGTGAACTTGCCCGCCGCCATTTTCGCCTGCTGGCGAGCGACCTCTTCCTCGTCCATCTGCTCGGCAGCTTTCTCGAACAGGGTGACGATGTCACCCATGCCGAGAATTCGTCCCGCCATCCGGTCGGGATGGAACGGTTCGAGCTTGTCGAGTTGTTCGCCCATCCCGACGAACTTGATGGGCACACCGGTCACTTCCTTGACGCTGATCGCCGCACCGCCGCGAGTATCGCCGTCGAGTTTCGTGAGGATCACGCCATCCAGTTCCAGCGCCTCATTAAAAGCCCTGGCACTGTTGACGGCATCCTGACCGGTCATCGCGTCGCAGACGAGCAGAATCTGATCGGGCTGAACTTTCCGATCGATCTGTTCGAGTTCGTCCATCAACTGCTGATCGACGTGTAACCGGCCTGCCGTATCGAAGATCACGACATCGACACCCGCCTGTTTGGCTGCTGCCAGACCGTTCGCACAGACCTTGAGCGGCGTGGTACCGGCAGGGGCTTCGCTGTAAACGGGAACACCAAGCTGTTGACCGATGATCTTGAGTTGTTCGATCGCCGCGGGACGCTGCAAGTCGGCTGCGACGAGCATGGGTCGCTTGTTCTGCTCTTTCAGCATTTTGGCGAGCTTGCCGCAGGTGGTGGTCTTACCACTCCCCTGCAAGCCGCACATCATGATCTTGCTGATTCCATCTTTACGCAGATGCAGCGAATGATCCGTGGGCCCCATCAGCTCGATCAATTGCTGATGAACGATCCCGATGATCTGTTGATCGGGGCGAAGAGATTTGAGAACCGCATCACCGATAGCCTGCTCGGTACACCTTTGGATGAATTTGGTGGCGACATCGTAATGAACGTCGGCTTCGAGCAATGCCTTGCGAACCTGGGCCAGCCCATCCCGAATATTGGCTTCGGTGAGCTTCCCGCCACGCCCCAACACAGAGAGCGCAGACTTCAGGCCGGTGGCGATACCTTCAAACATTTATGACAATCTCGGGTTAAAAAGATCCGGAGCGTATGACAGGCACACGGCGTCGAGCGAACGACGATCCAGGCAATTCTGCCCAGGAGCCGGAACGGGTCGAGAATGATAGACAACGGGATCATTATTCGCAACTGCGTGACCTGGTTTTACTGGCAAAACCATTTGAGTTCCCCGATGGCTTTTGCTACCGTCGCATTCGAAGTGAGCCATCCCTCTCGAGTTCCCGCGCCCGGACGATTAACACGATGACCATTTTCAAACGCATTATTGATCGTGAGATTCCCGCCGAGATCGTGTACGAGGACGAACTGAGTCTCGCGTTTCGTGATATTAATGCTCAGGCCCCCACCCATATCGTGATTATTCCCAAACGGGAAATTACGTCGCTGGCGGATTCGACGGATGCGGACGAACAATTGCTGGGACACCTGCTGATCGTCGCCCGAAAGATCGCGGAGCAATTGCAACTGACCAACGGGTATCGTACCGTCATCAATTGTGGACGGGATGCTGGACAATCCGTTAACCACTTGCACGTCCATTTGCTGGGAGGACGGTCTCTGGGTTGGCCCCCCGGATAAAGAATTCGTTGAGATTTGACGTTTGGAAACAGAGCATCGGATTCAAAACAGTGAAGCATCACGGTTCAAGATTCTTGGAGCAGACATCATGGCAATTCGGAAGCTGGTTCTCGCATTCTCTGTCGTGTGCGCGATGGGTGCGCTGTTGGTCGCTCAGACGCAGCAGGTTCCGAAGACCGGGATCGGAATGACAGAAGCGGCAAAATCCTTGATGAGTGCCGTCACTCCCGAGCAACTTAAGGAAGCCACGTTCAAGTACGATGACCCCGAACGTTTGAATTGGCATTTCATTCCCCGGCCGCGAAAGGGACTGCCGCTCAAGTCGCTCGAAGGAGCCCCGCTGCAGGCCGCGCAAAAACTGATTCATAGCGGCCTTTCCGAAGCGGGTTATGATCAGGCATTGAACGTCATGAGCCTGGAAGAGGTTCTGTATTTGATCGAGCCCGGCGATCGAGCCGCCCGACGCGATCGCCGCGATCCCAACAAATATTACATCAGTATTTTCGGCGAACCTTCAGACACGGGACTTTGGGGCTGGCGAGTGGAAGGACATCATCTGAGTTTGAATTTCAGCATCAAGGACGGCAAGGTGATCGCCAGTACCCCCGAATTTTTCGGAGCGAATCCCGGTACGATCGAAGCAGGCAAGGGTCGAGAAATTCGCGTACTCGGCCCCGAAGAAGACATCGCCCGTCAAATCCTGAAGCTTTGTACCCCCGAACAGGAAAAGTTGTGCTGGATCAGTAAGGAAGCACCGGGCGAAGTGCCTGGCCCGAATCAGGCTCAGCCTGTCGTTGAAGCCGCCGTTGGACTTCCCGTCAGCAAGATGTCCGATGACCAGAAAAAACTGGTTCAGGAACTCCTCGGCGAGTATCTCAAGAATCTCCCCACCGACGTCGAGGAAGACCGTCGCAAGGCGTTGAACGCGGCTGGTCTCGACAAGATCATGTTCGCCTGGTACGGCCAGCCCGATTTGAGCCAGCCCCACCATTACAGGGTTCAGGGGCCAACATTCGTCATCGAGTACAACAACACTCAAAACAACGCCAATCACGTGCATTCGATGTGGCGAAACCTGGCTGGAGACTTTGGGCTGCCTGCGAAGTAGGAGCCTTGGGCGACCCCGCTGGAACGCTGTGCCACTGCTTCGGAGTCTGCGGAGAAGCAGTGTCTTCGCAGACGCTCCAAGGGGAGGAAAAGACACTGCTTGCCGAAGACGGTCAGGCAGTGCCACATCTGGCCAAGGCTGTCTGGGCTCGCCCGTCAATCAAAACGGCAGCGGTCGACCCAATCCTTCGTCCCGTGCTCGCTCGAAGATGCGAACGGCCACCGCCAGATCTTCCAGACCAAGCCCAACTGACTTGAAGAGCGTGATATCTTCCGCGTGAGCGCGTCCGGTTTCTCTTCCGACCACGACATCGGACAGCTCGTGGGCGCGGGACCAGTCGAGGCTGCCATCTTCCAGCGCCGGAACAAAATCACCGGCCTCCAGTCGGCAGGCGTCGAGGCTGTCGCAGACAATATGATCTGCCCGTCGGATCGTCGTGACGTCGATCTCGGCCCTGGTCAGATAGTTACTTCCGATTGCATTCAGATGCGTTCCCTCGCTCAGGACATGGCCATCGAACAAGGGTGCTTTACTCGTCGTCGCACAGATCACAATATCCTTCTCCGCCGCCGCCTGTTCGGGCGAGTGAACCGCGATCGTCGGAACGCTGCAGTATTCGGCCATTTCATCGGCAAATTTGCGACGTCGCTCGTCGTTGCGACCGTAGACGTCCACGCGCTCGATCCTGCGCACGCAACAGACGGCTTTCAATTGCGTCCGGGCCTGAAAACCGGTGCCGAAGCAACCCACAACGGTGGCGTCCGGGCGAGCCATATATTTTGTCGCCACACCCGAAGTCGCTCCCGTCCGCATCTGGCCGAGCAGGTTTGCCTCGATCAACGCGACCGGCTGGCCTTTTTCCGCATCGCACAGCAGAAACAAAAATCGAGCCCCGCTGCGAGTCGTGACGTACGACTTGTGGCCGACGTACCCGAGATACTCGGCTCCGGCGACCAAAACGTGCAGCGTCGCACCGCCCGCCGTCGAACGTCGGCGGGGTTGATTCTCGGCCTTGCCGTGCGCCCACTGGCGAAACGATTCCTCGACGCACTCGATGGCTGTATCCATGTCGAGCAGCCATGCCACGTCGTCCTCGGACAAATAAATTGCGGACATGGTGCCTCGGTTCAAATTGAATTCAGAGCGCCGAATCGACAATCGCGATCACAGCAACTTCCGGCCACAACGTCACGTTTGCCCGCTGCTTCAATTCCACGAAAGTATCATGCGTCGCTGCTTACCGTTGCTCAACCGAGACATACTCACGTTCGGCAGGTCCGACATAATTGGACGAAGGACGAATGATCTTGTTGTCGCTTTGCTGTTCGAGAATGTGTGCGCACCAGCCCACGATCCGGCTGGCCGCGAAAACGCAGGTAAACATGTCGCCTGGAATCCCCATGTAGTGCTGCAAACTGGCCGAGTAGAAATCGACGTTGCAGTTCTTGTGGATGGTGGAGATCACCGCCTGTTCCATGGCAATCGAAATGTCATACAATTTTGTGTCGCCATTCTCGATTCCCAGTCGACGCGACAAATCCTTCAAATGGATGGCGCGAGGGTCTTCAACCTTGTAGACCGCATGGCCAAACCCCATGAACTTGCCTTTTTTCGCCCGCACTGATTCGACCCAAGGGACAACATTCTCGACGGATCCGACATCCAGCAGTGTTTTCAGTACTTCTGTATTTGCGCCGCCGTGAAGCGGTCCCTTCAGCGCTCCGATCGCACCTGTCACGGACGAGTAAATGTCCGAAAGCGTCGCCGCGATGACGCGGGCCGCGAACGTGCTGGCATTCAACGCATGTTCGGCATGCAGAATGAGGATCAGGTCCATCGCCTTTTCGGCATCGGCAGACGGAACTTTTCCATTGAGCATATACATGAAGTTGGCGGCATGGCTGAGGTCTTGCCGCGGAGCGACCGGTTCAAGTCCCTCCAGAACGCGACGCACGGCTGCGACGATCGTCGTCATCTCCGCCGTCAGCCGGATCGACTTTTCGAAATTCGCTTCGACCGAGTCATCTTCCGCCAGAGGATCGTACACACCCGATGTCGAGACGGCAGACCGCAAGGCGGTCATGGGCGGAGTGCCCTTGGGCAGGGTTTTCAGAAACGCCAGAACCGGGGCCTCGATTTCACGGTGATGAACCAGCAACTTGTTGAATTCGGCCAGTTGCTCCGACGTCGGTAACTCGCCCTTAAAGAGCAGGTACGTCGTTTCTTCAAATGTGCTGCGTTTGGCGAGATCGTGGATGTTGTAGCCACGATAGATCAATTTTCCCGCATCACCATCCACATCGCAGATCGAGGTGTCGGCGGCGACGACCCCTTTGAGTCCACGCGCCGCAGACTTGTCGGCCGAGAGGTCTTTATCGGGCGCGGAAGCGGCGGCGGATACAGCGGCAGTCATTGACGGTCTCACTGGCAGGGCGAACGGTGCAGGCAGTCTGGGGACGCAGCGCCACGGACGCTGCCCAATCAATTCTCCAGGCCGAAAACACTTCGGAAAAAGGCGTTTCTCACTCTACAATGCCAGTATAACACTCACTCGCCACAGTTCAACGAACGCTTGCGACTCTGAATGTCCCGCAAGGTTTCTCAGGGAATTTGCGGGACTTTCGGCAAGATCACGATCAGAAATGTTGCGATGGGGCCGAGGAACAGGGATGCGATCCACCATAACAAGCCGCTGCGGCCTTTCGATTGAGCCAGTCCCGCATTGATCAGGGACAAAGTTCCCAAACCGACAAAAAACGTGGACCTGTCAAAATTCATGTTCGTGCTCCTGAAGTTTCGCAGCGACATCTGGTTTGGTTGCGGTCAGATTTTTTTTCGGTGGTCCGTCAGGATACATCAGCGGAGCTGGATCGGCGGTCGGCAAGTGCAGACTGTCTGCCAGTCCGGTGGGCAAAAAAACCGCGGCGGTCCGGTCGGCAAAGACCAGCCGCCACGCGGGAATGTGCAACATGCCGTTGAATGCCGCGCGACTCGGGTTGCTGCGACTGTCAAGGATGACCACCGGTAGTTCCCCGTCGCTGAAAACTCGCTGCCAACTGGAATCGCCCGCCGCCATGGCCATCAGGATGGCGTTGTAAACCTCAAACGTCTGTCTGGTGCAGACTTCCAGACGCGCATCCATGAAAACTCGACGCTGCGGTCCGTTGTGATAGACATAAACTTCGGCCTGACCAATGTGTGCCACGAAAGCGCGTTTCGGAAATCCGGGATGCCCTGCAAATTTCGCGGCGTCATGGATGAACCAGTGAGCAGCCTCGCCCAATCCAAACGGTTTGTTCTTTTCGCCAATCTCATTCCACCAGCCTGTTACCACGGCGACACATAGCCCAGCCATCAGTGCCATCATCCACTTCGTGCGAACGACGAGCCGCTTGTCTGTTTTCGATGCTGACAGGCCAGACGATGAACCCCGGCAATCGCCAAAGTTCCCACAGGCAATAAATCCGGAGACGAGGGCGAAGATATTCGTGTTGCGCGTCGCCTGCCATGCCAGATGCGAGAAGCCGGTGAACAACAGCAGCCGGAACAGGCTCCATCGATGTCTTACTGACAACAGGGCGACGAAGCTCGCCGCGGTCAGCAACCAAACTCCTGATTCCGCGAGCACATAGATGTTGCCCACGCCGAATTTCAGCACAAAGTCGATCGGCGGCCGAAATTCGCCGATATTGGCACTGTAGAAGCCCTTCTCGACCGAGAACTTGCGATAGAGCGTCAGTGGAAACAACGCCCCCTGTTCGAAATAAGGATTGATGAAGCATGTCAGGGCCACCAATCCCCCGGCAATCCACACCGTTCGAAGTTCCGGCCCGGAAGTACGCGGCTCAAGTCCGAAACGACCATTCAACATCTCTCGAATGAGAGCATCGGCGGCATAACAAAACCCCACGACCAACCCCAGGACGAAGAGAGCATGGCAATTCACCCAGACGAGAGTCACCAGCGGCAAGTACCAGATCAAGCCCGGCCGTCGATCGGTCGACGCTGCAATCCACAGCCAGGCCGCCAGAAACAATTGTGACAACATTTCCGGTCGTTCATTCCCGCGACCGCAGATGCAGATGATCGGCAAAATCCACAAGGCCGACTTCTTCCACACGGGTAGCGTGTTGCCTCCAGCGACCCACGCCACCGCGACCGCAGTGGTAATGACGCCGGATTTGACGAGCGTCACCAGCGGCACGCCGCCAAGGCGATACAACACGGTGATCAGCACCTGAAATCCCCAGTGCAAATCGATCCACGGCTTGTCGAAGTCGGTGAAAGTATACAGGTCGATTGCCGGAATACTGCCCGTTTCAAGAATCCATTCGCCCGTCTTCAGATGGAACCAGAAGTCGGTGTCGAACATCGGGAAACACATCCCGAGAAATGTCCAAAGCAGCACCATCGAAAACAACAGGACATTCCAGAATGTCTCACGCCGACCATCCCGGTGCAAGACGGTGCGGGACGTCTGTGGCTCGTTCGAACGCGGTGGGATTAAGGATCTGAGCAGATTCAAGACCACCACCGACTTCACCTTGAAAACGGATTCCCGCAACACATCCAAAAGCGATTTTTCAGGCATGAAACAGTTTTGGAAATCGACCACCAGGCAACCGTCAGGATGACAATCGCGAAAGCGATATCACCAGCGAGTCGCACTTCTTCAACGTCGTTCATCAGCGGTACCGCGAGAGGAATCAGAGCGAACACGCGCCATATTATCGTTGAGGTACCCCTGTTTCGATCCCGATTTCATCCGATTGTCCCGACCCCGCACTCATCACGCCACTCGCCGCGTGCTCAAAACGCGCACGTTGCAATGCGTACCCGCGACGCGGTAGCATTCTCGACTCGACGCGATTCGTCGTGATTGCGGGTTCTCGTTCGTTCGGCGCTGTTGGAATTTTCTATGCGAATGATCACGGGGGCGCTGCTGCTTCTGGTTGCCGAGCAGGCATTTTACCACGCTCATAGCATCGGCTTTCCGCATTACCGGTTTGTGAACGAGACGCTTGTGCCTGTCAGTGGCCTGCTGGCCGTAATGGGTGTTGGATTGATCGGTGCCGGGCTATGGTTTGATCGCCCGCCACCACCTCCGCGTCCTCCCGAGGCACCGCCGCGCGATCATCAGGGCTAACTGGATTGTTCTTTGATGTCCAGCGATCTTCGAGCCAAAAGAAATGAAACCCGCGCCCCTACTTTGATTTAGCGGTTTCCTCCTCGCGATAAGGTTTCCTGTCCTTGAACAACGCCATTCTCTTCGCGCGAGATTCCGTGTGGGACTCGGGTGCCATGTCGATGGCTTGTTGCAGGCGATTCTGTGCCTGGTCAAAATCTCCCGCTTCGGCCAGTGCAGCGGCGAGCGTGTCGATGTGTGAATCATTCTTCCATTTACTCAGCTCGCACGCTTTCGTTGCCAATTCCACTGCTCGAATTCCGTCTCGACACTGTGGCTCCGCCGAGGTCGCAAGCCACCACGAAAGTGAATTTTGGTTTTCCGCGTGTTTGGGCTCGATACGGATCGCCTCACCCATGTCGGCAATCGCTTTGGCGAGATTCCCTTTCGCCAACATCAGACGTCCTCGTGCCGCGTAAGCGTCCGCATTCGGTGTTTGGAACAATCGAATCCCATCGTCAAAATCGGCCAGCGCATGATCAAGTTGGCCGAGTGCTTTCCAGCAATAACCGCGATGCAAAATGGCGTCGGCGTTGTTTGAATCGAGACGAATCAAATAGTTCAGTTCTTCCACGGCCCTCTCGTATTGCCGCTGTCGACGCCAGCAGTCGCTCCGCCCGATACGCGCATTGACGTTATTCTCGTCGAACCGGATTGCTTCGTTGTAACTCGAGACCGCCTGATCATAGTCGCCCATACCATAGAGCGTGGCACCTCTCAAAATGTGGGCCTTCACGTCGGAAGGATCGAGGCGGATCAATTCGTCAATGTCGGCAAGTGCTTTTTCCCTCTGCTTCGCGTTAAAGTGCAGACCCGCACGGTTGTAGAAGCTGGTTCTGTCATTGGGGTTCAACCGAATCGCCTGATCCAGATCGGCCATCGCTTTAGCTGGTTCACCTTTTCTTGTCCACAAATACGCTCGTCTTGAAAACGAGTCTGCATCTCCCGATTTGTCCAGAAGAATGGCCCGATCGAAATCGGCCAGCGCCTTGTCAATTTGGCCCAACTCCGTACATCGACTTCCGCGCTCTCGAAGCGCCGGAAGGTTGTTTGGGTCGAGTCGGAGCAAATAATCGAGTTGTTCCACAACCTTGTAAATGTCGGATTTTAGAGTCCAGATATCCGCTCGGCACTGATAGGCCAGGATGCATTTGTCGTCGAGTCGGATCGCCTCGTCAAAATCGGCAAGCGACTTGTCGATCTCGCCACGCTTCGAATAGGCGATTCCGCGATTCACATAGTTCAACGCGATTGGTTTGAGCTGAACGGCCAGTTCGAGATCGACGAGCCCCTGTTCCAACAGGCCCTGGTTCACCTTCGCCGCGCCACGATTCGAATAGGCCAAGGCAAGTTTCGGGTCCATGCGGATCGCTTCGTCCAAATCAACAAAGGCGCGGTCGAAGTCCAGTTTTGTGAGCAGTACAATTCCTCGCTCGCAACGAGTCATCGCATTATCGGAATCGAGGCGGATCGCTTCGTCGTAGTCGATGATCGCCTTGTCCAGTTCTCGCTTGTGCGCCCAAAAATAGCCGCGGTCCCGAAAGTGAGCCGCGTTGTTCGGGTTCCGCAGAATCGCTCGATCAAGCACTTCGATTGCCTCATCAATCTCCCATCCATTCATCGACTGAATAGTTTGTTCGTCGGGCGACATGGGATCAGCCGCGCCTGGCTCATTTGAATCGGCAAGGGATTCGTTAGTGAACTGTGGAAGCGAGTAAAACGATTCGATCCTGGCCGTTGAGAAGACCTTATACATCAACTTTCGAGTACGCTTCGCGTCTTGCTCTTTGGTCAGCGTTTCCCGAATTTCGTCCCGAACTTTCTCGATCGGCATGCGATGAGGCTCATGACGGGCGGTCGTACACACCACAGACATTGCAATCTCTTGACTGAAAAGTGATGCAGTTCGCCCAACGGCTTTCATCCCGGCCGATGTTTCTGAAGGTTTCGCAACCGAGGCAGCCGCATAAGAAGGCGAAGACTTCTGGAGAAAGCCCTGGGACAGATTATGGCGAAACCTCAAAGGCGATGTCGTGTCAACTTTGGTGGTCTTCGTCGCAATGTCATTGTCGGCCTTCAATGGGTCTTCAGTCTCACTGGATGCAACGTTTGGCAAGGCGGATTCAGTGACCGTGTCCGGCACTGCCAGTCCGCTCGCAGGTGAATTCGGTTGCTGTTCAATCACCTGACCCCACTGATTCAATGGATTGGAAACCAGTTGGGCGCGGAGGTCGCGGTCAGCCAGACTGCCACTCGCGGTCCCGTCCCAGGACTTGCTGAAGAAGCCTTCGTAGTTCGAAAAGCTCTGGACAACGTTTTCGAACGGCTCGCCCTGGTTCAAGCGGTTCCGAATTTGTTCAAGATCTTCCTGAGCTCGGGCTTTGCCGGCGCCCGGGGAAAAGCGGAAACCAATCTGTCGCCAATCCACAGTTTCCGGGCGCTCGAACTGATCGTTATGGGTTTCGTAGTACTGGAGGATTTCACGCTCGGAAACGGGAACGAGTCGTTTGGTATGTATGGCGATGCATTCTCCGGCCAGGCGAGCAAGAGCGAAGTTGTCCCTCACATTCCTCAGCTTTGTTCCCTTGTTGTGGAGTTCCTTTTCGAGTTCGGTCCGATTGGAAACATTCAACTCTCGCTGGAGTTTTTCAATTTCCTTCTCGAATTGAACGTCGACGTGACGGTCCAGCAGAATACGTTGCTCGGGCGTCAGACGCGCCATCAAGTACTGAACAAGGATCGTCTGTTGAATGTGTGCGGGAAGTTCTCGCAGGACCAACCTTGCACGGAATTCCTCGTACACTTTGGGCGTCGGGATTTTCTTTCCCGGATCTGGATTTCTAGCGGCCTCTTGCATTTGCTCGCGCGCGCCGATCAGGTACCCCGCATAGCGGTCGATCACCGCACCGTTCAACACGGCCACTCCGTTGACCATCGCAGCCGTCTCCGCGTTGAAGGCCGCTGTGTCATCTTCCCAGCCGTTCCACGGATCATCTTCCGAGTCGATCAAAAGCTTTTTCCTCGCTCCGGTCAGTTGTTGTTTTGGCAACGTCCCCCTCGACGCTTGCGAAAAATCGAGACTGGAATCCAGCGGCAGATAGCCGTCGGCCCGAACTTGCAACATGAGATCGTCGTTCAATTCGAGAGACTGTTCTCCCAGTGACAATTGATACACCCCGTCGTCGTTCGTTGACGCAGTCCATTGTTCCGTAATCTCGGCCGGACTTTTCTCGAACAGGTCTTTCGCTCGGTATATCCTCAATGTGACGGTCGCCCCCTTCACCGCGACACCGTCACCGTCGACAACGACACCGTCCAGTACTTGTGGCAGCGGTCGTGGGGACACCTCAACGGCTTTGGCACCCGGTTCCGTTGTGGATCGTGACGGAGGGATCAGTTCATCGTCACTGATTGCCACACGACCTGCGATCACCAACGCCAATACAAAGAATGCGGAAAGTCCTCGAGATCGTCGCATCGTCTGCCCCCCGTGATCCTCTCAAACGCCAACGAAACACGTCGGCGGCGCGGGTTCGTTAGCAGATTCGGCAGAGTTGGTCGATAGGAATCATCGCTGTGGCAAAGAGATCGTACTGCACAGGCATCTATTTTTTGGCCTTACAATGAAGCTCAGAATCGCCTGATCGAGATCCTGGGTCGACCGATCAATCTCACCGACATTCATCGATCGAAGAGTTCTCCTGTCGGGCGACTCAAGAGTTTTTGGATCGGATCGGCTGGCTCATTCAGAATCGTCAGGAGATTCATCGACGATGAATTTTGGCAAGGAGTACGAGGATTCGATCTTGGCTGCCGAAAAGACCTTGTTCAAGAATTGTCGAGAGCGCTTCGTGTTTTGTTCTTTGGCCAGCACATCCCTAATTTCGTCCCGAACTTCATCGATTGGCTTGCGCTGCCCATCGCGACCTCCGGCCGCCGTTTGCGGGATTTCGAATTGGTCGGTGTGGGTCTCGTAGTACTTCAGGATTTCGCCATCCGAAACGGGAACGAATCGCGGTCCCTTCACGCTCATACATTCCACAGACAACCGATCGAGGGCGAAACTCTCCTTCAAGTTTTGAATCGCTGTTTGCCGATTACCCAGCTCCCTTTCGAGTTCATCAAGATTTGACGCATTGAGTTCTCGTTTTAGCCTTTCAATTTCTTTTTCGAATAATTTGTCGATACGACGGCCGACCTGAATGCGTTGTTCGCGCGTCATACCGGCCATCAAGTATTGCACGAGAACGGTCTTTTGAATGCATGCGGGAAGGTCGCGCTGGACCAGTTCTGCGCGATACTTCACGTAGGTTTTTGGAGTCGGAATTTCCCCTTTCGGATTGGGAATCTTCGCTGCCTCCTGCATTTCCTTGCGTACGCCGCTCAGGAACCCGGCATAGCGGTCGATCACGAGCCCGTTCAATACAGGAACGCCGTTGACTGTGGCCGCCGCCTCCTCTCTGAAGGCAGCCGTGTCATCTTCCCAATCCTTCCACGGATCGTCTTCCGACTGGAGAGAACCATCACCCTTCTCGGGGCTCTGTCGCAAAGGATCGTTCTTCGCGGCGCTCAGCTGCGACTTCCGAAACGGGGAGTCCGGTTGGGAGGGTGAGGGCGGAATCAAATCATCATCACTGACTGCCGCGCGGCCTGCGGACACGGCCGCCAATAGAATGAATGCAGGAAATACTCGAGATCGTCGCATCGTCTGCCCCCCGTGACCCTGTCTAGCGCCAACAGAATATGTCGGCGGCGCGGGTTCGTTAGCAGATTCGGCAGACTTGGTCGAGAGGAATCGTCTCGCTGTCGTCTCGCAACCGAACGAACTTCCTTTGTATTCCTTCGTTACCTTTGTTGCCTTCTGTTCAATCGCCTTTTCCGCTACTCAAAACAATTTCGAAAGATCACAGACCAGGCCCCCCGACTCGTGTATGCTGATGACTTCGAAGCAGAGCCTCGAATGGGAGCCTGATCATTTTGCGCAAAGACGAGTTGATCCTTGCATGGCTGATTGCATTCGCCGTCAGCGCGCCTCTATCCGCTGCCGAGGCTGCGCCGCTCACCTCGGCGCAGACGGAATTCTTTGAAGCACGCATTCGTCCGGTTCTCGTCGAGCGATGTTATGAATGCCATAACTCCACGAAGCTGGCCGAAGGCGGTCTTGCTGTCGATCACCGGACGGCATTCCTCGCAGGGGGTGATGGTGGACCCGTCGTCGTGCCTGGCAAACCCGCCGAAAGCCGGTTGCTGGCGATTCTGCGACATGAAGTTGCCGGGCTGAAAATGCCTCAAGGCGGAGGCAAGCTCGACAAGAATGTGATTGCCGACTTCGAGAAATGGATCTCGATGGGCGTTCCTGATCCGCGAGACAAGCCTCCGTCGGCCGATGAACTGGTACAGGCCACATCGTTCGAGGCGGCAATCGTCAAGCGAAAACAGTGGTGGAGCTTTCAACCCATTCGAAATCCTCAGCCTCCTGAAGTTCGCGCGGGTCAATGGTCGGCTCATCCCGTTGATCGGTTCATTCTGGCGAAGCTCGAAGAGAAGAAGCTGACGCCCAATGATCCTGCCGATGTGCAGACGCTGGTTCGCCGGACGTTCTTCGTTCTGATCGGGTTGCCTCCCACTGCCGCGGAAGTCGAAACGTGGGGTTCGCGACTTGGGCAACCGGATGGCTTTGCCGCGCTGGTCGATCACCTGCTCGACAGTCCTCATTTTGGCGAGCGGTGGGCCAGGCACTGGATGGACTGGGTGCGCTATGCCGACTCGCACGGTTCAGAAGGGGATCCGACGATCGAAAACAGTTGGCATTACCGCGACTATCTGATTCGAGCACTCAACGCGGACGTGCCGTTCGATCAGCTCGTTCGAGAACACGTTGCGGGCGATCTGCTTGAGCAACCCCGTATCAACAAGACGCTCGGAATCAACGAATCGATGATCGGAACGGCTCATTGGCGGATGGTCTTTCACGGGTACGCACCGACAGATGCTCTCGATGAACGAGTGCGCTTTACCGACGACGCGATCAATACGTTCTCGAAGGCGTTCCTGGGTCTGACGGTTTCGTGCACCCGCTGTCACGATCACAAGTTCGATCCCATCAGCCAAAAGGACTACTACGCATTGTTTGGTGTACTCGGATCGTGTCGACCCGGTCGCGTCACCATCGATACACCAGAAAAACTCAACGCGAACCGCAACGAACTGGCGCGGCTGAAGCCACAGATCCGTGCCTCCATTGCCGACGCCTGGCTTGCGTCGGGAGCGAAGTTGAAGGCGTCGCTTTTGGCTGACGACGGACCGTGGAAGACGGCTGACAAACCGGCGTTCCTGCTTCATCCGTGGTTCGCGATGCGCAAGGAAATGAGCGACGGCGCTTCGTTTGCCGATTCGTGGCAGCATCAGATCGCCGCCTGGAAAGGTGATCGAAAACGGCGCGACGAACACACTCGGCGAAACTACTGGCAACGCTGGAATCTGACCGACGAGGCTACCTATTCGTCATGGTTTCCCGTGGGAACCGGGTTGCCGGACAAACCGTTTGGTCCAGGTGAATTTTCCGTCTCGGCCATCAGTAAGGATGCATTGACCGGCGTCTATCCTGGGGGCGTGTATTCGCACACGCTGTCGACGAAGCATTCCGCGCGGCTCTCGTCCGGCAAGTTTCGTCTTGACGAGAACTATGAATTGTGGTTGCAGACGCTCGGCGATAGCTCGGCCAGCGCCCGGTACGTTGTCGAAGATTATCCGCGCGACGGAACCGTCTTCCCCATCGCCGCGTTGTCAAACGATTGGCAATGGCGGAAGCTCGATTTGACGTACTGGAACGGAGACGAGATTCATATCGAACTGACGGCTGGCCGAGATGCACCGCTCCTCGTCAAAGGCGACGGGCGTTCGTGGTTCGGCATTCGGGATGCCGTGATCGTGCGCAAGGGTGAACCGGGGCCGCCGACAGATTCCCGTGAGTTCCTGGATCCCGTGTTCGAACTGGCGGCCACTTCGTCGCCGAAATCGTTCGACGAACTGGCAGGGTGTTATGTTCAGGCGATCCATGCGGCAGTCAGTGACTGGCAAAATGGTGTTTTGAACGATGCTCAGGCCAGTCTGGTGGATGCCTGCCTCAAACAGGGACTGCTTTCCAATCAATTGGATGATCTCGCAGCCGCGAAACCGCTGATCGACGAATATCGTGGGCTGGAAGAGGCGATCATCGTGCCAACGCGCGTGCCGGGACTCGAGGAAACCATCGGTCGAGATCAGGCATTGTTTGTTCGCGGAAACCACAAACAGCCTGGCCCTCTCGTGCCGCGTCGATTCCTGGAAGCGATCGATGCGACGCCGTTTCAGACCACGCAAAGCGGTCGCCGCCAACTCGCCGAGAGCCTTGTTCGCAACGACAATCCGTTGACCCGCCGCGTGATCGTGAATCGACTCTGGCATCACCTGTTCGGTCGCGGGATTGTGCCGACACCCGATAACTTCGGACGCCTGGGGCAGGAACCGACGCACCCCGAATTACTCGATTTTCTGGCGACCCGGTTCCAGGAACATGACTGGTCGATCAAGGAGACGATTCGGTTTATCGTGACATCGAAATCCTGGCAGCTCGGTTCGTCGCCGGCGAATGAGGCTCAACAGGTTGACCCGGACAATCGATTGCTGTCGCATGCCCTGATCCGGCGTCTGGAGGCGGAAGCGATTCGCGATTCGTTGCTGGCCGTCTCGGGCAGTCTCAGTCGCGAACTGTTCCGGGGGCTGACCGACGGCAATTCACCGAGGAGAAGCGTGTACGTTCGAGCGGGTCGCAACTCGCTCGATCCTTTCTTGCGCGCCTTCGATTTTCCGGAGCCATTCAGCGCGACGGGCCGTCGCGATGTGACCAACGTTCCGGCACAATCGCTGACGATGATGAATGACGAGCGAGTCGCGGCGCTGGCTTCCAGTTGGGCGGCACGGGTTCTCGGCAATTCACGTTCCACCAGCGACGAGGCCCGGATCCAAAGCATGTTTCTTTCGGCGTTCGGACGGCCCGCGCAAACAGCCGAGGTGAGTCTGTTCCGCACGTACCTCGCCGAAACGAAGGCTCGACAATCGGAACTGCTGCACCAGGTGGCGAGGCTGCGTCAGGAGATCGATCAGCAGCAGGCTGCAATCCGGAAACTGATCGAACCAACTCGCACGAAGCTGCTGGAACAAGCCAAAGCGAAATCGGAGACCGGCGAACTGCTGGTTCCAAAACCGATCGGCCGCTGGGAATTCGAAGCGGACCTTCAGGATGCCGTCGGATCAGCGCACGGTTCCGCGCAGGAGGGAGCTCGGATCGAAGGCGGGACGCTCGTCGTCAAGCAACAGGCGCATGTTCTGACATCACCGTTGAATCAGACGATCAAAACAAAAACGCTTGAGGCCTGGGTGCAACTCGATAATCTCGATCAACGCGGCGGCGGCGTAATGTCGATTCAAACGCGTGACGGCGTCCTGTTTGATGCGATCGTGTTCGGCGAGCAGAACCTGCGACAATGGATGGCTGGAAGCAGTAACTTCGCGAGGACCCAGTCGTTCAACGCACCAGAAGAGCAAGAGGCAATCGGCCGTCCCGTGCATCTGGCGATCGCCTGGCACGCGGATGGCCTGATTGTCGGTTATCGAGACGGCCAGCCCTATGGCAAGCCATACAAGAGCAACGGGCCGGTCGAGTTCGCAGCCGGAAACGCCGTAATCGGATTCGGAATCCGGCATCTTCCTGCGGGCGGCAATCGCATGCTCGCCGGACGAATTCTCCGAGCCCAATTGTACGACCGTGCGCTCTCGGCCGACGAAATTCAGGCGACGTCACAGTCGGTTTCTTACGTGGTCCCGGAATCGCAGGTTATTGCAGCACTGGCGGCGGCCGATCGCGAACAAGTGGAACGCGGACGGCTACAGATTCAGAAGCTGCAGGCCGAAATTGAATCGCTGAGAACGGTGCCTGACTCTGGCGAAGATTTGGCGATTTGGACCGATGTTGCTCACGCGATGTTTACGTTTCAGGAATTCATCTATTTGAAATGAGTGCGTTCAGGCGAGCGGGGGGTGTTAGCCTCCTGATTCTTGAGTTCTTGATTCTTGATTTCTTAATTCCTGCTTTGTGATTCCTGATCCTCGGATTCGTAATTATTGTTAATGCACAGGGCGAAGAATCAGGGGGCTAACACCCCCCGCTCGCCTGTCGAGACGCGGAAATGAAATACGACCATGCAAAATCACGCGAACCCGATTCCCCGGTTTTCTCGTCGCCAGATGCTCCAGTCATGTTCGACCGGATTCGGAGCGGTGGCGCTGTCGGGACTGATGAGCGATCGACCGACCGCTGCGGCTGGCGATCTTCCACCCGGTGCTGCGATCAACAAGACTCATCATGCGCCGAAGGCGAAGCATGTGATTTTCTGCTTCATGTCCGGAGGCGTATCGCACGTCGACTCGTTCGATCCCAAGCCGCGACTGATGCAGGATCATGGCAAGCCGATGCCCGTCAAGATTGAACGCACGATGTTCAACAACAACGGCAACATCATGGCGAGTCCCTTCGAGTTCACGCCGTCCGGCAAAAGCGGTATTCCGGTCAGTAACGTGTTTCCTCATGTCGCCAGGATGGTCGACGAGCTAACCGTCATTCGCTCGATGACTTCACCACTGAATGAACACGCCCAGGCCAACTTCTTCATGCACACCGGATTTCCGACGATGGGGTATCCGAGCGCGGGCGCGTGGGCCGCCTATGGACTTGGAACCGAAAATCGCGACTTGCCGGGATACGTCGTCCTTCAAAGCGGCTCGGCGGTTCCTCCTCATGGCGGAGTCAGTCTGTACAGTAACGGGTTTCTGCCCGGTCAGCATCAGGGATCGATCCTGAAAGCCGATCAGCGCGAAGCCATTCGAAATATCCGCTCGCGAGATTCGCAGGCGACTCAGCGCCAGCGAATCGATTTCGTCCGCCAGTTCGATCAACCGTTCCTCGAACAGACGTCGGCCGACGCTCAGGTGGAAGCCGCCATTCGCAACTACGAAACCGCCTTCCGGATGCAATCGGTGGTTCCCGAGTTGTGTGAGATATCCGGTGAGACGCAACAGACGCACAAACTTTACGGCCTGGATTCCGACGACCGCGAAACGGCGGCTTACGGGCGGCAATGCCTGTTGGCACGGCGTCTGGTCGAACGCGGTGTGCGGTTCATCGAGCTAAGTTGCCTGACAAAAGATATCGGGGCAGGCGGAGCGGCCAATCCGTGGGATCAGCACGGAGCCCTGAAACAAGGCCACATGGCCATGGCCCGGCAAGTGGATCAACCGATCGCAGCCCTGATCCAGGATTTGCGAGAGCGTGGTCTGCTGGATGAAACATTAATCGTCTGGGCGGGTGAATTTGGTCGCACGCCATTCTCGCAAGGAAGCGACGGTCGCGATCATAATCCCTACGGCTTCAGCATCTGGCTGGCAGGCGGCGGCATGAAGCCCGGCACGATCTACGGCGCGACGGACGACTTTGGCTATTACGCAATCGAAAATAAAATGACCGTTTACGATCTGTGGGCGACGGTCCTGCACCAGTTGGGCGTCGATCATGAAGAGATGACCTTCCGTTATGGCGGCCGCGATTTCCGATTGACCGATGTGCATGGCCATGTGGTGAAAGAGATTATTTCATAGCCGTGAGAGTGGCGTTCCGGCTTTACGGAAGCTGCCGTACGCTTGACGTTGACCAAACCCGGGGGCTTCCGCAAAGCCGGAGCGCCACCCGCCACATTTATGTCACGGATTCAGTCACCTGTCCGAACGAGTTTTCTGCCTTTGCCGTGACGTTCACATTTTGAAACGCCCTTTTCCGACATTTCAACGGGATTCACCACGACAGCCGTTACAATCCTCACGATCGAATGGCCCGCAATGTTTCCTTTCTTTATCAGCGCTTCGTAACCTTTACTCTTATCTCAATCGGCAAAGTTGCGGTCATAATCGTCGTGTCAGAGGAACGACTCCCAGTAACGGATTGCATCCCTCACGGTCCTCAGCCGAGGTTTGAAGACGATGTCAAAGAGCAGTAATGGTACCGACGTGATCGCCGCTGTCGAACGTCGCATGCAAAATCGCAGAATCGGTGGCGATCGCCGTCGCACGCGGCCGGAAGCCGACTTCAAAGCGCCGGAAAAACGCACGAGCGAACGCCGAAAAGTCGAACGACGACGCCTGATCGATCCGACGACCTGCGAACGGGATTACTCGCTGGACGAAGTCGAGTTCATGAAGGCGATGGACGACTACAAGCGAAAAAGCGGCCGGATGTTCCCCACGTGGAGCGAAGTGCTTGAAGTTGTCCGCAGCCTTGGCTATGCCAGACAAACCCCCGAAGCCAGCGTCTGAGGGAAATCGGGAATGGACCCCCGATGTCGGGCCAGACATCGGGCGAGTTCGAACTTAACCCATATCCTTGTAGGCATCCCAGCCCAGGTATCCGACGATTCCCGCGCTCAGGATGAACAGGATATCCATCAAGGTCGAACCGGCAAAAGGAACCTGCAAGACGAGATCCAGTAACGCCAGAATGGCGACGAATCCCGCGATGCCGAATGAACCGAAGACCATATTCTTCGAAAGTTTGCTAGCCATCCACGCGATTCCTGGTGTCGTTCAAAAGTCCTTGCCGCCCCTGACCATTCTCATCGGCAACCATTCGTGCTGAAGTATAGCCCACTTGTCAAACAGGACGCCAGCAGCAATCGAAATCCGGTCAGCAACTGTCGGGGTTTAGCGGTCCGTTCAAAGGCAACAGGGGTTCCAGCGGGCATCCTTCGCATTTCGGCTCTCGACCACAATGAGCCTCGGCGACGCGCGACACGAGGCGTGAAAACTCACGCGGATCGATTTCGGATTCACTCAGTCCTCGGACGAAGAAATCCTGGGCCTCACCATCTTCGACCGGAAGGTCCAGCCAGCCGTGCCGAATCGCCACGCGCAACGTTCCCCGATCGAGCGGAAAGACGGGCAACCTTGCGACGAACATCAGCAGTTCATCGGCCGTCGCCGGACCCAGCCCCCGAATCTTGCGCAATGATTCGCGGTAGAATTCCAGCCCCCTTGACCATTCGGGAGATGTCTCATCGCCAAATTGCGTCTGCCACCATTCCGCCACCGCTCGCAAGAGGCTGGCCTTTTGTGGCCCGCGAGGGACACCTGACAACAATTCGACCAGTTGCCCGGTGGTCGCTCGAGCGGTTGTCCCAGGAGTGGCCAGCGGCGATGTTTCCAGTGCTTCGTTCAAAACGTCATGACTTTGTTCCGCAGCCGGTCCCCCGAGCAGAATGCGCAGAAACAGCGTCCAGCCATTGGGTGAATCGGAAAGCGTTGGTGATCCGTATGCCGCGCGAAGGTGAACGGCCGCATTGGCGAGTCGAGATAATTCTGTCATGAAATACCGTCGGAAAGGGGACAAAAACGGCCACAACGCGCGAGCAGCTTCGCTATTCGAAACCCGTCATTGCCGCGCATGAAAATTCACTTGCGACCGAAGACCATGATTGTGATGTCGTCGTTTTGGGCTCGTCCGTTGGCAAACTTGCGAACATCGCCCAGGATGACTTTGCCCAGTGCGTCCGCGTGACCACCGACGCTCGCTCGCATCAACTCACGCAAACGTTCGACGCCATACAATTCAAACGAGGGGTTCAATGCTTCGCTGACGCCGTCCGTGTAGATCACGCACGACTCACCGGGTTCAATCGTGCGAGTGGTCACGTCGTACGGATAATCATCCATGACGCCGATCGGAATCCCCACGATGTCTTCGCCAAATTCGATGATTGTGCCGTCTGTTTTGCGAATCATGATCGGCATGTGACCGGCGATCCCGATCGTCATCTCGCCCGATTTCAGATCGATCACACATAGCACGAACGTGACGAACCGCCCTTCGATGGCTCGCGCACACATCTGGCGATTAATCCGGTTGAGCGCTTCCCGCACGTCTCCGACGAAGGTCATGACGTTTGTCACGACTGTGGCGATCCGCGACATCACCAGCGATGCGGGTACGCCTTTCCCCGCCACATCGCCGAACGCCAGGCAAACTTTCGCACCGTCGTCGAGGAAGAACGCGTCGTAATAATCGCCGCCGACCGCCTGGGCCGTGTCGTACGATGCGAAAAATTCCCAATTGGCTACTTGCGGCATTTCGGTGGGCAGCATCGCCAACTGGACGCCTCGAGCGATGTCCATCTCCTTGTCCTGTTTTTGCTTCTCGACGGCAGTGACGAGCAGTTTGGCCTGTTCGTAAGTCATCGCCGCCTGACCGGCTACCGCCATCAGCAGATCGAGATCGTCCGGCTTGAACTGATTGAAAGCATTTTGAGTGTCAATGTTGATGACGCCCATCGGTTCACCGGCGACGTTGAGCATCGGCACGCACATCATCGATCGAATGGTCAAATTCGCAATCGATTCACTGGCCGTAAATTGTGAATCGTTCGAGGCGTCCAGCGAAAGAATACCGGTCTTTCGTTCGAGAACCGTATTCAGGATGGTACGGCTGAGCTTGACTGTGTCGTCATTGTTGGCCCGACGATGCTTCATCGCGCGCGGGATCATTTTGCCGGTGACGTCTTCCTTCAGCAGAACGCAACCGCGATCCGCGTGGGGGAAGATATGGAACAGTGTGTCCAGAATTTTCGGGAGAATCGAATCGAGATCGGCCGACCCGGCCAGTGCCTTGCTGATCTCGAGTACGCCCTTGAGCTTCGCCTCAGGTTGCACATCCAGGTTGCCGAATCCGGTGGCCTTGCTGGTCATGGTCGACGATTTGTCGTCGTCATCGAGTTCCAGGGTAAAGATGGTCGCGCCGTCCGCCGCCGGTGCCGGTGCCGGCCGCGATGCACCGGGGCGCAACGGAACCACTCGTTTTCCCGCCGCGAGGGCACTTTCAAAACGCAGCAGAATGGGTCCCAGTTTGATCCGGTCTTCGTGATTCAGGGACGTCGGTTCTTCGATCTTCTTTCCGTTGACGAATGTGCCGTTCCCGCTTCCCATATCCTCGACGAGGTATTCGTCGGCTTTTTTCACAACCCGGGCATGCTTCCGCGAAACCATATTCGACTGGATCTGCAGCGTACATTCGGGATGGCGCCCGATCACGGTTTCGTCCTGAGTCAACTCAAACGTGGTCGCTTCACCTTCCAGCAGGAGAATCAGTTGCGCCATGCCTTCAGCCCCGGATCAAGATAAAAAAACAGGAACACCGACGACGAACTTCGCGAAGACGGATTCTAAAGCCGATTCGCCGGGAACGAAAGGAGTTTTGCCGCTCGCAGCCATGATTAAGGCACTGTTCGACAGTCCGCTTCCGCGGATCACGCAGGAATCTCAACGATTGCGCCCTTAATTCAGGGAGTACAACTTTTTCGGATGTTTCATTCCCGACCGTGAATGAGCATCTCGCGATGTCACTTCCCGGGCGATTGCAAGGTCGCTCGTATGTTCGACATCGTCACCGGCTGGATGACCCCCCTTTCCGTGATCAGGGCCGTGATATGAGTCGCGGGAGCGACATCGAAAGCCGGGTTGTAGGTGTGACATCCGGCGGGTGCCGTCTGTCGACCAAAGGCATGAGTGATCTCGGTCGAGGCGCGTTCCTCGATCGGAATTTGCGAACCGCTCTGGATCGTCAGGTCAAACGTGCTGGACGGAGCGGCGACGTAAAAGGGAATGTCGTGAGCCCGGGCGAGCATCGACAGGGAATAGGTACCAATCTTGTTCGCCGAGTCGCCATTGGCCGCGATCCGATCCGCGCCGACGATCACCGCCTGTACGCGATCTTCCTTCATGACCCAACCCGCCATCGAATCGCAGATCAAGGTAACCGCCACGTGACGCTGCATCAGTTCCCACGCCGTCAAACGGGCTCCTTGCAGTAGGGGACGAGTTTCATCGGCATAGACCTGCAAACCGGGATTCTCGAGCGCGGCCGCAAAGATCACAGCCAGTGCGGTCCCGTCGCCAGCCGTCGCCAGACCACCGGTATTGCAGTGTGTCAGGATCCCCGAGCAACCTCGCACCAGTGGCAGTCCATGTCGACCGATCGCGGAACACATTTCACGGTCCTCCCGTTCGATGTCTTTGGCTTCGACCAGCAGACGTTCGAGCATCTCGGCTGATGTCAGCCGCGCACACGCCTTGGCCGTTCGCCCCATCCGGTCGAGAGCCCAGAACAGATTCACGGCCGTCGGGCGACTTCCCGCAAGGTAATCCAGGACGATCCTGAGCCGTTCATCGAACTGCTCGCGAGGCATCTGTTGTGCGGTTTGGCACCCGACGACAACGCCATAAGCGGCGGCCACGCCGATGGCCGGGGCACCGCGAACCCGCAGTAACTTGATCGCTTCCCACACGATTTCGACGGTCGTGCAACTGTGTTCGCGGTACTCGACGGGCAGCAAGGTTTGATCGATTAACTGGAGATGCCCGGTCGCGGCACCGCCAGTCCACGCAACAGCGGAGCGGGGGTTGGTCATGGCGCGGTGCTTTACTTCATCGGCGAATAATCGGTGGGTACGTAAAATTGGGATTCGGGAGGCATCGAGAGAATCTTGCCAGCCGCTTCAGAAGCCTCGCGCGCGGCTTTCCAGTCGGGGTCCTGGCGGAACGAATCGAACGATTCCTTCGCGGCCGCCTGGCTCTTGTGAGCCAGCAGATAAACCAGCTTGTTGTCCACCGGCTTGCCCTCGGCGTCCACCGGCGTCAAATAAATGACGTTCTTTATGCCGTGCTTCGCGAACAGCTTCATCGTATGGTCCTTGAAACGGGCATGCAAAGCGGGCAGGCGACCCGGCTCCGTTGTGTATGTTCGCAGTTCGTAAACCAGATCGGGAATTTCCGGTTCGGCCTGAACGGGCTTCGCAGACCAGCCCAGCGCCATCCCCAACCCGATCAAAGCGACCGCACCCAGGAAAAATTTGACAAAGTTCATGTCGTTCCTTTTACTTCGGGAATCCGTTCATCGATCTGTCGGTAAATTGCCGACGCGACACTTCTATACACGACCGGGGCATAATTTGGCACCGACCGAAGATCCGAAGTTTAATCGTTGTCGAAGTTGACATGAGATGTTTCGAACGCCGTGGGGCCGGCGCGAGCGTTTCCGTCGCAATCGATTGGCTGGCCAAAATCCAGCGAAGTCTCGCCAGACCGGGTTTCAAATCGATCAAAGTAAATTGATCGGTTCCATCTCCCGTCCGGTGGAAAGCGACCAGATCCGGATCGTTCCTCCGGTACTTCCCCCGTACAGCGTGTCACTCGAGGACGAGATCGCCATCTTGTTGATGACCGAATCAGGCGAGAACGCGTGGACGAGATTTCCGCTGGAGCAGTCGAAAACCTGAATTCCCGTTCGATGACCGGCTGCGGCAATGCACTCTCCGTCGGGTGAAATCGTCACAGTCTGGTAGCAATTCGCATCGCGACTTCGAATGGTCCATGCGACCTGACCGGAATGCATGTCGTACAATGTGACAGACTGACTACGAACAGCGGCGAGCCAGCGTCCATCTTCGGAAAAGACGGGAGGTGCCGTGAGCGGCCCCGTGCCCGAGATTGTTTGTGTCAGATGGCCCGTCTTCACGTCGTACAGTTTCAGGTTCCCTTCGATTGTCGAAACGACAAACCTGTTACCTGTCGAATCGAGCGCCATTCGATCCGCTGATTCGGAAAGTTCAAAGTCCGATGTGATCGGTTCCTGACTCGCCAGATCCCAGCATCGAACGTTCGTCCCCTTCGCGACGAGGACCGCCGTTTGTCCACTGGACGAAAGGTCGACAATCAACGATGAAACTTCAGTTGATCGGTGGGTCACCAACAGTTCATGATTTCGAAAGATGATGACCTCCCGGTCATCGAGCGAGAACAGCGATGTTGTGCCGTCACGGCTGACGTGCGATTTGTAGATCGGCACGTCGCTGTTGCGGTACACCGTGCGGGACGTGCGCGTTGCCAAATCCAGAGTGACAATCTCCGAAAATCCCCGTTGAATCCACAGGTGCCGGCCGTCCAGA
>Ga0206811_1034_pt1 | contig 44150 bp, 41 predicted proteins | sample Alteio_BWOrgCont_53_FD_152886 | JGI IMG/M metagenome (GOLD analysis project Ga0206811, IMG submission 152886) | Enriched cells from forest soil in Barre Woods Harvard Forest LTER site, Petersham, Massachusetts, United States -... | ecosystem: Environmental > Terrestrial > Soil > Temperate forest >... | reverse complement strand
TGATGGCGAGCATGGCGGCAAGCAGACCCATGACGCCGAGGGCTGCGGAGGCCACGCGAGACGGGAAGAGAGCGAATTCGAGCGAGTCAGACCATGAATGGATGGTGAAGGGCAGACTGGGGTCGAGCCCGGTGATTTGGTGCTGAAGCGTGGACGCTACGTCTGTCCGCAATAACTGCGAGCGTACAACCAGGAATGTGGCTGTCGTGTTGTTTTGAGCCAGCGGGAAGAACATGGCCGGCTGTTGCTCCTCGGTCAGGAAGCGGTACTTGCCGTCTTCGACGACGCCGACGATTTCATAGAGCTCGCGTTCAGTGGAATCCTTATCTTTCAGCTGGAAGGACTGTCCGATGGGCGAGCTGTTTCCGAACATGATGTGGGCGAAGGTTGCGTTGACGATGGCGACATGCGGTGCTTTTTCATCGTCGTGCCAGGTGAAGTCACGCCCGGCGAGGAGACGGGTTCCGGCAGCGCGCAGATAGCCGGGGGAAATTTTGCTGTCGATGGCGTCGAGAATGCTGTTGGAGCTACGGTAGTCGGTCGTTTCTTTACGGTAGACGGAGCGGTCGCTGTGAACGACGCCAAGAGGCAGGTGATTGATGGTTCCCACGGAGAGAACACCCGGGATCTGCGCGGCTTGTTCGAGCATGCGTTTTTGAACGGGGAGTGCCTGCTGATCGCTGTAGCCGGCAAGTTCCATGTCGGTGTCAACCAAGGTGACTCCCTGCGGATGGAAGCCGAAGCTGGCGTGGAGCGAACGCATCATGCCGCGCAGAGCCACGAGAGACGAGGTAACGAGCAGTGTGCAGATCGCAATCTGTACGGCAAGAAGCACGTCGCGCAGGGTGAGGCGGTGGAATGCGGTCACGGCCATGGGGCCGGTCTTCATGGCCTGTGCCGCTTCGATGGTCCAGATTTGCCGTGCCGGCAGAACTCCAAAGAATATGCCGCTGATCAGGGACAGGAGCAGGGCCACGATATAGACGCCCGCATCGGGTGCGACAACCACGTGCAGTGGTACCTGCACGATGGGCTGCCAGTGGCTGAGGGCTTGCAGCAGAGAGGCCGCCAGGACGGTTCCGATAGCGCCACCCATGAGCGCTACGATGATGGACTCAGCCAGAAGCTGCCGCACCAAATGCCAACGGGTGGAGCCAATCGCCATACGGATGGCCAGCTCGCGGCTGCGGTCGGCGGCGCGCGCGGCGAAGATGCTGGCGAGGTTGGCGCAAGCCGCCAGCAGCACCAGCAGAGCCATGAGCATGATGCCCAGCAGAAAGGCGCGCATGGGACCGCCGAGACTGTCGCCCATAAGACCCGGCTTCACCAGCCGTGCGTCCAAACCATCATCGTCGGGATAGGTTTTGGCCAGCTGACCGGCGACGGTGTTCAGGTCGTCATATGCTTGCTGGGGGTTGACTCCGTTCTTCAGACGGCCCAGCAGAAAAATCTCATGATTGGCGCGCTGATGGAGGTAATCCTCGCCCTCGAGCTGCTGCTCATTGACCATGGGGACCCAGATGTCGGGCCAATAAAAGAGTTCCGTTCCGTGGAAGTCTTTTGGCGCGACGCCGATGAGGGTAAACGGATGCTTATTGAGGTTAATGACTGTGCCGAGGGCATGCGGGTCGCCATTGAGGTGGTCGTGCCAGAAATCATGGCTGACGACGACATAGGGAGCGGAGTTTGGGCCGCGCTCATCGTTGGGGTGGAAGAAGCGGCCCAACTCGGGCTGGATGCCGAGCATGTCAAAATAATTGCCGGAAACCTCGTAGCCCCAGTTTTGCGTGACACCCGAATTTTTTCCATCCGGACCGGGAATGGTAAGACCGGCGTTGCCCAGACTGTAGGCGGCCATACTGCTGAAGGTTTTATTTCGGTCACGGTAGTCGAGGTAATCGGGGTAGGACTGCGTGTCCCAGCCATAAGGCTTGCGCGAGACGTTGAAGAGGCTACGCGGCTGCGGAACGTTCAGCGGGCGCAGGACGAGTCCGTTGAGCACGCTGAAGACGACCACGTTTGCGCCGACGCCCAAGGCAAGCGTCAGGATGGCCGTCAGCGTGAAGCCGGGAGACTTGCGCAGTTGCCGCAAGGAAAAACGGAAATCCTGCAGGAGGGAATGCATGGAACGTACCTCGTCGAAGAAATAGGAGCATCTCGCAGACCAAAGTTTGGGCGAGGTAAGCTGTTTATTTGCAAGGTTTATGCAGGAAAGCTTGTCGCATGTACCGGAATGTGTGTTCGGAAGCGAATTTAAGTGTCCAATTGCGGACAGGCCGTCATCCTGATTCAGTCAGGATGACGGCCTATGTAGCGTTGCGTGGGTTGTTACTGATGCGGGCGCTGTTCGGGTGTGACGGAGGGCGGCGGGACATTCGCCAAGGCTGCTGGAGCTTCTTCCTTTAGCTCGGGCAACGGGCCTTCTAGAGCCAGTTGCAGCACTTCGTCCATGGAGTCGACGAAGTTGAGCTTCATGGCGCTTTTCAGGTTCTCCGGCAGGTCGGCCAGATCCTTCTCGTTGTCTCGGGGAAGGATGGCCTCGAAGATTCCGGCGCGATGAGCTGCAAGGAGCTTCTCTTTGAGCCCGCCGATGGGCAGCACTTTACCGCGCAGGGTGATTTCTCCCGTCATGGCGATGTCGCGGCGGACGGGAATCTTGGCCAGTGCGCTGGCGAGTGCTGTGGCTAAGGTGATGCCCGCGGATGGGCCGTCCTTGGGGATGGCGCCTTCGGGGACGTGGACGTGGATGTCGATGTTCCGGTAGAAGTCGCGTGGCAGACCCAGGTGGGCGGCGCGGCTGCGGATGTAGGAAAGCGCCGCTTGCGCTGATTCCTGCATTACGTCGCCGAGCTGACCGGTGAGGGTGAGCTTGCCCTTGCCGTCGAGGACCTGAACCTCGGCGGGAAGAATGCTGCCGCCAACTTCTGTCCATGCAAGGCCGGTGACGAGGCCGACTTCACTCTTTTCGTGGACCTGCGAGTCGCGGAACTTGGCTACGCCGAGGAAATCGGCGACGTTCGCGGCGGTGATCTCTTCTTTATGCTTGAGGCCGTTTTTGACGACGCGGCGCACGACCTTGCGGCAGACGTTGCCGATTTCGCGCTCAAGGTTGCGGACGCCCGCTTCGCGGGTGTAACCGCGAATGATTTCGACCAGAGCGTCGTCGCTGAAGACGATGTTTTTCTCGGTGAGGCCAGTGTTGTCGCGCTGCTTTTTGACCAGATACTGCTTGGCGATTTCGAGCTTTTCCGTTTCCGTGTAGCCGTGCAGGCGCAGGATTTCCATGCGGTCCTGGAGCGGCGCGGGAATGGTGTGCAGGACATTGGCTGTGGCGACGAAGAGGACTTCGGAGAGGTCATATTCGACGTCGAGGTAGTGATCCTGGAAGGTGGTGTTCTGCTCGGGGTCGAGGACTTCGAGCAACGCAGAAGATGGATCGCCGCGAAAGTCGGAGGCCATCTTGTCGACTTCATCGAGCATGAAGACCGGGTTCTTGGTTCCGGCTTTCTTCATGGACTGGATGATCTGACCGGGCAGGGCTCCGATGTAGGTACGGCGATGGCCACGGATTTCCGCCTCGTCGCGCACTCCGCCTAAGGACATGCGGACAAACTTGCGGCCGGTGGCTTTCGCAATCGACATGCCGAGCGAGGTCTTGCCGACGCCCGGAGGTCCGACAAAGCAGAGGATCGAGCCTTTCGGATTTTTTACCAGCTGGCGCACGGCCAGGAATTCGAGGATGCGGTCTTTGATTTTTTCGAGGCCGTAGTGGTCTTCGTTGAGAACTTTTTCGGCGCGGTCGATGGAGCGCGTTTCCTTGGATTTCTTCTTCCATGGCACGGCGAGGAGCCAGTCGAGATAGTTGCGCGAGACGGTGGACTCGGCGGACATGGGCGGCATTGCTTCGAGCTTCTTCAGCTCCTGGATGGCCTTCTCCTGCACGTCCTTGGGCATGCCTGCGGTTTCGATCTTCTTCTTCAGATCGTCGTACTCGCTTTTTTCGCCGCGGCCCAGCTCCTTCTGGATGGCCTTGATCTTTTCGTTGAGGTAGTACTCTTTTTGCGCGCGCTCCATCTGCCGCTTGACGCGCGACTGGATGCTGCGATCCATGTTGAGCTTTTCGATTTCAACGTCGAGCACATCGGCAACACGAAGCAGGCGCTCTGCCGGGTCGAAGATGTCGAGCAGCTCCTGCTTCTCCGGAATTTCCAGCTGGAGATTCGCGGCGATGGTGTCGGCGAGTTTGCTCGGCTCATCGGTGCGAACGGCGGCGATCATCGTCTCGTAGTTGAGCGACTGCTGCAGCTTGACGTATTGCTCGAAGAGGGAAGTGACGCGCTGCGTGAGCTGCTCGATCTGCGAGGTGATTTCAAGATCGGACTTGAAGGTGCGCACGGTGGCGACGAAGAAGCCGTCGGAGTCATTGAGCTCGACAGCCTTGGCGCGCTCCAATCCTTCGACGAGTACCTTGATGTTGCCATCGGGCATCTTGACGCTCTGCACGATATTGCCAACGGTGCCGACGGTGAAGATGTCGTCGGCTTTCGGCTCATCGATGCGAGCGTCATGCTGCGTGGCGAGAAAGATTTTGCGATCGCCGTTCAGCGCTTCTTCGAGAGCGCGCACGCTGGATTCGCGACCCACAACAAACGGGGTCATCATGTAGGGGAAGATCACCATATCCCGAATGGGCATCATCGGGAGTTTGCGAAGATCGTTTTTCTCTTTTACTTCTTTGGATTGGGTCACATCATCCCTTTCGCTCTGTCGCGTGCACAGTTGGAGTTCTATCCCTGTTAGATGAACTGTAACTCATCTCGACTCAAGAGGGAACAAAACGGGTGCGCTTTTGGTAACGCGTAAGAAAAGAGAAACCCCGCACTTTTCCATTGCAGCGGGCGCGATGCCAGCGTGTTGAAGAGAAGCGCGGGGTCTTTCTGTCTGCTAAGAATTCAGCCTGCCTTTTCGAGCATGGTGATGGAGAGATCGCGTTTCTTGACCATTTCAGCGGTGATCTCCAATTCTTTGACTTTCTTGTTGCTGGGAAGGTGATACATCAAATCAAGCATCAGTTCCTCGAGAATCATGCGCAGACCGCGCGCGCCGACTCTACGGTGCAGCGCTTCCTGTGCAATGGACTTCGATGCTTCTTCTGTGAAAAGCAGTCGAACGCCTTCATATTCAAAGAGTTTCTGGTACTGCTTGAGGATCGCGTTGCGCGGCTTGGTGAGAATCTCGACCAGCGCGACTTCATCGAGCTCATCGAGAATGCCGATGACCGGGAGGCGTCCGACAAATTCGGGGATGAGACCGAATTTGATCAGATCCTGTGGCTCAGCCTGGCGGAGAAGCTCGGCATCGCGCTGCGCGCGAACGGACCCAGCCTGCTCAGCCTGATCCTTCTCCTTCTCCGTAAGCGTCTTGAAGCCAAGAGCCTTCTTCCCGACGCGGCGCCCGACGACGCGCTCCAACCCGACAAAGGCACCACCGCAGATGAAAAGAATATTGGTAGTGTCAACGGGCGTGAATTCCTGGTGCGGATGTTTGCGGCCACCCTGCGGCGGCACGTTGGCAACGGTGCCTTCGAGAATTTTGAGCAGTGCCTGCTGCACGCCTTCACCGGATACATCGCGGGTGATGGAGGGGTTCTCGTCCTTGCGTCCGATCTTGTCGATTTCGTCGATGTAGATGATGCCGGTCTGCGCGCGGGCTACATCGCCGTCTGCGGCCTGAAGCAGCTTGAGGATGATGTTCTCGACATCTTCGCCGACATATCCCGCTTCCGTCAGAGTAGTGGCGTCCACGATGGCGAATGGAACGTCGAGCATCTTGGCCAGGGTGTGGGCAAGCAGGGTTTTGCCGCTGCCGGTGGGACCGACCAGCAGGATATTCGATTTTGCGAGCTCTACATCGTTGCCGCGCGTCCGGTTCATCTGGATGCGCTTGTAATGGTTGTAGACGGCGACGGCGAGCTTCTTCTTGGTCTGGTCCTGCCCGATGACATATTCGTCGAGGAAGGCGCGGACTTCAAGCGGCTTGGGAAGATGCGCGGGCGCAGCGCCGGCCTGGGCTTCGCTGCGGTCGTCTTCGAGGATAGAGTTGCAGACGGCGACGCACTCGTCGCAGATGTACGCGCGCGGGTAATCGCTGGGCGAAGAAATCAGTTTAGCGACTGCGTCCTGCGATTTATGGCAGAACGAGCAGCGAAGAGCGTCGTCGGATCCCGTGCGCGTTTTCATCGTTGTGCTGCTCCAAACAACTCGTTAGTCCGCCGCGACGTTGAGTTTTGAATCCGGAGCCTGCCCGGAGACTTCGTCGACAATGCCGTATTCCCTGGCCTGTGCGGCGTTCATGATAAAGTCGCGCTCTACGTCGCGTTCAATGCGTTCCAGCGTTTGTCCTGTGTGCTTGGACATCAGGGTATTGGTAATTTCACGGATGCGCAGAATTTCGCGCGCATGGATATCAATATCGGTCGCTTGACCGGAAAGTCCACCCATGGAGGGCTGGTGGATCAGAATGCGCGAGTTCGGCAGGGCGAAACGTTTGCCCTTTGTTCCCGACATGAGTAGGAATGCTCCCATGCTGGCCGCCTGACCGATGCAGTAAGTCACCACATCGTTCCTTATGTATTGCATTGTGTCATAGATGGCCAGTCCAGCGGTAATCGAACCGCCGGGGGAGTTAATGTACAACTGGATATCCTTCTCCGGATCTTCGGCGGAGAGAAAAAGCATTTGAGCGATGACAAGATTGGCGATCATGTCGTCAATCGGCGTTCCTAGAAAGATGATGTTGTCGCGAAGCAGACGGGAATAGATGTCGTAGGCGCGTTCGCCACGATTCGTCTGCTCAATGACCATTGGGACCAGTGCCATACTGCTCTCACTCCCCGGAGCCGCTTAGGATCTCCGTTTTAAGGATAGTGCGGAGGTGGGGCCGGTGCGTTTCTCGCGATTCACCGGCCAGAACGTAAACGTTTATGAGGCAAGCTTTTCGTAAAGCAGGCTGCCTGTTTTTTCTCTGCGAAGTTGTTCACGGATTCTAGCGAGACTGCCGTCCTCCGTCAAACGATGACGCAAAGTGTCGAGTGGCTCGCGCGACTGCAGCGAGAGAATTTCCAGCTCGCGATCTACTTCTGCGTCCGTAACCTCAATTTTTTCCTCGTCCGCAATGCGGTCAAGCAACAGAGAACCCTTCACTTCATTGACGGCCGAATCATGCTGCGCCTCGCGCAGACGGTTGAAGTCGAGCTTGCGCATGTCTTCCGTACGCATGCCCTGCTGCGCCAAGGCGCGCAGACCGCGATCGAGGCGGGCATCCACCTGCTGCTGCACGAGCGACTCAGGAACGGGGAATTGATACTTTGCGATCAATGCCTCGACAATTTTGTCCCGCGTCTCGCCTTCAAGCTTGCGTTTCTTGTCGCTTGCAAGATGATCCTTCAACTTCTGCTTGAAGTCTTCGATGCCTTCGTATTCGCCGAGCTCTTTGGCGAATTCGTCGGTCAGCTCAGGCTGAATCTTCTTCTTGATGGCCTTGACTTCGACATCGTAGGAGATGGTTTTGCCGGCGAGACGGCGCTCGCCGAAATCTTCCGGATAGCTGACTTCGAATTTGAGCTGCTGGCCGGGCTTCGATCCGCGCAACGCTTCATTGAAGGCAGGCAGCGTGTTCTGGCCGCCAACTTCGATCATGACATCGTCACCGGTAACGGGCTGCTGCTCGGCTTCGGCTGTTTCGCCTTCACCCTTGAATTCTCCGCGGAAGGTGATTTGCGCCCAGTCGCCGTCGGCGAGAGGACGATCTTCCGTAACCGGCTCCATGGTGGAACGGGAATCGCGGATGCGCTCGAGCTCGGCGTCCGCTTCAGCGTCGGTGAGGTCGGTGTCAGGCTTCGGGACTTTCACGTCCTGATATCCGTCGACCGAGAAGGCGGGCAATATTTCGAAGACGGCCTTGAACTTGAGCGGCTGTCCATCTTCCAGCTGAAGGTCGGTGACCTGGGGCTGCGAGATCGGCTTCAGCTCTGCCTTATCAATTGCTTCGCGGAAATGTGTGGGCAGCACCGACTCGACGACATCCTGACGGATGCCGTCATGAAAGCGCGTGCGGATGAGCGATTCGGGTACTTTCCCGGCGCGGAATCCAGGAATGCGGGCCTGTTTCTGATAACGCTTCGTCACCGTGCGGAATGCGCGCGATACCTCGTCGGCAGGAATTTCAATTTCCACTTCGCGGGTGCATTCGGGATTCAGGCTGGGACCGTGCTGATGATGTTCGTGGCCATGCTCGTGATCATGATGATGGTCGTGGTCGTGGCCATGCTCCGGTTGCGCGGAAGCAGTACTGGCCTCGGGATTCGGAGTTGTTTCTAATGTGTCTGCTGAACTCAACGTAATGCCTTCCAAATGTCGTCGCTCAAGTGCAGAAAAGGGCAGTTTTCAAGGGGGTCTGTGGCACCTGTGATGCAGCCCTGTGATGCAACATAGAACGGTCTCTTCTTATGGTATGTGGCTTTCCAAAGAAGATCAAACGGGGCTAGGCGCCCGGCGACACGCGCCCTTCGGGCGCCAGGGCTGTGCATGCGGTTGTGGTGCGCCTTTCAAGCGCGATCCTGATGGATCGCCTCTGCACTTATGGTGGATAAGGGATCAAGCTCAAAAGGGAAAGCATGGACAAGAAAGTAATGGCCGAGGCCACCCCAAGTAGCATAGACATGCTGGAACAACACTTTGGATGTTGGCCTAGTTTTCATGATGCTGAGTTGCTTGAAATCCATCTAGCCCGAAAAGGGCAGTCGCATCTTGTTGTGCGGTTGGCAGAAAATCCAAACTATAAAAATCGCCCTGATCTCAAATTCATTTTTAATAACGTATCCGATCTAGAACTTGATGACTTTAGCAGTCAAAATATTTTATTTGATATGCATCTTGAAGAGAGTGAAGGCAGGTGGAAGCTATTGCTTTCACCCTCTTATGGGATCGGTGGCTACGTTGTAGCAGAGGACATTACGATCATGGCTCTGCCAGGAAGCTGAAGGTCTAGCGGACGCTTCATGTCTCAGCTTGCAGTGGTTTTCGCACGTGGCTCACAAAACGAGGATGCGCAGCACCGTAAAGTTGATAGTTGTTACGGGCCTCGGTGAGGCTTAACTCGCCGTTGACCGTTCCCCGGATGACATCCGCGTCACTGTCGTCCTGTCCGTCATCCTGCCACCAGCAGACCGGGCAGAGGCCGAGCGAATCAGGAAGATCGAGAGTTTTGAAACCGCAGCAGAGACAGCGCACACGCGCAAGTGTTGCCATATAGTTTAAGACGCGATTTTTAGGACTGAGTCGCGCAAAAATTTTTGAATGGCGTTGATCTGGCTTCTGCAGCCTGATGTTGCAGAAGCTGTGAATCAAGGCGGACGCTTTGCATCCGCCTCGTAGGACGATCCAGAACTACTTTGCTGGAGGCGGTGTGAACAGCGCCAGCTTGCACTTCCAGGTAACGGACTGACCAGGTTTTAGCGTGACCATGCCTGTGTCCATGCCGTGCCATTCTTTGCCCCAGGGGTCGCCGAAGTTGAACTGCTCTTCGACAGCGACGAAGGTCTTATCGGGCGGAGCGTAGGTCTGCACGGTTTTGATAAGTGGCGATTCGCCTTCGACATGTATGCCGTAGTTTGCACTGGGATCAGTGATATCGACCACGACCGCGCCATCGGTGCGCTTGAGTTGCGAGAAATTATCGTCGAGGAAGCTGTCCCGGAGCGGCACACCGCCAGGTGTATTGAAGTCATACTTTGTGCCCTTGACCGGAATGAGTTTGCCAGTGGGGAAAACGTCGTCATAGTTATTGACTTCCGCTAGCTGCGCTGCGGGAACGTGAAGCAGCGCGTGTTCGCGATCGCCGCTGGGAATAGCGAAATAAGGATGCCATCCGATGGACATCGGTTCCGGTTCGGTGCCGACATTCTTTGCGGTGATGGTTGCTTCGACGCCGTCACCATTCAGCGCGATGCTGAAGTTCAGATCGGTCTGCGAGAGCCAGTAGCCGCCGAAGTTGCCCGCGTGAATGACGCCAGTCACAGTTTGGCCGTCTGCAGTGGTTTCAGTTTTTACATCTTCTGCTTTGCTCGTCAGAATAAGGCCGTGTATGGCGTGCTTTTCTGCTCCTGGTTTTTTACCGGCAAAATTTGCGGGCAGCGTGAGGGGCTTGCCATTCCATTCCGTCGTGATGGTTTTGCCATCGTCGGAAAGCTTGCCGCGAATCCGGTTGGGATAGGGCACGAGAAATGCGCCGCCGAAAGAAAAGCTCGCGTTGCCATTCGCATCGAGTGGGCCGCCGTTGAGTTTTGCGGCTGCATCTTCAATCGAGGGCGAGGCCAGTACCTGCACCTCTCCTTTGCCGGGGATGTTGGCCGTGATCTGGAAGAGATTCATGCCGCGTCCGGGAAAGATTGTTGCAGAGAGAAATTCAGGCTTGGCCCCATTGGATGTAGCCTTGCGTTGCAGATGGACGATATCTTCTCCGCCAATTTGCGTGACAGCTGCGGCGGGCTGGGCTGCGTTTTCCGGCTGCGGTGTAGGAGCAGGCTTGTTGCAGCCAGCAAAGGGAAGCAGCGCCGCTGCAGCCATGGCCAGCAAATAGCGTTCGTAACGAACAGACATAGATAGAGACCTCATGCGAATTGCGAAATAGGAAACGCTGCTTCGCCATAATCCAGGGAAACAAGCGCCCCCATTCTACGTGATGAGAGCTGGAAGTAGAATCTTGGTGTGCCCCGAAAACAACTCTCTGCCAAAGATGCGCTGGCCGCGCTCAATGCGCGCATCATCGATTGCAATCGCTGTGCGCGCCTGAGAATTTACTGTGCCGAGGTTGCGGTAAAGAAGCGCCGCGCTTATATGGACTGGGAGTATTGGGGGCGACCGGTGCCCTCGTTTGGCGATCCGCAGGCGCGGATTCTGCTTCTGGGACTTGCGCCGGGAGCACATGGATCAAACCGCACTGGGCGTCCTTTCACTGGCGACGGCTCGGGCGATTTTCTTTATCCAGTACTGTATGAGGCGGGATTTGCTTCGCAGGCGCGGGCTACGTCGCGCGATGATGGCATGAAGCTCTACGACGCGCAAATCACGAGTGTGGTCCGCTGCGCGCCTCCGGACAACAAGCCTCTGCCGGAAGAGCTGGTGCAGTGCTCGTCCTATCTGGATGAGGAAATTGCCGCGCTGACGCGGCTCCGCGTTGTCGTTTGCCTGGGGAAGATTGCCTTCGATGGATATGTGGCGCACCTGATCCGCACGCGGCAGATTGAAAAGCGCGGAGGTCTTCAGTTCGGGCACGCCGCGGAATACAAGTTGGCGGACAATCGCTGGCTGCTGGCGAGCTATCATCCGTCGCTGCAAAACACGAATACAGGAAAGTTGACGAAGGCGATGTTCTTGAAGATATTTATCCGCGCCCGCGCTCTTGCAGAAGCGAAATGAGCAGAGCCGGCGTCGCTTTCGGCAACTTGTTGTTGGCCCGGATGGGAAATCGGAACCTTGCGATTGACTATTTACTGCCTTGCTGGGGACATCTTTCCGCGGCCCAACAGGCATCTCCCGATGAGGACAACTGTAAGGTTTTCAGGAGGGAAGCGATGTTGATCGATGTACTGATTGTGATCTTGCTGCTGATGCTGATTGGCGCATTTCCATCATGGCCGTACAGCCGTAATTGGGGATATTACCCGACCGGAGGCATCGGTCTCATCTTGCTCATCGTGATCATACTGCTTCTGCTGAATGTGGTTTGAGCGCGGTTGTTATTTCTGGAGCGGGAGACCGGGATCGAACCGGCGACATTCAGCTTGGGAAGATCGCTGTCAAACGAAAATAAAGAATTTAGCGTTCCAGGCGTCTCTTTCTGGCAATGAAGATCTCCTGGATTTGGTGCATTCCGGATTGTATGGATCCTTAATGGTGTTCAAATGGTGTTCATGGTTGGTTCCGAGATTTGGCCGTTCTGGCCTTGATCGAGATGTTTCCGTGCACGCGGATTACTGACGAGAAAAAACGCCAATTGTGTAGACGATATACTTTCTTGCCTTTTAAGGAGTTCCATTTGTTTGAAATGGAAGGGGGTGCACTTTTCCTGCCTGTTCTCCCCCCACCCGGCAGCGGGCTGATCAGCGGGGATCAGTCCTAATCACCTCATGCGGCCTGAACGCGAAAATCTCACGGAAACGATGCCGGACACCTGGATAATTAACACCCGCCCACTATGTGGTGAGCGACGGCGATACCTGCCAGCGGAGATATTCAGGGGCAGACTGTCTGCCGACTTTGAAGCATGGGCAAGGAGGACGAAGCATGCCCTCTGAACCTGAGATCGGTGGCTACAACGTGACTACAGACTGGCCGAAGCTGGGACCATCTCTCCTGATCGCTACTGCCCTGATCTTGGCAATCCGCACGGCGAAGTGGCCAGCGACTTTTAGCCAGACGGCTGCCAACCCTGAACTCGATGCTGAGATCGAATATGCCGCCTACCTTGCAAGCAGGGTGATGTCATCTCTGGTCGCAAGACGCGAGGGGCTGTTTCCTCAGAAACCGGAGCCGTGGTATCAGCCCAGTGAAGAGGATGTGCCGAAGTGACTTGCGGAAGCCGAAACGCAACACAGTTGCCAAGCTGGTGATGTTTTGGTCGCACGGGAATTCAACCAAAACGCAGGCACCTAGCGTCCAAGATTAGCGGGAGCCGACCTCTATAGGGGGAGGGAGCGGCTACCGGAGATGGCAGAATCTCGACGGGGGTCGAACTGCTGTCTCCCTTGAGCTTGTCTCTACCTAATAAAAATCGGCCCAGCGGGGATGTCGGGCCAATCTGGCTTTATATGCTTTCACTGATTGTCGTTGATCAGTGATGTCTGTGACTGGCGAACAGTGTAACGCCGCTTTTGTTCAGACTTGGTTAATCTGCCTCTGCAACGATCCCCGACCCCCGCGTTTTAAGCTTAGATTAAGATTCGTCAAATTTAGGAAGCAAGCTATTTGGATTGGCTTCCGAAGCCGATAAGAGTGGCGAATGAGGCGCGCTCTTGATGACATTAAGGTGGGAGACTGGCTCACAATCAATGTGAGCGGCAAAACGAGGATGGAGCGCGTTAAAAGCGTCTCCAGCATGTTCGTTGCCACTGATACCTATAAGTTCACCCGCTATGGCCACACATGGCCTAAGCCTGGTGGAACTATCGCCCGTCCCGCCTCCATTGCTGAGATTGAGCGGCTACGGACTTGAAACACACCCATCTGTGCCATTACTTTCGCCCACGTGCATAGAAAATGGTGCGGATACTTCGCGAAATTCCTCTGTAACGATCTCCGGCCCCCGTGCACCATCCCCCTAAGCGGTCTGGCACAATAGCGCCCTGACAAGAGGTAACAACAGACGCCACCGCGTGGAACGATTCCGGGTGGCGTTTTTCATTTGTGTGCAAGCCAAAGATTTTGACAAGCACCCGAAAAAGAAGGATGCTGGTCTCACGATTAAATCCTGGACGCTCGCACCTGGATAATCTTGCTGTCTTTACTGCCTTATTCCCCTCCTGCGGAACCCCCATGAAACACAACCAAAGGAGATCAGTTCATGAGTTCAAATCCTACAAAATCCGAAGCAACCAACGCCGAAATTACTAAGAATCCAAAGGAAGGTTCTGACTGGCTGGGCGGGCCGCAGAACGGAAGCGAAATCCCAGGGCAATCCGATTATACGAAGCACCGCTTTAACAAAACCCCCGGCAACGGCGGCAACGGTGGTAATGGCGGCAATGCCAGTGGCAGTGGAGGCAATGGGGACGAAACCTCCGTCGGAAACGCATACTGGCAGTTCTTCAGCGATCCGACGATCAAGGCCAAGATCAAAACTATCGTAGACCAAGCCGATATCCCTAAAACCGTTGTCGGCGAGGATTTATCGCAAGCACCCCTGCGCGAAGTACTCAGTCAGAACTCGGGTGACCAGCGGAACTGGGTACTGACCACCGCATGGCTTGAGCTTGTGAAAGGTCTATCGCAGGTTATGAATGTTCCCCCCTGTCCGACGGAAAATTCTCCTAAGACCTTGTCAGCATGGCTCGGCGATGCCGGCTTGGGACCTTGGCTATCCTCTCCTGCACTGTACGACGAGCCAATTGGTAACGTAATTCAATGGCCACTCCTGGGATACACGTGTCCTTGGTTTCAGCCCACCTGGGAAGTATCGGCGGGGTTGTAGGCGACAGGCCGAAAGCCGGGCGAATACCTAGTTAAACCAAACTTTCCCACGAAACTCACTGCCCACGTGTTTAGTACCCCATGCGTAGAGTAAACCGAACTATCCTGGTTCAATAGGCGGCTAATAAAGCTGCCTATTGAATCATTTCATCATTTCGTTGCAATGTCCGTTATCAAAAGATTTCTGCGGTTAAGGAAAAACTTGATATGCACCCCTTGGTCGGAGGGTTTCTCAAATGACAACTGAAACCAACCGCCCCGAATGGGACACTTCAAGAAACGGACCGCAACCTACGCTAAGGCGAATTCAGTTCTGAATACCTAAGTAGAGAATGCGGTGTCTACTGTGCGGGTAGCGCTCGTGCCCAAAACGTCTCCAGCGCGGTTGGCAACTTCAATTTGGCTGTTGCTGCGGAGTAGGCCCCTATTTTTCTTCGACTCGCGGTTGAGTAGGACCGTGTAGTCTGCGTTCGATTGATTAAGCGTGACAACAATGCTGGAGCAGTCTTTCTGCAGGTCCTTCGTGACTTCCATGCTCTCGTCGTGAGAGTCAATCTTTGATCTCGATCCCCATGCCGCCCAGTTGTGACGGTGCTGACTATCATCAGCCAGTCACCAATTGTACGTCGTTCATTTCGCTCATCAGCTATAGGATAGGCAGAAGGGACAGACATGACACAAGAAAATATCGACCCAATCGGACAAGCGGAGACGCAATTTAAGCAAGTATATGATGATCGCTGGCGCGATGTTCCATACCGAGATAATGCCAGCGAAGTCCAGCACGGTATAAAGTCTGATGAAGATGGCCGACGAGCGGGTAGCATTAACGCATGGAACTCAACGACCCCATCACACTTGGCGGCGAATATCATTTCTGCGAGGTCGGCAACCAGCTCGCTCTACAATATCTCCAAAAAGCCCATGAAGTGCTGGCGTTAATCTACAGTGAAGACGTGTTTGATCTAAAACGGCGCGTGGATGCCGGATTGATTCCTCTGGCCAAACATGTGGATACGTGTCCAGACTGCAATGAGGATTGAGGACAAAGAGAATGGTCGATGTAAAAGTTACGAATGTGAAACCCAATATCGACGATATGATTGAGACCGACCTTCACATGGTGACTAGGATGGAAGTCGATTCACTGGATAATCACTTCATTATGGTCAAGATTCACTACTGGGAATCGCCCGAGGCGGAGGCTCGTAACGAACAAAAGATGATGAAGTTTGCAATCCGCGACGATGGCGCGAAAGCCTTGGCAAGGTCTCTTGAAGAGAGCGTAGAGTTTAACATCCTACAGGACAAGATCAACCAGGCAAACAAGCGCACGCATTGAGTGACTATGTGTGGCCGCTACCAAAGACGCAGCGACAAACAAAAGATCGCGGAAGCCTTCCAACTGGGCAACGTTGATGGTCTGTACCTGGAACTCGCATCTGATTACAACGTCGCGCCCCAGACGATGCAAGCTCTCATCCTGTGGGATGGCTTTCAATCATCCGCTCAGGACTCTATCGCACTCATTTCCGATTAATGTGAATCTCGATTCGGGAATCTTCCGATATATTCGTCGGACTCTTCAAGTGCTCATTGCTCCAATTCCGCAATAGGTCAACTAGCTGCAATATAGCGAGACCTCTGGAATCGGACAGCGAATACTCTACGTGCAACACTCGATCACTTAGGTCCCTGCGTATAACAAGACCATCCTCCTGCATTTCGCGAAGGTGCTGGGTGAGCATTTTCTTGGATGCTTGCGGAAATATCCGACGCAACTCACCCAAACGTGCCGGTCCGTGCTGGAGCCTCGAAAGAATCCTTGTTTTCCATTTCCCGTGAATGAGATCGATGGCGAGTTGTACTGAACATTCTTCAGAATTCTTGGAATTCCCGCAGGCTCGCGCCCGACCCTGCAAGCCAGGTTTAGGGCATTCCGAACGCGCGTTGACTCCATTCGCCTTAAGCAGCGAATTCCAGGTTCGATTCAGAGCCGATTCACATAGGGTCCGTTCAGGCGAATTCACCGACATGTTGCACCGCCGACTAATCTGAAAGTTTTTTGACTCATTCGAACACCTTAAAACTCAAACTGCCTCAATATCAGCTGCTCAGATCTGGTTGGGTGATGGTAAGCCCAACCCTCTAGCTAAGGTCGCCAACGTTGTCTTCGGTAACAATTTGCGCAAATGCATTTCATCTTCGATTAGCCTCAACATCGAATGCCGCCCTCAGGTAGAGATCAATGCCGGTCAAAGCTCCGCTCTCCCCTCCGCCGGCGACTATTCTTGGCGGATGAAACATTTCGAGATCAACGTTCTTTAAACATCCTTCTATCTATACGCGTGCCGATCGTCAGCAAATCGGACAGATGACTGAAGATTTTTTTTGCTTAAGTGACATCCGTTAAGCAAGATCACCTGGATATGAGCCGTTATTCTTCTCTATCGCGCCCATTCCATGAAATAGACGACTAGGCTGCGGTCCTGGCGGAGTTTCAGCGAACAATGGACCTGAAGGGATACTTCTCCCACTTGTTCCAATGGATGCTGATAAGATGAGCTGACCGAGTAGTGCACTTTCCCTAGTTGAGCAGACACGTGCCTACCCTCTTTACCCAGCTAAGGGTTGCAACCCGCCACTTAGTGAAGCGACCCGCGACTTCGCTTTTCGCGATTCTCTCGCTATCACTCGGTATCTCTGCCACAGTGTCGGTATTCAGTCTGCTGGAACATATCGTTTTGCATCCGTTCCCGTATCGCAATGCCGATCGTATCGTGGAACTGAGCTACCGCGAAAAACTCGAGATAGAGTACACACCTGCTATTTTTAGGGAACAGATTCGAGAACTGCGGCAAGCGAAATCGATCGAAGAAGTTGTCGAGATGGACGAGCGGCCAGAGGCTGACACGACTTCGGGCGTTCCTCAGGATACTGACGTTCTATTTTTGTCTGGAAACGCATTCCAGTTTTTCGGTGTTCCTGCATTTCTTGGAAGGACATTTCTGCCGTCGGATGCGCCCGACGACCAATCGCCTCAACCAGTTGTTGTCTTCTCCTATCAGTACTGGATGAAGCGATTCAACGGCAATCCGGCCGTCGTCGGCCAAATAGTGCGGCTGGGAGGCCACGCCTACACTGTTTTAGGGGTAATGCCGCGCGCTTTTACATGGTGGGACAGCGATGTGTATGTCCCGCTAGACAAATCAGATCCGTCCGCCGACAGTTTCATGACGGTCTTACGATTAAAACCTGGTTTCAGGAAGGCACAAGCAGCTGCCGAAATCTTACCCATTTTTCAGCAGATGCAGCGTGAGCATCCCTCTCTCCAACAGGTTTCGATTGAGCTAAGCGGCATCAACGACCGATTTAAGCGGTCTCTTGGCAAGGTGCTTTACCTTATTCTTGCCGCCGTCATGTTGCTTCTCGGCGTTGGTTGCTTGAATGTCTCTATTCTTCTCCTTGCCGACACGGCTTCCCGTTGGCAGGAATTTGCCTTGCGTGCGGCGCTGGGAGCGACCGTAGGTAGAATCATTCAGCAGCCACTCATAGAAGCCGCAATTATCAGTATCATTGGCACTCTGCTCGGGCTAGCCGTTTCCTCGCAAACCCTACCAATCGCCACTGCCTTTTTACCTTGGCAGCTTTTTCCGAATGGGTTGAATGTACCTCTCGATGTACGTGTGCTTCTCTTTACTGCGGTTCTTGCGGGCACGACAAATCTGGCGATCGCACTTTTGCCCGCACTTCAGGTGGCAAAGCCGGATATTCGCCAGCCCCTACAGTCTAGATCCCACGCGGCCGGTCCCAGTAGGTGGATGCAACGAACGTATTTTATTTTGATTTCGACGCAGATGGCGTTCGCAATGGCCTTGATCGCCACAACCACAGCTGCCGTTGAAAATTACCGCACCTTGCTGTCAGTGAATTTAGGGTACGATCCGAACCACGTCGCAGACTTCTCGATTCCGATTCATGTCAACTCGTATGGTGTAACGCAGAAACGAACGGCATATCTCCGACAATTGCGCGATCGTGTTGCGGAAATTCCCGGGGTTATCTCAAGTTCACTAGGCGTGATCGGACCACCTTACAGCGATTGGGATTTTAGAGCGGAGGTGCTTGGTGACACGCGACAACAATCGGAAGTTTGCAATGTAAATTTTGTCGATGCGGAATTCTTTCGCACTCTGCGTATCGCCTTACTTCAAGGTCGCGTTTGGAATGACGCAGAAGTAGAAAGGAGCGATAGGCTAGCAGTCGTGAATCAGGCATTCGTCAGGCGCTTTTTTCCAGGTGGCAACGCGCTCGGTCGATCGATCCGCCTGCCAGATCTCAAAAGCCGCCCACCAGATACGCTCACTGTTGCTGAAAGTACCGGTTGGGCTCCAATCATCGGTGTAGTAGCAGATGCACGGAACAATGGATTGGACGAACCTACGAAGCCCCAGATATACCTCCCTTACTCGCTATACATGATTGATTGGATACAGTTATTCGTTCGATCACATGCGGATCCGTTGTTGCTCGAACCCACCATACGCCGACGAATCGCGGAGATCGATGCAACACAGCAAGTTTCCTCTCCTGTTGTGTCTATGAGAGAGCGCATTGCGCAACAACCCGAATTCGCTAAGGCCCGTCTGGTCGCGGCGTTGTCGACCGCGTTTTCTATCCTTGCACTTCTGTTGACCAGTATAGGTATTTATAGCGTTGTTTCTTACACAATCCAGCAGCAAAAAAGGCAATTTGCGATTCGGCTCGCGCTTGGGGCGCGACGTAGTGATATCGCGAACCACGTGCTTGTGCGACTTACACTGAGCATTGGTGTCGGGGTGTCCGGAGGTGTTGTACTAAGCTGGTCACTCCATCGGTTGATTGCACATTGGGTCGGAAGTCCCGGAAGGATATTCCCGCAAACTGTAATTTCGTGCCTCCTGCTGATTGGGCTCGCTTACATCGCGTGCGCGATTCCGATCATGAATGCAGTCCTAGCACAGCCGATGCATACTCTCAGAGAGGAATGAGATTACGCCGCTGAGGATTGTGAATTAGTTTGCTGCAGAGCAAGAACGAGACGCGGGTAGAGACCTGAGTGGCTGTTCTGGTAGAGCGTCGTCAGTCGTTTCGTCATAAGATAATATGCGCCTGCCGACTCATGAAGATGGAAGGGAAGTCGCAAACATCCCAAGTGGAGAAACGTTCTTAAGGTGATTTGTAGAGTTGCTCGCTGTAGTTGTATCGCGTCGCGACGCATCCGTTCCATGACTATGACGCTTTCGGTGAAATTCCAGCGTTGTGCGTGTGCCGCAAGTGCAATGAGGATGCGGGCATTGCGTCGCATTCGGCGGACACCCTCTAAGCCGCCTATGGCAGTCCAGATATCCGCTGGTTCGATTTCAATCTGATTCGACCTCGGATTCAGATAATCTTCCCCAATCCTCGCGACTTCCGTTTGGGGTATTCTTTCCAGCTTTTCGATCAACTCGTTCCAATCGCATCGAAGGAGACGGCGCATCACAGCGTCAGCGTAGAGAATACGGCCTAGCATGAGTGCAACGAGAGAGCAAAATAAGAATGAAGGCAGCATAGGGATTATTCTCGTCGGCGCGAATGAGACCCTTCAGTTCTGGCAAGATCGTACTGAACTTGTTGATGAAGATCAACCAGATATTTCTCCGCGTTCCTCGGCGGCATGCTGGATTCGGGCTCGGGTTTCCAAAAGCCAAAAATCCAATAGATTGCAGCGACCACCCAAACAATATTTCTGACATCTTCGAGCGCACTAAACCAACGATAGCGGCCCAATAGAGTATGAAAAGCATCCACAACAACCGCTACCGTCGCCCACGCGAGTAGACCTTGCCCCAGCCTCACAACGTGCATGCTCCAACGAAGGCCCAATTTGTTTGCTGTGCCCATCATGGCAAGAAACACCTCCACAAACATCAGGCTCGTGAAGAGGTCGGCCCGCATCTCCCACACTTCTAGTGACGTATGCGCTTCGGGATGGAGAATGAACGTCGCGCCAATGGCAAGTAATGTCCCCGATACAGCAAGTAATGTAAATCGCTTACGCGTGCTGTATATCCACACTCCGGCAGGTCGCAGAACTATGCGTGACATCTCTACGATGACACAGAGCTGTAACAGGAAGTCGATTGTGCCTGTCGACCAGTAAACCTTGCTGTAGAGGGCATCGTCTCCGAGGCGATATAGCGCGAACAGTGAGATCGTTAGCAAAACCTGAAAAACAATCCAGGCCGTAAAAAAAGGAAACCGCCTCCATCGTCCTTTGATGATAAGAACGAGCAGTAAAGTAAGGTTCGAGGCGAAGCTCGATGCCCAAATCAAATTTTCTAGAATCGTAAGATTCATGTGCTCCGGGATTCAGGTCTTCCCCTAATCCTAAGCCCCCTTGAGCATCCAGTCTAAATCTATCGATTCACAAGCGATCCTCTGACCGGAATGCGTTGAGCAACTCGATGTTTTGAGCTCATGGGTACAGTCTTCTCAGCTAGTGTTACTCGAGAACCAGGCCTGGGATTACCTCCCCCATGTATGGATGCCCAAGCCGGAAGTGCGGTGAGGGAAATCGCGATGACGAGTCCAACAGACAACTTTTTCATAAGAGACTCCTAGGCGCGGCGTTGAGTCGCGCTGTATAGAGCCTAAATTGTTCATTCTTGGAATATAAAGAGCGAAGTTTGCCAGGCTGTAGCGTGTAGGAGTTCCCCCAACTGTGCTGACTGGTTGATTCTGGCCTGATTGAGAAGTAATCAACGTGAGAGTAGGTGAGAATTGCCGTGGACCTCTCAGCTTTAGGTGCCTTGCTTTTCTCCCCTCCGACGATACAACGCGATGCGTTCGCGCAATCGCTGCAATGCGACCGAGGCAAGCCCTTCTTCACTCACTGCCGAGGCAATTTCAGACCAATTTGGGCCTCTATGTGGAGGATCTTGAGGCTTGATGGTATTCGAATCTTCAGTTTTTTGTAGTTCTAGAATGCATCCGGTGAATTCGGCAAAACATTCCGAGCATGAGGCAACGTGCAAACAGGCCGGATGATCGGGCGGCAGTCGCTCTCCTGCAAGAGCCATGATTATCTCTTCCCCGGGGCAATCAATACGTTGAGGATTGGGGAAAGCCTCTAAAAAGAACTGCCTAATTAGATCCATTCTCTCGTGAGACCTTTCGAAGCGGATATCTCAGCACGTTTCTCTTTAGAGCATCTTTCGGCGGTATCAAGACATGCTGCAAGCCGCTGCCGAACCCGCTGAATCGCCTTTGTGGCAGCTTCGGTGCTGATTCCCAGCGCACGGGCTATATTTGTCGGCCCGGCGTCAAGTTCGGTAAGGAGCATCAATATGAACCGATCGCGATCGCTCAATTTCGTTCGAAGCTGCTGGAACAATATCGACCGTTCTAAATCGTCTTGAAACGATTTCGCAGCTACCCCAAGTTGGTCGAGTTCATGCAAGGGTATTGAAGATTCGTTCGCGGCTCTGGATTTTTGCAGGTCATGAACCTTGCCGTGCATGGCCGCGTAAGCGTAACGTCGTGGCGATTCCAGCTCCCCTTTATTGGCCTCCATGTTCCTGGCCAAGCGCTCGGCCGCATTGGCAAGGAGCGCACTATCAATATTAGGAAACATGGACACGGCCCAGTCGTACGCCGCCTCTACGGCTCCCGCAATCTCTGGCGTAACCGAGTCTCCGTCATCGCTAATGAGGTGAAGTTCTGATTTTCGCATAGCAGCCTATCGCCCTAAGGCGTACAGCCAGATTGCTATCTTGAGACGCTTAAATTCTAGGCCGAAACGGAACATTAAGTCGAGCGAGAACGCATCGCCCTAATGTGAGCTATAACCAGTGTTGATCCACTCGACGACTAACACAACCCGCCGTGAACCATCCACTAATCTTTTGACAAGTTGCAATCGTATTCACGCGCACCTGCTTAAACACGGGCCGCCGCAGTCATGGTTTCCCAACGGCCAAGAGTCGAACGGAGTAAAAAATCGGCACATTGCTCTTTAACGATTTAATCGATACAACAAGCTATGCCAGCGAGGGCGAGCGTAGTCAACCGAAAGATAGATTTCATTGAGACGATGGACTGTTTGTCTGTTTCCAAGCTCCCGCAAGGGGCGGATTGGACTTACGAAATCAAGCTCGATGGCTATCGGCTTGAAGTTGTAAGAACCGAAAAGCACGTCACTCTTTACTCGCGAAAACGGAACGCACTCAACGATCGGTTCGGTTATATCGCCAGTGCACTTGAATATCTGCCAGCGGGAACCATCATCGATGGAGAGATCGTTGGAATCGGGCCGAACGGTCACGCCGATTTTTACCTTCTTCAGAAATTCCGTACGGCTCAATCAAGTATTGTGTATTTCGCCTTCGACATCCTCGTATACGAATATCGTGACCTCACTCGTCTTCCTCTTGCTGAACGGCGTCGAATTCTTGCTGAGGTAATCCATCCGAATAGTCACGTACGCCTCTCTGTTGCCTCCGTTCATTCGGCGGACGAAATGCTCGCGTTCGCTAAAAAGCACGGACTGGAGGGATTGATTGCCAAGCGTGCAGACAGCGTCTACCAACCAGGGCAGCGAACAGGTCTTTGGAGTAAATATCGCATTAACACTGGGCAGGAATTCGTCATCGGAGGGTATGTTCCCAGCCATCTCGGAATCGATCAGATCGTCGTTGGTTTTTACCGGGGAAAGAGCCTTATTTACTCAGCTCGCGTGCGTGCCGGTTTTGTTCCAAAAACACGACGCGAAGTGTTCGAAGTGATCAAACACCTAAAGATTGCGAAGTGTCCGTTTGTAAACTTACCGGAAACGGAACCTGGTCGATGGGGTCAAGGTTTGACTGCAGAGAAGATGAAAGAGTGTATTTGGGTAAATCCAGAGACAGTCGCGCATATCGAGTTTCTTGAATGGACAGACGCAGATCATCTACGCCATGCAAAATTCGTAAGACTTCGGGAGGACAAAGATCCGCGCAGGGTGGTGAAGGAAATTCAAGAATGACGCGCCTTGGGTTTCACGCCTCGCAGTCAAAACATGGTGAGCTGGTCGTTCTCATCTGATTTCGCTTTTCGTTTGGACTTTTCGATGCCCTTTGGTTTTTGGTCTGGGTCTTCTTCTATAGGTTCGCAGAGTGACGGCTCGTTGTTCCTCACGTTGTTGAGTCGCCGATCCACTCGCCAGGCCTTCATCTCGTCGGAATCAAATGGCCGGATCAGATCGATTGGCGGGCGGCTCGGATTGCCGGGCTCAAGCCACCTTTCGTAGTCCTGGCGTTTAATGATCGCCGGCATCCGATCATGACCCGTTTTTTCCACCATCAATTCGTTTGGTTCCGTAGTGATGATGGCGAAGCTCTCAATTTGCGATCTCCCATCTGGTGCATACCAAAGCCGCCATATACCAGCTAAAGCAAACAACTCGTCATCTGTCATGGCAAACATCCAAGGAAGCTTTGTTTTTTCGTCGGGGCGTTGCCACTCGATAAATGAATCCACAGGAACAAGACAGCGGCGTTTCAGAAAGGATTCGCGCCACATCGTGCTTTTTAGCAGTTTATCGCCTCGGGCCAGAATTGTATCTACGCCAACCCTTTTTGGATCGGTGACGTATGGCGGAAGAAATTTCCAAAACATCATCGAGAGAGTGCGCATACCGAATTGTTCATCCCAGATAATGACGGGCTGCATGGAACCCGGAGCCGCGTTATAGTTGGGTGGTACATCAACAGCAAGCCCCTCTGCATTACCAAGGTGGAAGGCCTCGGCGATCCGCTGCTTATCCGCCCTGCGCTGATATCGACCGCACATTCTGTGATCCTAAATTACTTGCCACGCTATGAGACTGGAGACATCTCATAGACCAGAGGAGAACTGCTTGTATGAGTAAAGAGGTAAATCTCGCAACATTGGGGAAATTTGCCGAAGCGGTGAACACAGGCAACTTTGATCTGTTCAAAGAAGCAGTTGCACCGGGATGTGTGGATCACGACCCCGCTCCAGGCCAGGCATCCGGGCTGGATGGCTACCGAATTTTCTTTTCGCAAATGCGTACTGCGTTTCCGGATCTTAGTGTCGCCCCGGCGGCGTTGGTCGCAGATGACGAGTCAGTCGCATTTGCCTACACACTGACAGGCACACATCAAGGACCTCTTGGGGAGATCGCACCTACTGGAAAAAAGGTGAAAATCAGGGGCCTGCAGTTTTCCAAATTCAAAGATGGCAAAATAGTCGAGCGTTGGGGAAGCTCGGATGAGTTAGGCTTGCTCGCTCAACTTGGGGTAACCCAATTGCCGAAGGGCTAGCTCCCTCGAGCTGGTTCGATCAATGGTCTCAGTGAGAGCACTTGCACAAGGTGCTTTTCTCCTACCTGCAAAAAAAATAAGCACTGTACTTTCTTAGATCTCGGGCAGGGTTGCACGAAACTTGGTGCAGGCGCGGCTTGACTGGTGTTGCCTGTAAGGCGAATATAAGGCGAAGATACGCCCTTATGTCTGCCGCTGCCATTCTCCGTGCTCAGATCGAAGAAAAGCTGGCAAATCGAATTCCTGCTGCAGTTTCGCTCAAAATCAAGCAGCCTCCGGAGCTCCTTCCAACGGGAATAACTGAAATTGATGCAATGTTGGATGGCGGGATTCCTCGTGGATGCATTACGGAGATCAGCGGTGCTTCGTCCACGGGCAGGACATCTTTCGGCCTCTGCTCGGTTGCCACTATTACCCGGTGTGGCGCGGCCTGTGCATGGGTAGACGTGTGCGACGCGTTGTCGCCCGAATCAGCCGCGGCGGCGGGCGTTGAATTGAAACGTCTGCTGTGGCTGCGCGCTGGCGGAGAACGTCAGCACACTAAAGAGCAGGTGCTATCCCGTCTGGAGCAGGCGATTAAAGCCACTGGTCTGCTGTTAAAGGCCGGCGGTTTTGCTGCCATCGTGCTCGACATGAGCGATATCCATTCCCGGCACACGATGCGGATTCCGCTCTCGACATGGTACAGCTTCCGGCTGGCGGCAGAACAGGCACGCACCGCCCTCATCTTCCTCACACAATCTCCATGTGCCAGCAGTTGCGCAGCTCTGATCCTTCACTGTGAACCTGCCAGTATCAACCCGCTCAGCGCTGCAGGCGAGACAGCCCTTTTCGAGAGTCAACAGCACATCTTGGCACGCGAACGAAACCGGAATGAAGGAGCTTCGTTTGCTCAGAAGAAGCCATTGGGTCGCTCCACATGGCAGACCGAAACCACATGGTCGAGGGTGCGCTGATGTATGCAGTTCTGCACACGCCAGACTTTCCGGTGCAGGCAGCTGCCCGCCAGCATCTGGAACTGCGCAAACGATCCTTTGTTCTGCTTGATGGCGAACCACCATCGGAGACGGTATACGCAGCCAACAAGCCGGCACGCGCTCTCGGAATTGAAGTTGGGATGAGTAAGCTGCAGGCTCAGTCCGTTCCTGGCATCACTGCTATCCCGCGCATGCGAGAACACGAAGAATCCGCTCATACGATCCTTCACGAGACGGTTTGTTATTTCTCGCCACGGATTGAGGCCGTCGAGACGCATCCAGGAACTTTTGCTCTTGATATCCGGGGTATGAACAGCCTGTTTGGTGATGCTGCGCAGCTCGCCGGCAAACTGCGCCAGCGGATCATGGCGGTTGGGTTTCTCGCGAACATTGCCGTTTCTCAAAACTTTCATGCTGCTGTCTGTCTCGCGCGTGGACGGCCAGGAATCACAGTGGTTCCACCGGGAGAAGAAGCAAACGCCATCGGTCCGTTACCGGTGAGTGTTCTGAATCCGGCACCGGAACAGGCAGAGACCTTTGCTTCGTGGGGTATCTATACCTGTGCAGAACTGGCGGCACTATCCGAAAACGACCTGATATCTCGAATCGGTCAGGCTGGGAAGCGTCTGCATTCGATGGCGCATGGCGAATGGCCACACCTGATGTTTCCTACGGAGCCCAGCTTTGAATCGGGATTGGTCGAACGGGAAGAACTTGACCATCCGGTGGAGATGCTGGAATCACTACTGTTCCTGTTGGCACGGATGACAAATGAACTCCTGGGACGGGTGAAAGCAAAGGCTCGCGCCATCGCTTCTCTGCGAGTGGTCATGACTCTCGAACGCGGTACTGATGGCCAGCAGCGGACGTATGAGCGCACGGTCAGGCCCGCATTGCCGCTTGAGGATGGGCGCACCCTCCTCAAGCTGCTCGAACTTGATTTGGAGACCCATCGTCCCGATGCTGCGATCGTTGCTTTGGAACTGCATGCGCAGTCTGCCGCACCCCATCGTGCCCAGCACGGTCTTTTCATGCCGCAGGCGCCAGAGCCTGGCAAGCTGGAGGTGCTGCTCGCGCGCTTGCGAAAGCTGCTCGGGGAAAATCAGGTTGGATCGCCCGAATTGCTTGACGACAACAGGCAAGACGCTTTTCGCATGGCTCCATTCGTCCCGCCGCCGCCTGTGAAAGCCCGGAAATCTGTTGGGACAGTGCCGACCGCGCTGCGCGTTTATCGCCCGCCTCAGCCGATCGGTGTTTCACTCAACGAAAGTTTGCCAATACAAGTGTTTTGGAATGGGCAGAGATATGTCGTCGCGGAATTCGCCGGCCCTTGGAGACTCAGCGGCCAATGGTGGTCCGAATCCAATTGGAACCGTGAGGAATGGGACGTAAGGCTGGCGTGTGGCGGGGCAACACAAACCTGCCGGATAGCGCGTGATCCAAGCTCGAATTGCTGGTATGTGCAGGGGACGTATGACTGATTATGTGGAATTGCATGCACGGTCTGCGTTCAGCTTTCTTGAGGGAGCATCCCTGCCTGAGTCTCTGATGACGCGTGCCGCCGATCTAGGAATGCCATCCATGGCTCTCTTAGATCGTAATGGCGTGTATGGCGCACCCAGGTTTCACATGACAGGCCAGAAGCTGGGAATCAAAGCACACATAGGGGCAGAGATTGCCGTCTCAGATTTAGGGCAGCGGCTGCGTCCGCCTGCCTACCTGCCTCACAAATATCCCATTGAGCCTGTACGCCTGCCTCTGCTGGTAGAGTCCCGCACTGGATATCAAAATCTCTGTCGTCTCATTACGCGCTTCAAAATGCGCGAGAGCACCAAAGCAGAGGGTGCCGCTTTGCAGCGAGAGGTGGAGCAGTCCAGCGAGGGTCTTGTGTGTCTCACTGGAGGCGATGAAGGCCCTCTGGCTGCCGCACTGGCGAGTGGATATGACGCTGCTCTAAAAGTAGTCGAGAATCTGGTAGGCATCTTCGGACAACGGAATGTCTATGTCGAATTGCAGCGTCATTTCAGGCGTGAAGAAGAGCATTGCAACCGTGCAGCTATCCGCATTGCACGGTCATTAAACTTGCCTCTACTAGCCACAGGTGGAGTGAATTACGCCACGCCAAACGAGCGGGAAATCATGGACGTATTCACCTGCATCCGGCACAAGGAAACGCTTGATACCGCAGGTCGTCTTTTGGCTCCGAATGCTGAAAGGCATCTGCGCACAGCTGCCGAAATGAGCCAGCTTTTCTATGACTATCCGGAAGCAATTGCCAACACCAAAGAGCTGTCGTCGCGTCTGCAATTCGAGATGAAGGATTTGGGTTATCGGTTCCCAGCCTATCCCGTTCCGGATGGGCAAACGATGGACTCATTTCTCCGCAAGCGAGTCGATGAAGGCATCCGTTTACGCTACTTACCGAAGAATGATGCAGATCTCTACGCAAAGGCTCGGAAGCAGGCCGAAAGAGAGCTGCATCTCATTGAAAAGTTAGGACTCGCCGGATACTTTCTCATCATTTGGGATGTCGTGCAGTTCTGCAAGCGTAACGGCATCCTGATACAAGGCCGCGGCTCAGCGGCGAACAGTGTTGTTTGCTACGCGCTCGAAATCACCATCGTCGATTCCGTGGGCCTGGACCTGCTTTTTGAACGCTTTCTCTCCGAAGAGCGTGGCGAGTGGCCGGATATCGATCTGGATTTGCCCAGCCCCACAGAGCGGGAGCAGGCTATTCAATATGTCTACCAGCGTTATGGTGAGCTGGGTGCTGCTATGACGGCTAACGTAACCACGTATCGCGGAAGATCGGCTTCCCGTGAAGCGGGCAAGGTCTTGGGCTTCGATGGCGACACTCTAGGCAGATTGGCCTCGCTGGTGGGTGCATGGGAATGGAAGGGCCCTAACGACACGCTTGAAAACAGCTTCCGTGCAGCTTCTCTGGACATGAAACATCCCCGGATTGTGAAATACCTTGAGCTTTGTCAGCGGATGCAGGACTTGCCAAGAAATCTGAGCCAGCATTCAGGCGGCATGGTGATCTGCCAGGATCATCTTGATTCCTTCGTGCCTTTGGAACGTGCCTCAATGCCGGGAAGAACCGTCATCCAGTGGGATAAGGAAGACCTCTCGGATATGGGCGGGATGAAAGCTGATTTCCTCGGTCTTCGCATGATGGCCGTCCTCAGTGACTGCACGAAGCTGATTCCGCAGTATTACGGGAAGCCGCTGGATTTAGCGCAACTGCCGCAGGAGGACATAGTTTACGAATCCATCCAGAGGGCCGACACTGTGGGCCTATTTCAGATTGAGAGCCGTGCGCAGATGTCAGCGCTGCCACGCACCAGACCGAAATGCTTCGCCGATCTTGCAATGCAGGTTGCTATTATCCGGCCTGGTCCCGTCGTGGGAGAGATGGTGAATCCCTATATCCAGCGAAGACTCGGTCGGGAAGAGGTGAGCTATCTTCATCCATCGTTTGAGCCATTTTTGCGCAGAACTCTAGGTGTGCCACTTTTTCAGGAACAAATTCTCAGAATGGCGATGGTGGCTGCCGACCTCACTGGCGGTGAAGCTGAAGAATTGCGCCGTGCCATGAGCAGCAAACGCAAGGCTGGCATATTACAGAGCTTGAAAAAGCGTATGCACGCGGGGATGACGGCGAAGGGAATCAGCCTCGATGTGCAGGACAGGATCATGAAGATGATCGAGTCGGTGAAGGAATTTATGTTCCCCGAGTCGCACGCGCAGAGCTTTGCGTCCATCGCGTATGCGAGCGCCTACATAAAATCTCATTACCTTGCAGCGTATACCTGCGCGATGCTCAACAATCAGCCGATGGGTTTTTACTCGCCGTCCACGCTCATCAATGATGCGAAGCGGCACGGCCTGAAAGTTCTATCCATAGACGTACAGCATTCAGAATGGCAATGTACGCTTGAATCGCTGAGCGAGCCTGAGCGCAATCAATATTCGGACCCGTTCGCAATGAGACGCGGTTTCAGGTATGTAAAAGACTTGCGCCAGCAGACAGGTGAAGCAATTGCAAATGCCAGAAAGGCCGATGGCCCGTTCACTTCGGAATATGACTTACAGCGTCGAGTGCCGGATATCCGAAAAGCCGAGTTGATCCTGCTAGCGAAGATTGGCGCGTTGAACTGGGCAGGTGAAAAACACCATCGACGGACTGCCCTCTGGCGTGCAGAGCGCGCGGGGCACGCTGTTGGGCCACTGTTTGCAAGCGTTCCTGATGTTTACGAAGCAGACTCATCAACCCCACTTGCCGCCATGAGCACCGAAGAGCGTTTGGTGACGGATTTCAGATTGACAGGCGCAACAAACGACAAGCACCCGCTTTCATTTCATCGTGCCAACCTGAATAGCATGGGCATCGTTAAAGCTACCAACTTAGCCACGATGCAGGACGGAATCTATGTGCGGATTGCCGGGTGCGTGATTACACGGCAACGTCCCGGAACCGCCAAAGGGTTCGTATTCCTGAGCCTTGAGGATGAGAGCGGCATATCGAACGCAATCATTCGTCCCGATCTCTACGAACGAAATAAAGTAGCCGTTACGTCCGGCAAGATTTTGTTGGTAGAGGGAACGCTACAGAATCAAGATGGAGTGATATCCGTAAAGGCATCCGCGATCCGGCATCTGGCGGTGAGTGCTGTAGATGTGCAATCGCATGATTTTCACTAGGCCCATCATAGATATTGACTCGAACCCAAAGTGGCAGAAGGCTTATTGACGGAAGGTGCCTTCCTGTCCATAGTTGCGCTTTGGGCCGGCAATGACTTGGAATTGTGGTTTTCTTTACAGAGTAATTCGCGCTCCATCTTAGCTGCCAAAATTGGACGACCCATCGCCCGCAGCCAAGTGATCGCCTTAATTACGCCTACTTCTATGTGTGTTTCGTTGTCAGCCATGTGAATACCCTCTTCTCTGTTCTAGCCACTTCACGACCAGTAATGAAGAGGAAATCGCAAGCGCGGCTTCACTGCATACCAATCTGGAACTTGCGTCTCAAGAGGGCAAACGTTTCTTCATTATGCTGACAACGCGTTAGGATCACTGAAGTGTGTAGCAAGCTACTACCAAAGAAGCGATTTTCGGGCATAAAAAGAAAGGGCGGCGTGGCACCGCCCTTCTGTGAATGAACTTGCTATGCCGCTTTCTTCTCGATCTTGGTTGCGGGTTGGGGTGTCTTCCTGGCCTTCTCTTTGGCGACAAACTCCTGCTTGACCTTGACGGCGATAGCCTCGGTATCCACCTTGTATGCGGTTGCCGCATCCCGGAGGATGGTGGTCGGGTTGCCCCGCGAGGCTGCGAGAAGAATGCTTGACTCTACCAGCAGCAGAGAAAGCATTCCTTCATCCGCACGGCGGATAAAGGCGGCGAGGGTCTTAGCTACGCCTCCCTCGTCGCGCTTCTGCCGGACGCCATGCTGCCGCGCCAGCATCTCAAGGCGATTCTCTTCCATGAGACTTACCAGCCTCTCAAGGATGAAAAGCAGGTCACGCTTCATCAGACGGACCGGGACGGCGTCGCCGATGGCGGCGAGGACACGGAGGCCGGTCGCGTTAGCGATGGCCTGTTCCTTGCGCCGCTTCTCGTGCTCGGCCTTCCACTTCTCATCCTCGCGGCTGGTTAGCGGCTTGGGATGATGAACCGCGCAGGATGGATTCGCACAGACTTTATGAACGGTGCCAACGTCGGTGCCTTCGGTGACGATGGCCTCGGTTGTGAACTTGCACACCTTATACTCAGGCCGTTTCGCATCGTCTTTGGACTTCGGTTTGTCGTCGCGGATGGCGGTGTACTTGTTGCGTGGGAGTGCCGGGCTGCCTTCCTTCTGGCCGCCATAAGCCGTGCTGATCTGCACCAATTTCGGCTTCGTCGCGATAGCCTTTGCGACGTGTGCGCTCAGTTTGGCCTGATAGCACGTCGGGTCGGTGCATTGGTCGCCCTGCTTGCCGAGATCATCCCCAAACAGCAGCTTGTTGTGGCCTGTCCGTTTCGGGCAATCGGCACAACTGCCAGCGATCGGCACAAGCTGCGCGTCCCGCTTGTTGAAGGGCGCATCCTTGAGGATGAGCAGAATATTGGTGGCAATCCAGAATTGGAGATTGCGGACAGGCAGGAGAATCCTCGCTAGCTTGTCTTCGTTGGCGTAGACCTCTTTGAAGCAAGCCCTGAGTGCTTGCTCCTGCTGATCGGCTGGCAGCTTCGCCAGCAGCAGCGCATGCCCTACCCCGATGCTATCGGCATAGAACGCCTCGACCGCTGCAGGTGCAAGGTCACTTAGCTTGAGACGCTGCGCCACAAAGGCGGGAGTCTTCCCAACTTTGGCTGCGATCTGCTCCACGCTGTACTTGGGGTCTTCCAAGTCCAGCAAGGCGCGGAAACCCTGCGCTTCTTCCATCGGATGGATTTCGGAGCGAATCAGGTTTTCCACTAATTGTGCCTCCAGTGCAGCGGCATCGGACAGGTGGACGATACGGACGGGCACGGTGGACTGTTCCGCGATCTGCGCGGCGCGATAACGCCGTGCTCCCGCGATGATCTCGAAGCCGTTCTCCGTGAGAGGGCGCACGAGCAAAGGCGAGAGAACACCCTGGCTACGGATAGACTCGGCGAGTTCCTTGAGGGCGTTTTCCTCGAAGGTGCGGCGCGGGTTGGTCTTAGACTCGGTCAAGACGGCAAGCGTAACGTTGCGATACTCGGTGGCATTGAGGACTTGGGTTTCCATGTTGAAGTGCTCCTTTCGAGCGGTTTGGGGCTGAGGTTGCAGAGCGGCACGGGTGGGCAGTCCCGCTCCAAGATGAGCGGACTAGCCGACGATGCACTTGTCCGTGAAGGCTTCGGCGAAGCCCTGCTGACGCAGGTTGTTGTCCCACGTCGTTGCAAAGCGTTCGTGCTGCGTGTGAAGCTGTGTGTGAAAGCAGTAATTGCCTTCGCGGATGAAGCGGCTCCACTGCTCAATCCCTGCGTAGTCATTTCGCCAATAGAACGAACTCAGGTGTGCGCCTCCCGCGAAACCAAGCTCGAAACACATCTCCGGGTCACGCATGAGGTCGCCGTTCTGTTCGCCATAGTGGGCGACGGAAAGCGAAGGAAGTCCACACGGGCCGGACTCGTCCGTCGCCTCGATGACAAGCTCCATGTAGGGCGGGTTTTCGATCTTGAGGTAGAGGTTGGGTCGCCAACCTCCGGCCTCCTTCAAGATGGCGAGTATCGTCTTCATGCCGCCACCTCCTCCGGCTGTGTGTCGGTGGCAGGTGCGCTGGCCTCGGCCTTCATCGGCGGCTCTAGGGCGGCAAGAATGACATTGGCGGTTTGCTGAATGACTTCCAAGCTCTCGGCCAACAGCGAAGCATTGCCCTGATAGAGTTGGATGTAGTCGGCGGACGCGGTTCCGGTGAGGAGACCAATGGCTTTCCCGATGACGAAAGCAACGGCCTCTGCCTCTGTCTCGCGTTTGGTCTTGGTGGTTGCCGTGCGGCGTTCGGCCTTGTGCATCATCTCGTGCGCGGTTTCATGCACCAGCGTGGAGAACTCTTCAGCCTGGGTCTGACCGCTTAGAATGGCAATGCGTCCGCCGTAGCTCTTGCCGAGCGCACCCTGCAAGTCATCGCGGTAGACAAGCTGGATGCCCTGCTCTTTGAGAAACGCGGCCAATCGCTCGATGTTCTCGCCGGGTTCTCCCCGAACCTCGTGCATGGCTGGCAAGTCCACGCCGTTGGTCTGGGAGACATCGAAGACATACGCGTTACGGAATCCAAGTAAAACCCGCTCGTTCTGCTTGGTGATGTCCTTTTCGGCTTCCTTGTCCTTCTTTCGGCGAACGCCAACGATCGGAGCAAGAATGCGGATACCTTTGGCTCCTGCGTTGACGCTGCGCCCCAGGTTCTTCCACGTCCAGAAGCCAGCAACGCGGGTAGCTGTGGGCATCTGCCGTGCGATCTCCAGTACATTCCCAAAGCTGTAGTTATGAAAGCGGCTCATGGCCGTGAGGTAGTTGGTGAGGGCGTCAGACTTTCCGGCCTCCAATTGCTCAATCAGGAGCTTGATATTGGCTGTGATGAGCTCTTGTTTGGTAAGGGGCTTTCTGCTATCGATGGCGGTGACGTTGGTGGTGGCGTTGCTGCTCATGGTGTCTTCTCCTTGATGTTTGGCTTTTGCACGTCCGCGTTGAAACGCGGCATGTACATGCCGAACGCCACCTGGCGAAGGCGGGGGTAGCAAGCGGAAAGGTCTTCGAGCGCAGCTTTTTGGGGGGACCGCGCGCAGCGTGGGGGAGCCAAAACCCGGAGGGCGAACGGCCTTGGAGAGCGCGATCGGGGCAGAGCCCCTTAGCAAAGGCTTGTCTTCCATATATGTCCGCGTCAGCGGACAGGAATTTCAGGGTCGCGTTGCGGCAGGAACAGGCCGCTGTGGTGGGTGGCGGAAGACGCGTTAGCGGCTGAAGACAGGCGAGGAGCGTAGCTCCTCCCTACGGAGAAAGGATTTGCCATTTGCCTTATCTGCGCGATGATGTCGCTCCACGGCTTTGTCTTCGCGAAAGGAGACGCGGAGTGGCGAATATTAATGTGCGAGGACTAAGGGGTGGAACAGCAAATTCAAAGTGGGCTGGCGACATGAATCGAGCAAGGAAATTGAGGGCGGTTTAGGGTTAGGTTTGCAGGAGCATCGCGAATCGAGGAGGACCTGCCCGCAATGCCCACCGTAACGGCCTGTGTAAGAAGATCGAGAACGCAATTGAGAAATTGAGGGCGTTCCGAGGAGCCCCGTTATCGTAGGCATATCAAGAATGAGGTCACCCCATCCGGTGCCGCTCGACTAAGATGGGGTCTACTTCTGTGGCAACTGCACGATGAACACCAAATCAGAAAGTCTGTTCGAAGAATTTCTAGCTTCTCACCGTCTTCGTTCGAGAAGATTCTCGAAGACACGACGCCGAGGCCGGACTACCGAGTCTTCGTCGGTACCGGTCAGATCATCTTTGAGTTGAAGGAATTATCGGAAGACACGAACTTCAGTGTTATCAAAGACCCAGCGTTCCCACACATCAAGAGCAGTTCGCGCACCATGGGCGAGCATGTACGGCGAAGGATCGAAAGCTCAAAGAAACAAGTTCAATATGGAGCGAAACAAGGAATTCCCTCCGTTCTCTTGATCTACAACAACATCGATCCTGTTTTTCAGGATTTCGGAACAGAGGCGATGGATTTTACGGCAGCCATGTACGGCGCCTACACAATCGTCATCGATCAGCAGAGCAATACTGCAACAGACTGGTTCAACGGAAAAGACCGAATGCTTCAAGAGAGCAAGAACACCTCGTTTAGTGCACTCGGCCACCTATCCGACCGGGGCGGCACGACAGGGGTCACTCTTTACGAGAACGTCTTTGCCAAGGTGAAGATCGCATACGAGGAGCTACCCGCATGCTTTGAGCTGCGGCGGGTGGAGGTCTCCACCGCTCCTCTGAATCTGCCTCGGTCTTAGTCCGTTGCGTGGCACGTCTGACTACCGCCGAGTCACCTTGATCTCCCCGATGATGTCGGCTTGGGTGAGCATCACGGGCCGAGGCGGCAGCGGTGAGCGATTGAGGAGCTGTGCCGCTAGGTCCGTAAATTGACAGAGACAGGTGTGCAGGTATTCCATGGCGTCCGGCTCTGAGGCGCGTTCCCTCTTTCTTCCAGAATTTTCTGCCATCTCTTTGAGAGAAGCAAAGAGTGGCCCTCTCGTTCGCCGGCTCGATAGATCGTCCGCATCCGGGGGCAGAGGGTAATAAATTTGTGGAACGGTTTTGCCGTCTTTCAAAGTCAAAAGGTCTTGAATTGCCCAAGAGATGCCTTCGACCTGATGCAGCGGAGCGGAGTGAGTAAAGCAATCGCGATAAGCGCCAAATCTTTCCATCCAGCCCGCTGCGTCCTTGTTCGATAGGCTCAAGAACCGAACTGCGTCCCCATCTGTGGAAGGCACCTTCTTGAGCGATTTGCGTAAACCTGAAAGTGTGGTCGCATCCTCTCGTCCGAGGCAGAAGACGGCAACGAATTGTGCAAGGACATCCCGCAGGACCGCCATCTCCCAGAACAGCGCATGGACATCTTTGTAGACGCCTGGACTGAACGTATCGGTGAACGCCTGCATCTCTTTCGGCTCGTCGTTCTTGAGGTGCGCATGCAGCTGCGCACTATAGGACATTGCCAGGTCATACAGACGCATTTCGCTGTACTGCAAACCAGCGGCGATGCGGGACGAAATATCCAGCAGCTTCATGTTATTTACCTTCGCCGCCGCGGATACGATGTTTCTCCACGCCTGGAAGGTATCCCAAAGCCGCCAACCACCATTCAAGCCCGCAACGCGGAACTCTTGCGCTCGTGTGGCTTCGAGCTGATCCACGCCGGTCACGAACGTGGCTCCGATAATCTTGAAGCCGCGCACCGTCAGGGCTGAAAACAACGCCGGATACGCCGAGATGTTGAACTGTGCGATCTTGCGGCCATTGACACTCGTCTGAATCAAGACGACGTTATTTTCAGGCTCATTGATGGCGATCAGGCCGCCGGTCAGCCAAACCAGTCTGAGCGCTGCAGGCCATTCCTTCTTCGTATCCATAGCCGGTCTCTTCTCGCACGTGCGGTGTTTTCCGTTCATTATCTCGCGCACCGCATGGGCAGATAATCGATACAGCACTTTTGAGACCTGGCCCTCAAGTGCTTTTCGATGGGAGTACCTGGATGACCGCAGCTGAGAAGCTTGAAGAAATTGCGAAGCTCCGTAAGTATCTCGATGAAGCCGAGGCTATGTTTGCGAAGGCTGGAATTTACGGTCGCAAGCCCCTGTTCAACAAATTCGACGTGATTGCGATGGCTCTCGTATCGAAGGCGTTCTCCGTGGCAAGGGCATGTCTGCTTCTTCTCGACAACGGCTTTGAAGACGAAGCCTATGGCATGTCGCGCTCGGTCGTCGAATGTGCTTGGACTCTTCGGTACCTGACACAGACTCCCGCAGAGATCGAAAGCCGAACATGGAAATATTTCAACTACGTCATCCTCGACAAACAATTCTGGATGTATCACGCCATGATGAGCGCCAAGGATGAGGAGACGAAGTCCGACATACGGGCGCATGGCGAAGAGTTGGGTCTCCATGACGACCCGACCGAGGTTGTCGGTCACTGGTCGGGAAAGAATGGATTCGGCTGGATCGTGAACCAGATGGAACATCCGCTCGATGGGCCGAATACCAACGAGGCCATCAAATCCGCGGAATACGCCGTGGATTACCACCAGACCTCAGCGTTCGTGCATTGTTACGAACCGGCGATTGAAAACTTCGTACCTCAGGAGAAGACCCCCTTCAAAGTGAAGCCCGCCGACGGGGATGGAGGCCAACCCGGACAATCGGTTCTGTACATCCTGCTCCGCTACATCCATGCCTCGATCGCCTACCTCTTCTTTGGCCTCGGGCTGGAACGCCCTCAGACTCTCAATGAGCTTTTCAGCAGAGTGCTGAACGACGAACTCCGGCCCGTGCCAAGACGAGTGCAGCCGAAGCAGAGGAAGGAGACCGCTTTGGAAGATCTTCCGCAATTGCGCCCCTGGCTGACTTGGACTGAACTTATCGGCGCCCCTCGAGATACGCCGGGCAAGAGGAAGGCTCTGGCTGACCTGATCCAGCAATATCCGCGAGAGAATATCCTCCGCGCCTGTTCGACTCTCAGCGTCCTGTTTGACTTCGGGCCGGAGGGAAATACCGCCGCCGAAGCGTCGTTGACGGTTGCATGGATACCGAGGCTGTTTCAGCCTGCCCTGATTGAACGGGTCAAGGGCTTCGCCGCCGACAAGCGGATCATCTTCTTTCAGGCTCAGCTACGGTTTCTCGCGAGCGAGGTCCTCAGAGTCGAGCCGGACCCCTCCAAGCTGGTGGCTGATGTCCTACCGAACGAGGTGATCGGCGAACTTCTCTTGCGATCCGGAGAGATGCTGTACAAGCCCTATGTGAAGCAGTCCGACCAGATGGATGAGCTTGCCAACAAGACGGCGCTCTTCCTGCCGTTCTACGAGATCGATTCGCAGCATGATCCGGCGGCACTCTTCCTCAGGGCATACATCTACCTGACCATCATCATTCCTATGCTTCCGGCAAACCTCCAAACGTTTGACATCCCGAAGCTGTTCGAAGAGCAGTACAAGTTCTCGTTGACGGAATATAACGAGTTCATCTTTATGTTCTTCATGCAGGCAATGATGGCGCGAGGCAAGAAGTCGCTCGATGTCGCGATCAATAGTAGTCTCCACGTCGGGCTGTTCAAGCACACGACTCTACACCACACCTCGATTGAGCGGATGTTCAATTCCGTCAGTTTTACGCTCGGCCAACTGGCTGCTGTAAAGCCTGAGATCGGATTCGCCGATTTTGACTATCTCCGCGCTCAGCCGTACTTTCGTCTCGGCGACCAGCTGTTCTGTCTCGACTATGAGTTCGCGGTGAACAAGATTGAGAGCACAGTGATTTGGGCCCTGCTTCGTACTCTCAAAAGCGACGGCGAGAAAGACTCATTCCTGGGGTATTGGGGACACGTCTTCGAATATTACGTTGGCTGGCTTTTTCAAACCTATGCGATTCTTGCCTTCAATACCGTCTACCTCGCGCCGAAGTATGTGGACGATCCCAACAAGGAAATCTGCGATGTCATCGTGGTCTGCGGTAAGACCGCTGTGCTGATCGAAGCCAAGCTTGCGACCTGCCCATCGAAGACGCGCTACGCGGGCGACTATCAAAAGATGAAGAACTTCCTGGAAGACAAGCTCGTGAAAGGAGTGGGCGTCGACCAGCTCGTGAACGCGGTCTCCGTCATCACGACCGATCCGACGAAGACCAAAGACAAGGTTCCTGTTATCCCAACTTGGTTGGAGAAGATCGACACCATCATGCCGGTTCTCGTCACGCGCGATGACATCGGGTCGAGCTGGTCTGTAAACGCTTATCTCAACAACCGCTTCTCGGAGCGACTCCTCGGCAAGAAGCGGCACAAACGTGTCACGGTTGCGCCGCTACTCTCGCTCAGCGTGGGAACACTTGAAAAGTTGATGGGGACATTGAGCAAGATGTCGCTCGACGTTGTTCTCGAGGATCGAATCAAGCGGAACCCGACGCTTTTGTGGCCCTTTGAGGCAGCGAGCAAGTACGTCGACCGAGGTATGCATCGCAACACACCGAAGCACATGGAGATGCTTCACGACATCATGGAGAAGACGATCAAGGATTTCGGCATCACCGATCCGCCCAACATCGGAAAATAATGGCGAGGCGGGTCAACCGAAAGGTGCTCGCGGGAGAGTTAACTGTGGACGGCCCCAAACTCATCTTCGACAAGTCGTTTCTGCATCGGTTGAAGGCAGAACATCTCTTCGAGTTGGAGGTGTTTTTCGAGATTATGCCAGCGCCGATTTTGAAGCTCGAAATCCTAGCGGACCTCAGCAAGCCCGAATCAGAAAAGACGGACTGGGTGAGCGTGGTAAAGAGTCTTTGCCGAAAGATGGCAGGCTCGTCCTTTGAGATGATCCATTACCGTAAAGCAGCTTTGGGCGAGCTCATAGAAGGTCAGAGCGTTCCGATGGATGGGCGATATTTCCTCGATCTCAGCGCGCCGCACGTATCCGTACGCGGTCATGATGCCCATCACGGAATCCATGTGGACGGGCGCATTGTTCAATCTGAGTGGCGGCGCTGGGCAGACGGTGAGTTTACTGATGAAGAGAGACAACGGGGAGCGAAGCTACGGTCGGATATTTCCGAACTCGACATGAGCGCGATGCAGAAGCTAAGAACGTCCATGGGGCCTCTGTTCGCTCATTGCAAAACACCGGAAGCACTGATTAAGGAAGTATGTGCATTTGTCGCTGATCCAAACGCGGGCAAGCAATCCCTCATCTTCGAACTCACGATGTCAGAATTGGGTGCGCCTGCGGCCGCGCGCCCAGTGATTGCTCGCCGTCTCAGTCAGATCGGCGCAAAGACACTGAAGGACGGCGCACCATACGCGACCTCGATCACGCAGGTAATGTACGCATGGGTCGCTCTACAGGCGAGAGGTTTTCATGGACAGCGCAAGAGCGATATGTGCGACCTCGAATATCTCTACTACGCACCATTTTGTAAGGTCTTTGCATCCTGCGACCGCTTGCATAAAACCCTCTGGAACGCGGCGACCACCACGGCGATCTGGTGTGATGGCTTTGAGCTCTTGGAGGACCTTGCAATCAGAGCAGAGCTTCGCAAGTCTGAGCCCGACAGAGTGAAGGGACCTTATCCAATACCGCTTGAGGGTTCGGTCATCACTCGCATCTTTGAACAGTTGCGCCAACGCTAACCCAGATGCCGATCAGTCGAGTACATACTTAGGAAACAAGGTTGCTCGTTCGATTTTCCCTTTAGTCCCGAGATGCGATCTCATCGTGACCAAAACAGGTAGCCGAACTACGGTTTATCAAAATCGGTAGAGGCAGGGACTCCGACTCCCGTGACATTGTCATAGTACTGCTTCGCTTGATTCCCTCCGGCGCTGCCATCGGTGAGAGTGATGTCTCTGATTTTGGAAGGGTCTTTGCGGTTCTTGTAGACTGCGCTCAATTCTGAGAGCGTCGTTATTCGCTTCTGGCCTGCTACGTTTGTTATCGCGGCGATGATCGGAGTCGACAGGCTCGTTCCGACCATGGGCATCCAACCCGCGTTGTACTGGAGACTCGTCGGTTGATCCACGCAGCTAGCCTTGGGTGTAGAGACGTAGGCCACCATCGCCAATTGGTCCTGGTAGTCGGCATCCGCCACCGCAGCGATGTCGGGAACGTTGCGACCTCCCGCCAATAGGTTTTCGACGCCGATCTGATAGGGCGGTACTACGGTGACGATCTTACTCACCCCACCTCCACTATTTTTCCATCCGCTTTCGGCCAGCAAATTCCCATTGAGAGCAAAGAGCAGACTCGTCCCGCCCACAGCGATGACGTTCGGGAATGTGGCTGGAATCGCGACCTGTCCCCCCGTATCTCCCGTCGCTGCGAAGTAGAGAACCCCGTCGGTGAAGGTCGATTGAAACTGGAGATCGCTTTGCGTCTCTTGGAGGGCTTCTTTCTCGGTACTCCAGCTCATCGACACTTCGCCACCGAACGGCTTCACTTCGTCGCGCGCAACAGCGACGGCAGCGAAGAGATCCCCAAGATGATTCGAGGCGGCCTCGACGAATAGCAGCTTCGCATAAGGTGCAATGGCGTGGATCCACTCAAGGTCTGCAGGCCGATTCCTGGTTCCAGCTGCAACTAATCGCGGCCTGGCTGCTTGGGACTACTCGCAGACAGGGACCCTGGCCTGCGTATGGGTTTGTCGCGGGACATGCGGCGATGCGGGGTAAATCGTAGGCTTGAGAAAAGGTATTAAGGTCCGCGATGACGTTCGGAAAATGAAACGCACTTACGACTGCAATGACTCCTGTTCCTCCGGTCGCCGGCACTCCGTATAGCTTCCGGATGGTGTTTGGAGTAGTCGCTAGTTTTGGCGCTGATTGCAGTTGCGGCGCAGCATCGCCATATCGAGGGACCGCAAAGTTCGTATACGCGCTGAGCTGTTCGATGGGAAGAATCCGCGCGTCTATCTGGAACTGAAGATCACGGAACCGCGATTCTGTATCGTTACTTCGATCGCTCGTCGGAAGAACCAATTGGACGTGCGGATGGGATTCTCTCCTCTGCTGGAGCACTTGCTCCAGTTCTTGTGGTGAGGGACGATTCGTAACCTGTGGAACAAGGAAGTTTGTTCCAGCCTGCCCCTCCGGCGCTAAAGCCGAGTCGCTCGATGGACGAACGGGCGGAGGGGCCGGAACTTGAGACTTCGCCAAAGGAACGAAGCAGACAACCGCAGCCAAGGTCAGGACGAGCATGTTGGTCATCACCATTTCGTCGCCTGAACGAGACAATCAAGAATGGGGTGTTCTCAATCAAGCTGCCCTATTACAAGGAGTCGAGATTGCTTATAACCAAGTCGCTCGAGGCATACACAGAGTGGAATCCATCCAAGATTGAAGAGCGTCAGGCCGCTTTTTGTGCTCTGGCAGCCAAATTGTGGCCACAAAATCTCGGTCAGCAATCAAGCATGTAGTCTGCGGCTGCGCGGCTCGCGATCTATCTGCCCTGCTCCGGGACAAGGACGGCCAGTTACTAACAGGAGAAAAGAACTATCGCCTTAGTGTTCTTCCAAATGTCCCGGGGAACAATTCTGGGCTGTCGATGCCTATGACTTCGACACTAGGACGTTTAGTCGCCACGCCACGGGAGTCGTTTGGCTGAGATCAGCAGATCGTCTGCCTTCATGGTCTCGCTGCGCACCCTCTGAAAAGAGAAATATCCCGTCTGGACCCCCCTTAAAGAGAAAAGAAAAGCCTAGACAAACGAGAGAGAATCTCTGCGGCCTGTTCCCCCGCGCTTGGCATGAGCTACGGCGGACGCATTGCCATCCTACCGGGTCAGTCGAAGGCGGAAGAGTTTTCGACGCTGGTACACGAAACGGCGCATGAACTTCTGCACAATGCGGAACGGCGCACGGCCACCACCAAGACCATCCGCGAACTGGAGGCCGAGGCCGTGGCCTTCGTTGTGGGGAAGGCCGTGGGATTGGTGAACGATAACGCATCGGCGGATTACATCTAGCTTTATCAGGGCAACGCCTCGCTGTTGGCCGAGAGCTTGGAAGTGATTCAGCAGACCGCCAGCCTGATTCTTTCCGCGCTGGAGCTGCCCATCGAGGCCGAGGACAGCGCACCCGCTACCGATGCACAGCCTGCGGAGGTGGCGGCATGAAGACCTTCGCCGCCTTTATGCGACGTGCCGATGAAGGGACGCTTTCCCGGCTGTTGGTCGAAGCCAGCATCCTGCTTGCAGCCTTGCGCGGAAATCCGAACGTCATCCTCAAGGATGCCGCCGCCACCTACAAAGTGGACACCGACGCCGTCACCGCCAAAGTGAAGCAAGAGTTCACCGCCAAGGAAAAGGCGAAGGCGGAAAAGAAGCCGTCAACGACTGCTACAGCAACGAAGGCGGCAAAGAAAGCCGCCTAACCTTCACGCCCGCTTGGATAGCCCCGGATACGTCCGGGGCTATCTTCTTCTCGGGCGCCGGGAGAACCCTGTTCGGTTTCTCCCGGACTCTCATCCCGCTGGCTCTCCGGCCCCCGCTCGCCAGGCTGCGCGGCAGAACGACGTTGCCCCTTCCTGCTCTTTCGCCTTTGCGTCCGCTCTCCCAATTAATTTATTTGAGAAAAACGCCACGGGCGAGCTGCTGAACTATACTGAGTCCCTCAAATCTTCAGTCCACAGTTCAATCTGGAAGCCCTGACTATGTCGATGATCGTATGGCAAAAGGCCTCTGCTTTTACGCGTCCGTTTCTCCTCGGCGCATTCGTCGTTCTCCCCTGTCTGTCGTTCGCCCAAAAGACCGCTGCTGGCGGCGGCAAGACAGCTTCTGCAGGCGGCAGTCAGACAGCGGCCGCCGGTGGAGGTGCTGCCCAATCCGGCAGTTCTCCCTACTTCGAGACGGAGATGTTGGCCTATGGTGGTGCCAATCAAATCGCTTATGCGATCGATCGCGCCATCTGTGAGAAGGGGCTTGCCTCCACCTCGCGCATCATCATTTACGACCAAGTCTCCTTTCAGAATCTGCAAGCCTGGCAAGCCTTCAAGGCGGCGGCCACCGTTCTGGAATCGTCGTATCAAACGATCACCGGTACGTCGAGCGCCACTTCCGGAACCAATGTGATTGGCACCGCTACCGATTTCTCGGATGCCTCGGCATCGCCAGCTTCCTTCTTCGCCGGGTCTGATGTGAGTAACCTGATCTCTGCTCTCGCTGCGACGACGACGAATACAGCGACAACGTTCACGATGCCTGATTCAACGGCCGCCATTGCCATCCTCCACGCGATGCCGAGGGCCTGTCCTTCGATGCAGCAGATGGTCTACTACCCGTTGAAGGGCGACGCCGATAACTACCAGGATGCTCAGAAGGCGCTTAGTGCGGTTCTCAAGCCGGTTATCGCCGCGAGAACGGCTGCCCAGAAAATGATAGCGGCGAAGAAACCAGCGGACGCGACGAAGGATGTTGACTATCTGGTCTTCAGCGACTTGAACACACAATACGACCAGTGGATGGCAACACTGGTTACGTCCGTTGCGCAGAATCAGCAACCGGGACAGTTTGCGGCTGGTCCCAACGTTGGCGTGACGTCGATCCTTCAAGGTGCTGAGATTGAACGTGATCTCGCTGCGGCGAACACATACATTCTCTATGCGAACATCGTCGCCGCCGGTGGCACCCAGAGAGACCGGAAGAATATTTTTAGCCTCTTTGTCGGCGACTTCATAACGTATAGCGGCGGGTTGGTCGTGAACTTTGGACTCGTATCCGGCAGCTCAACCAAGGTTGTGATGGCCGATGTCCTTCGTTACCGGGCACCAAACACAAGACTGCACGACGCCCATCAAATCCTTGAAGTGGAGAGTACGGACTCAGACG
>Ga0206811_1033_pt1 | contig 44956 bp, 30 predicted proteins | sample Alteio_BWOrgCont_53_FD_152886 | JGI IMG/M metagenome (GOLD analysis project Ga0206811, IMG submission 152886) | Enriched cells from forest soil in Barre Woods Harvard Forest LTER site, Petersham, Massachusetts, United States -... | ecosystem: Environmental > Terrestrial > Soil > Temperate forest >... | reverse complement strand
GACGACGATTTAAGATTTCCAGCTGCTTGAGCTTTTGAACGCATCGTCTGCACAGCAGTCATCACATCGGCCTGCTGGTTGGTAAAAGCCTGTCCCAGACTGGATGCCCATGCCAGGTTCTTAGCCAGGTCATGCAGCACAGTCGGGAATTGTGTCAGAGCCTTCACGCTCGGATCCCAGGATTGCTCATTGACCGCATCTGCGAGCTGCTTTCCCTTCAGGTTGGTGTTTTGCGCGAGCCAGTCATCGGCGTAGGCGACCTGATCTGCGTGGGTGGAAGCTGCTAGCACCTGCGCTACAAGTGCATCGGGATAAAGGGCGATCGGAGCAACTAGAGCGTCCAGTTCAGCCGGAGTTTGCGGGACAACCGTCGGAGCGGAATTCGCATTTTCCGACGTTGAAGTTTGATCCGTCTGCCCCAAGGTTTCTGTTGAGGCTCCCACAACCAGCAGCATCAAGCAGGCCAGAATAGAAAAAAGTGGTTTCATAATTTTCTTAGTCATCGGAGCACCCCCAATAGAACGCTCTGTTTTTCGAAACTTAGTGAATGAAATTTTGCTTCGTCCGGCGATTACTCGAAAGCCATCGCCGGACGAAGGTTAGGGGCGGGTTAGTTGGGTTGCAGTCCTTCCAGCATTAGGATTCCCGTTTGCTGTCCATCGAGCTCAATCGCGATCACTCGCCGATTGTCGATGGGCCAGTAACCGAAGCTGGACTGTATCTGCGGGCTCAACCAGTTCAGACTGAACTGACCGGTAGAGCTGGTCTCAGTGCCTGTGAGCGACACACCCGGCGTTACGATCGACGCTGAGTTGTTGCTGTTCTGCACGCTGTAGTCGGTGAATCCGGAGAACGCATCGGAAGCTACTGTTACCGGACCCACAGCCGACCAAGCTGGTGCATCATTGCTGTTGACAACGCCGAAGGAACTGAGTGCATAGCTGCCTTCGAAATCACTGGATGACGCTGTTTGCAGATATGCAAGGCCTGATGTCGCTTGGTTACCGTCTACGCCCAGTTCCAGCGCATTCCCGTTTCCGTCCAGGTAAAGCTGGAAGGTGAAGGAAGGATTCTGGAGTTGAGGAGACGCCACAACCACAGTGAGGGTTACTCGACCGCTGGAATCGACAGTGTAGGTACCGCTCGTAATCGGAGGTCCGACCTGGTAGGTCAGATCATTGAGAGCGACGGTGCCGGAGACAGAGCCGTTGGGATTGAACACAAAGTTTCCGGCCATTTGAGCAATCGTGCTGTTCTGGCTGAAAATATCCTGGCCGGTGGCTCCGAAGACATAGGTAGAGTTAGCAATACTCGCCTGGTTGAACTGGCCCACACTCGAGCCTTGACCCAGGGCAACACCGCCGAGGTCGGCACCCAGATCATTCGCCGGATTCGCCATCGGCGTTTCCACCAGCTGAATCTGGTTTGTGTCTACGGTATATCCGGCTAGCGCGAAGGGGGCGGGAATGCCGGAAGCTGCGCTTGGAGTAAGAGTGATGACAATGCGGCCGAAGGCGTCAGGAGCACTGATCGACCCGGAGGTGAAGGTCTGTCCCTGTCCGACGCTGCCGCCATCGTTGTAGTCAAAGATGCTGTTGCTGACATTAACGGCTGATCCGCTGATGTTGAGAATGCCACCCAGCACAAACGTATTCTGGTTAGCGGTGCCATCCAGGCCGCCGAGGTTGAAGGCATATCCGCCCGCTGGAGCGGCGGTGCTGGTTTGTTGATCAATGGAGCCAGTGGCTGTGGCAGAAGTGTCGAACTGAGAGATCAGGACACGCCCCGCGGAGACGACAGTTCCGCGGAAGGTCTCAACGCCGTTTACGCCGACACTCGTATCGCCGGTATTGAGGACGATCTGGATATTTCCGTTTGCCAGGCCCAGGCTCGAACCGGAAGCTGAGATGGGGTCGGAAGCAAATTGACCACCATCGCTCAGGTCCTGCTCACCATTGGTGATGACGCCATTCTGCACCGTAAACGCACCCGCCAGGTAATAGTTATTGTTTCCGTCCTGGCCCGCGACATGGAAGACATAGTTAGCGTCCGCAAGCACTGGCGGAGGAGCCGTGACCGTAATGCTCGCCGAAGCCGACTTGGTCGAATCCGTAACGGAGGTCGCCGTCACGGTCACCGTAGGTGGTGTAGGCGGAGCAGCGGGAGCAGTGTAAGTGGTTGCCGTACCGCTCGGAGTGCTGACAGGACTGAAGCTGCCGCACTGCGCACTGCCGCACGAAATCGTCCATGTAACACCGGCGTTCGCGTTGTCATTGGCGACAGTGGCCGTCAGGCTGGCGGTTGCGCTTGCCACTACTGAACTAGGCGGAGCGTTGAGCGTAACGGAGATCGGGCCACTTGGCGCCGCAATGCTAATTGTGGCCGAGGCCGATTTCGTGGAATCTGTAACCGAGGTTGCGGTCACTGTTACGGTAGCCGGATTAGGAGCAGAACCAGGTGCAGTGAATTTGGTTGCCGCACCGCTGGCGGTTGAGGCAACGGAGAAGCTGCCGCACTGCCCGCTTCCGCAGGTAACGGACCACTTTACGCCGCCATTTGCACTGTCGTTGCTGACAATAGCGGTAAGGCTGGCAGTTGAGCCTGTATCGACCGATGTAGGAGCCTGAGGGCTGAATGCCACCGAAATAGCCGGGGGATCCGGTGGGTTGGGAGAAGATCCGCCGCTACAACCGGCGATCATCATGACAAAAGAGATGGCGAGAATCAGATAAGAAGAAGGACGCAGTTTCATTTCGCACTCCTATAGAGGGCAGAATTATTTACAGAAGCGCGAGAGCGCTGTGATGTGTGAACCAGAAAGCCATTTTCGTTGCGGACAATAACCTGCTTGCCGTCGATCGTCAGCGTGCGAGTTAGCAGATATAGCTGGCCATTGAGCGTTTGCATTTGGCCCGAGGTTTGAACGGGTGCACCCTCCGAGAGGTTCTGCTGCACTTCTCGGCTGAGGTTGGGACCCAGGCTGGCAGTGAACGATCCCTGTGGGCCATCCACTACGAGCTGAAGGCCAACAGGAGTGTCAGCCTTATGAGCCGTGATCAGCTGCTGGACAGTTCCAGCCATGGTGATGTCTTTAGCGGGAGTATTTAACCCGGATGATCCAAAGGGAGTGGAAGTTGACGGAACGCGTGGCTGCTGGGCCTGCGCAACGGAGAAAGTAAGCATAGAGAGCAGAACAAGGCAGAAGAGGAAAACGAAATTCCTCGTCTCAACCCGCTTGCTATTGATCCAATTTCGTATTTGCATCGTGTCCTCTGTGTTATCGAAAGTCTGGATTTGGGCCGCACTGGAGCGATCGCCTGGCAAGCAGGTGTTGGCCGTCGTGCATTGAAGCTTTCTAATGATTCCGAAGAATGTAGGCCGGATCAGGGCCTGTTTCAATGAAGCAAGAGTACGAAAGCTCTTCGGAGATAGAAATAGAGGGTGCTACACGGAAGCGTGTGTGGTTCCACACACGCTTGAATGGCATGGACTTTTAGCGGCTGACTTACAGAAGGTTTTTGTTTTGCAGCGCGAATCGCAGAAGGGCATTCGCGCCTTCGCCATCAAGCTCAAGTTTGCGGCAGATATTGGTGCGGTGGTTCTCGACTGTTCTGTAATGGATGGAGAGTTCTGCACCGATTTCTTTGCTGGTTTTTCCGTTGGCAATCAGTTGCATGATGCGGCGCTCAGAAGGCGTGAGATTGCTCGTCAATGTCTGACTTGATTTTGGACTTGGTTCCTCACGCTTCTGCAGTAAATCCGCAGTAATTGCTGAACTGAGATATGCCCGCCCCGAAGCCACAGCCCGAATGCCAGCCACAACCTCTTGAACCGCACTGTCCTTCAAAATATACCCCTTGCTTCCAAGGGCCATTGCGCTACGAAAGAGATCGTGATTTGAATGAAAAGTTAGAAAGATAATCTCGGTCTTTAGTCCGCGCTTAATAATCTCCCGTCCGACGCCGAGCCCGTCCAGCTTCGGCATTTCGATATCAAGTAGCGCAACGTGCGGATGAAGCTGCGTAATCAGCGACAAAGCCATTTCTCCGTCCGAAGCTTCGCCAACTATCTTTAAGCCGGGATCTTCCTCGACGCTGAGCCGCAGTCCCTTCCGCATCAGTGGATGATCGTCGGCAATCAGAATTCGAATCTCACTATCCATGATGCTCGCCCTCAAATCAGGATTTCTACACTCATCACCATACTCCTGACCAGGTGCGGCCCCATGCAGAAGTCACTTTCCTGGTGAGGGAGCCCGATCTTTCATTCCTGTTAATCCAAGATCGCTCTTTTCCTGTTGGAAGGGCAACTCGCAGGGTTAAATCCAATTCGATCATCGCGAATCGATAAAACCACGCACTTCATCGCGGGTAGTGCGTGCTCCACTCAAACTGTATACCGCAAGTCAGCAAAATTGTATCTGAGAACACAAATGGAGATGAAGAAATTGCCCCTGACACCACCACCCATGTGGAACCACACAGAACAGTATGTAGCATCCTCTATGTCATTTGCCCTGAAGCTTATATAGGCTTGACCTAGGTTTCGATGACTCGGGCCGTTGCTCAGCGCATGCCGGAAACTCGAAACGAATCGTGAAGAGAAAATAATGACGCTTTTAATTGTTGAAGACAATGCTGGAATTCGAAGAATTTTGCGACGTACTTTGGTCGATACAGCAAGTGCGATCTGGGAATGTGCCAACGGCTCGGATGCACTGGCAGCGTATGAAGAACATCGCCCAGATATCGTTTTGATGGACATTCGGATGCCCGGTATCGATGGCCTGACGGCCACCAGACAAATTCGAGGCTATGATCCCTCAGCCCGCGTCATTGTTGTGACAGATTACGAAGATGAGGGTTTGCGAACAGCTGCGTTCGAAGCCGGAGCTCGCGAGTATGTGCTTAAGCACGAGATTTCGGATTTGCCTGAGATTGTTTTGAGTCTGGCAGAGCAGGATGAAAGGATAGGGTGAAATTCCTGGAATATCGAGCATGATCCCATTGCTTTCTAAGGGAAGTCCGAAGGAACGGCTGCGATCGGGATGCGAATCCCATCATCCCTTGCCCATTCCTTTGAGCGGAATTTCATACAATATGCGGACGCTGTGATCGGTACGCCCTTTTCCTTTAAATTAAAAGGGTTGTTACATTTGAAATGCCCCGGCAATGTAGCTTTCTGTGAATGGGAGGAATTTCCCATGAACGGCGCTGTGCCCACTGCAGCTTTTTCGTCTGTGCGATCTTTCTCGCGGCGCTCTTCGGCAATCCTGTGATATCACAGCAATCACATGGTGCACCGAGCACGACGACTTCACTGCCCAACGCGCCCGATTACGTTCCTCCCGACCGGGTTCCTCTGGGCGCAAATGGTGCCCCTGAGTACTCGAATGCTCCGCCTCAACTTAAGCAGACGATTGAAGATCAGTCCGACGATCAGGCAAATCCCGCCTTCATCTCGAAGCACTTAATCGCGGATCGCTTCTGGATTTCCGGACAATCCAACTTTATCTTTCAGGCGCACACGCCGTTTCATTCGCCGTATTCGGGCCCCGACAGTTTTTATGCCTACGGAGAGGATGCATTTTCGCGCACCCTCACGCTTTATACCGCGGTGAAACTCTTTCGCTTTACCAATATCGTTGCCACCGTTGACGAATCAGGAGGCGACGGATTGAGCGACGGCAACGGCATCGCGGCGTATGTCAATGCGGACGTCGTCGCTCCCGGCCTCAGCCGCTCACGCTATCTTTCCCGTGCTTTTTATTTCCGCATGATTCCCCTCACTGCGGATCGGATCAACGAAGAGGCAAATCCGTTTGTCCTGCAAACTTCAATCCCGCGGCGTCGCTTTGAATTTACCTTTGGAAAACTCAACCTGCTCGATTTTTTCGATGTGAATGAGGTTGGCAGCGACACCCACTTGCAATTCACCAATCTTGCGATTGGAAACACCGGGACGTATGAGAATGGAGCGGACGGGCACGGCGAAACAATTGCCGTGATGGTGAACTATCAGGGGCCAAAGATTGGTCTGCGTTTTGCTGAGGCATTGTTGCCAAAGTTTGCCTCCGGCAGTGACCTCGACTATGACGTCGGGAACGCTCGCTCCGCAAACCTTCAACTCGACTACGCGGACTATGCACTGCAGGGGTACGCTACGCACGTGAGGGCGCTGCTGTTCGTTAACCGTGCTGACCTGGGCGACTATCACGAGGCCAACCAGGCCTACCTTTCGGGTAAGGATGCGCAGCTGGACATCACTTTGCACCGTCACAAGGGCACGGTGAAGCCGGGCTTCGCTATTAACTTCGAGCAGGACCTTCCTCGCAACTTCCGCGCCTATTTGCGTACTGGCTGGAACAAGGGTGCCTTCGAATCCTTTACCTTCAGCGAGATGAACAGCACCGTCACCGCGGGCGGAGATCTTTCCGGCGACGCCTGGCACAGGAAGGATGATCGCATCGGAAGCGCGTTCGTGAACAGCGGCCTTGGACGCGACCATCGCGAGTACCTGGCTCTCGGAGGGATCGGCTTCATGCTCGGCGACGGCGCGCTTCACTATGGACGAGAAACCGTGAGCGAGACCTACTACACCGCCCACGTCGTTGGCGGCCTTTACGTCGCGGCGTAAATCTCTTTCGTAAACAATCCGGGCTTCAACCAGGACCGCGGCCCCGTCATCGTTCCCGGCCTGCGTGCCCATATCGATTTCTGACCTGAACCACATGCAACTGAATCAGGTCTCCACGCGAGGCCTAAAATGAATTCCTCATTGACCTGACATTCACACTTCTTGTCAGGGAAAGAACATAGAATCTTAGGCGTCACAGACCCCACGAAATAAAGATATCGAGGAGGGCCTTTTATGGCAGCGACAGTTCTGGCATCGATTGGCGATCATGGCGTTCTCAATGCCACTCTTCCCCGCGCACTACCGGAGATATGGATCGACAGAGATGTGAGCTGGCTCGACTTCAACGAGCGTGTGCTCGCCGTGGCTCTCGACGAGCGGACACCTCTGCTTGAGCGGGCGAAATTCCTGGCGATCTTTACTTCGAATCTCGATGAGTTCTTCATGAAACGCCAGTCAGTGCTTGGCCAGGAAGCCAGCGACGCGCAACGCGCGCTGTTAACGCAGCTTCGCGAGAAACTGCTGCCGATGCTGGAGCGCCAGGCAGAGTGCTACCGGAAAACCATTATTCCCAGGCTTGCTGAGCAGGGAGTCTTTTTGCGTTCCTGGTCGGAACTGACTTCAGAGCAGCAGGAGGAAGGCGGCAGGTATTTCGATTCGCAATTGTCTCCTGCGTTGACCCCGCTGGTGATCGACCCCGTGCATCCGTTTCCTTTTATCTCCAATCTTTCTACATCTCTGGCCTTCCGGCTCCGCGATATCGCCAAGGGCGAATCGATGTTTGCCCGTGTGAAGATCCCCGGTGTGCTCAAGCAGTGGGTCAGCCTGACAGCGGACATCGAACCGGGCCAGAAGCTGCTGGTTCCGCTATCTGAGGTGGTTCGAGGTAATCTGCATAAACTCTACAGCGGCATGGAGATCAGCGATGTCACGCTGGTGCGGGTCACGCGCGATGCCGAAGTCGACGTTGACGACGATTTCTCCGCCGACTTTCGCGCGCAAGTGAAAGAGCAGATTCGCCAACGGCGCTATGAACCGGTCGTCCGTCTCGAATTCGGGCCAGGGGCCGATCCTGAAATTAAAGAGCGACTCCGCGAACGCCTTGAGCTCGAACAGGATGACATCTACGATCTGCGGGAAGAGGTGGAATACACCACACTCTTTGAACTTCTGGCTTTGCCAAGACCTGCTCTTCGCGATCGTGAATGGACACCTTTGTCTCCAGCATTTCTTGAAGATGGAGACGAAGCGATCTTTGCTGCTATTCGCGGGGGGGACCTCCTCGTTCATCATCCCTACGACAGCTTCGACGCCACGGTCGAACACTTCATTAGCGCCGCCGCACGAGATCCGCACACCGTTTCTATCAAGATGACGGCTTATCGCATCGGTGACGACACGCCCTTCGTCAAGTCGCTGATTCGCGCTGCGGAACAGGGCAAGCAGGTCGCATGTGTGATGGAAATCAAAGCGCGTTTCGATGAGGAGCGCAATCTGCATTGGGCAGCCGAACTTGAACGTGCGGGAGCCCACGTCACCTTCGGTGTGACCGGCCTGAAAACGCATGCCAAGACAGCGCTTGTCGTGCGCAAAGAAGCGGGCGGCTTGCGCTGCTATGCGCACATTGGCACCGGCAACTACCACGTGAAGACTGCCCGGCTCTACGCCGATGTCGGCGTGTTCACCTGCGACCCTCGCATTACGAGCGATGCCGTCAATCTCTTCCACTATCTTACGGGGCACTCAGACCACCCGAATTGCACTTCTCTGTTGGTTGCCCCGCTTACCATGCGCCCGCGGCTGCTGGAACTCATTCATCGCGAAATTCAGAACAAGCGTGACGGACACCCGGCCCGTATTATTGCCAAAATGAATCAGCTCGAAGATCCGGACATGATCGAAGCCCTGTGCGAAGCGTCTCAGGCGGGCGTGCCGATCGACCTCATCATTCGCGGATTCTGCTGCCTCCGCCCCGGAGTGCCAGGCCACACCGAGAATATTCGTGTGCGTTCGATCATCGGCCGTTTCCTCGAGCATTCGCGTATCTTCTATTTCGCCAACGGCAGCGAGGATCCTGCGGAAGGCGAATACTTCATCGGTTCGGCAGACTGGATGTTCCGCAATCTTTCCAAGCGGATTGAGGTGGTCACGCCAGTATTTGCAGAAGATCCCAAACAGCGACTGTGGGAGATCCTCGATATCTGCCTGCGTGATCGGAGGCTGGCCTGGGTTCTCGGACCTGATGGAAACTACGTGCAACTGCATCCGGACGAGGCCGCGAGCGGTCCCGAACGCGTGGGAACTCACCAGACCCTTATGGACCTGGCTCTTGAGCTGGCCGAAATCTAGTCGCTTCCAAGCCTGATGATTCTCGCGATGTTGAAGTACGGAGTAATCTCCATTTCTTGCTTAATGTACGGTTCCAGTACATCAGCACTCCGGTGATCGAAAGAAGCGGCATAGCACAGCCGAGCACGGCCCACAGGATTTTGATCGCGAGTCCAAAATCGTAGCCGAAGTGTAGTGGGCTCAGCCAGAAGATGAACCTGCTGCCCCAGGTATCAGTGACTCCACGGTGCCAGATTGCGAGTTGTCGTCCTGTTATCGGATCGAAGTAGACGTAGTCCATCTGTGTGAATCTGCGCTGAGGACCACGCGCCATGAGCAATGTTAAGGCGCCATTTCGCGTCCCCGGGAAAAATGCTCCTCCGAATTGTGCGCCAGGGGAAGCCTGTTTTGCCTGTTCAATCATCCCGGGAAGATCGGCCCAGATGTTCTGTTCATGCTTCGGCAACTCGAGTTTAGGCGGATTCGCAGAAGCAATGGATGAGAAGTGGTTCACGAAGGATTCGATCGGCTTCGGCCATACGAAATAAACACCCGAGAAGGCCCACATTGAGAGAACTAGCAGTGTCCAGAATCCAACAGCGCTGTGCAGATCGTAATTCACTCGCTTCCAGCTTCTGCGGAAGCTGACCGTCAGTCCATGCCACCAGCGGTTCAGCCCCGACCACCACACGATGATGCCGGTCAAACAAAGAACGAGAAGAAATGCAGCTCCAATTCCGTTAAGGATCTCGCCCGGTTTCCCTGCGAGAAGTCGGAAGTGAAGGTCGATGATCCAGATCACCCAGGAATGTGCCGGGTCAATGGTTCCGGCAATCTGACCTGTATTCGCATCGATAAACACATACAGGAATTGCGCACCCCGATGGATGAAGACTTCGAAGTTGTCACCCGGCTTATCTGGTGGATATGCCGCCGTAATCTGATAATCGGGCCAGGTCTTCTCTACTTTATCGATGACAGCTGGAAAATCGATCGACGGTTTGCCTGTGCCTCCCACCGATGCACGCCAAAGTTGAGGGTAAGCTGCATGTTCCAGCTCCGCTTCGAAGACAAGGATCGAGCCCGTCACTCCGATGATCAGCATGTAAAGGCACAGGACAATCCCAACCCAGAGATGGATCTGGAACATTGCCCTGCGCCACCATACATGTCGTGGTCGGTTGAGAAAACTCATCGGCTCTTGTCTCAGAAGTGAAGCTTCAGGGACACCTGCATCGAGCGTGCGCCACCGATCTGGTAAATCGAACTCAAGCCACCGAGTTGCGAATCGAGTGTTGTATAGGCCTGGCCGAAGAGCGCTCCAGTATCCAGTGTGTCGCGGATAGAGCCGAAACTCGGATCATTAAACAGGTTGTAAGCTTCGGCGCGGAACTGCAGGCCCACGCGTTCGGTGAAAGGGAAGTCACGGCGCAGCGTCATATCTGCCTGCACCGCATCGAAGCCACGAGCTGAGTTGCGACCAGCGTTGCCTTCGACCGGGTTGCCGTTCGCATCATCTCTTTCCACAAACGCCTTCGGATTGATCTGCCTTCCTCCCGGAAGATTTGCGATTGAAAGATAGAGCGGTTCGACGGCTACTCGGTCTGGATGAAAGTACTGACCCGTACCTGAATTCGGATCGATGGTGGCCCGCGAATAGATATCGACGGGCAACGCCGAGCGAGCCGAGATTCGCGCATCTACCGACCAGTGTTTCAGCGCATATGCCGTCCATTTATTTCTGTAATTGCCGCCGATGTCGTAGGACAGCGCGGCTTGAAAGTTGTTGCGGATATCGAAGTCCGATGGGCCGCGCTCTAATTCATAAATCGTAAAGTTCGTGCTCGCATCGTCAAGCGAGTGCGACCAGGTATAGGAAAGAAGCCCCTGCAAGCTGTTCGCGAGTGTTCGCTGAAAACGCACCTGCAGCGATTCATAGTTTGCACTGGCGCGGTTGGTCGTCAGATACAGACCGTTACCCTCGATGAAGTTTGGGTTACCCAACAGGTCTGGGCGGTAGAAGTTTTGCGTCAGCAAACGTCGTGAAGCTGAGGCCACATAGTTGAAGTTGAGTGCCTGCTTTTCACCAAGCTGCTGCTCGACTGCGGCATTCCACTGGAGCGTATAGGGTGTCTTCAGGTTTGGATCGAATCCCCAGACTGCAGAATTGTAGGGAGGATTCGCATTGGCCGCGGGAACACTGCCAATCTGCGCCGTGGTTAGTGGAAAGGCATCACCATTGAAGGATTGGAAGCCAGTCGTTCCCACACCATAGTAGCCATCGGCTGCAAGTGCAGTGCCGGTGTCATAGTAGAGGCCGGTTCCTGCGCGCAGGACCGTCCCAGCTCCGGGCGCATTGTGAATCTGATAGGCGAGTCCAAGTCGCGGCGCAAAGTTGTGATAAACAGTGTTCCAGAGAGGCGTTCCCTTCGGTGCAACCGTCACCGTCGAGAGGTCGGTGATCTGGTTCACTGTATAAGGTGTATTGCCATTGGCATCATGCGGCGCAGGATTGATCTCCCAGCGAAGACCATACGACAAGCTGAGCCGGTCGTTCACCTTCCACTCGTCCTGTGCGAAGAGCGACGTGTTCGGATAGACCGCCTTCATATTGATGGTCTGCTTGTACATATTGATGCCGTCGGTCTGGTTCGCCAGCACCGATGCCTCGCTATAGTAGAAGCCAACTTCCCAAAGCGAAGGAAGAGCTTCTGATGTAACGAGTCTCCGATAATCAACGCCATACTTGAGCGTATGCCGGCCGATCGTATGCGTGAAGGTATCGACAAGGTTGATCTGCCGTTCGCGGTTCGACTGTGGCTCCAGCAGGTAATACGGATAAAGATCGTAGAAGAGAAAAAACGTCAGCCAACTGTCCGATTGAAGTCCTGGAACGTTAGCAGTGTTCAGCGGTGTCGCGCCGCCGAAGTTATCGAGATACCGTGCTGACTTGTAATCGTTGCCCGTCACATTGAAGCGGAACTCATTATCCATGCTGGGCGTGAATGTGCTCGTCGCACCTAGGGTAATAGTTTTCACATTGCGGATCGTTGCGTTGACCTGGGCAAGGTCGCTCGATTGGCGCGACGTGCTGCTTGATGGCGAATCGCTGTACCGGCCGAAGATTTTGAATTTGTCGCTAAAGCTGTGGTCGATGCGGATGCTGCTGGTATCGAGTGAACTGGGAGCACTATAACCCGCAGTGTAATAAGCGAGACCATTGCCGTTATCAGGCGCGGTTGAAACAGGAAAGGCATTGAGAAACGGCTTGAGCGCGGCAGGTGCTCGCTGACGCAGGTCGGTGCTGGGAACTTCATACAACTGCGATGGAGTGGGATTGGTGAGCCGCAGTCCTTCATAGGAAAAGAAGAAGAAGGTCTTGTCCCGGCCATTGTAGAGGTGTGGGATCAGCAGAAAGCCGCCCAGCGTCCCGCCGAAGTCGTTCTGCCGCAGTGCCTGCTTCGCCACTGGAGGAACGGAATAACCATTGAACCAGCTGTTGGCATCGAGAGCATCATTGCGCAGATAATCAAACGCCGTTCCGTGATACTGATTCGTGCCGGAACGGGTGATGAGTTCGAACTGCCCGCCCGGGGTGCGGCCATACTCGGCAGAATACGTCGATGTCACCGCACGAAATTCCTGCAGCGCATCGATGGATACCAGGCTCTGTGTTGTTCCAAGGGCAGTCTCGCCCGGTGTTGCACCAGCAAAGCCGGCGCCGGTGAAGCCGGAAGGCGAGACGCTCGCCCCGGTGTTGCCACTTACACCGTCCACCGTGAAATAGTTTGCTTCGGTGCGTTGTCCATTTACGCTGAGTTCGCCACTCTCGCCAACTCCCTGCGAGGGAACAATCAGGACCCCAGGCGCGAGCGTCATCAGCGATTGGAGGCTGCGCCCGTTGAGCGGAATGTTCTCCACAAATCGCCGGTCAATTACGGTACTCACCGTTGCGTCTGTGGTGTTGAGATTCATACCGCTGCCATCGACGGTAACGGACTGGCCGACCGTTCCCGGATGCAGCACAAAATCCAGAGAAACCTTGTCGGCGACATTGAGCCTCAGGTTTTGCACGACCTCCGCATCAAACCCATCCGCTTGCACCGTGACGTCATACGTTCCAGCAGGGAGCAGCGGTAGAACGTACCGTCCATCGCCGTTTGACTTAGTCTGCCATTTCACTTTGGTTGAGCTGTCGATGACCTCAAGAGAGGCGCTCTGAATAGCGGCCTTGGAAGGATCAGTGATCGTACCGGCAATCTGTGCACTTTGTCCCCAGGCAACAGCTCCAGTAAAAAAAGACAAAACGCACAGAGAGCCAAGAAAACACAAGGGAAATGGCGAACGGGCCAACATAGAACTACCTTTCTTGATGGAATGCTGGCCGTCGCCGCTTTGAAAGTGCCCTAGCCGCCAGCCTTTACTCTGTCGATCTCCAGACCTCGCGGTGCTTCGCCAAAAAGACCGCCGCAAGGGTCTATCGCATAACTGCACACAAAATCGAAGCTGCCGACTCTTAAAATACGACAATTTCAGTCCTATATCAATAGAGAGAGTAAGCTAGCATCGCAATTCATTGAAAAGATGGGTGTCTACATTTACCGGAGGGGCTCAACAACATTGGCGAGCTGTGATAATAAGCCCGTCATTCCTCTGTCACGATTGAACTCGCTGCGGTGGAGTGGACTTCGTCGACAACCCAATGGATTACGACAGCCGGGAACCGGAATGGTGCGTTCATGGCTGGCCGTTCATGGGTCTATTTCTTCTCGAGGATCTTCAGTTCATCACTCTATTCGCTGCGAATCGCAGAAGTCTCCGTTGTGGGACCGACGAACCCGGTCTATGAGATTAAAGAAATGACATTGCGGTGACAATTCCATATAAGACTATTTGGTCGTAATAAAATAAGACCGATTTAGTCGTTAATTAGTTTCCTAAACACAATGCTTTAAGGAGCAGACACATCGATGTCTCAGCAGTTATCTGTCTTATCTCTTATTCGGAGAAGCGCATTCTTCCTTTTCATCTTTGCCTGTCTGGGCGGAGCCAGTGTGGCCCAGAATGTGACCCTGACCGGTGAAGTTACGGATCCGTCGAACGCTGCGGTCGCCAATGCAGAGGCGACTCTCACGAACAACTCAAGCCACACGGTGCGACACGCCACGACGAACCAGACGGGATTCTACACATTTGCTTCCGTTCTGCCCGGCGCCTATACCCTGACACTCGAAGCGAATAACTTCACTCGTTACGAGAACACAGACGTTACAGTTGGCCCACAAAATCTGACAGTTAATGCCAAATTGGAGTTGAGTTCTGTGTCTCAGTCGGTCACCGTGAGAGACGATCACCAGTCTCTTCAGGAGGTTTCGACTCTCGATAAGACCGGAACCAAGCTGGAAGATCTGCCGGTCAGTATTCAAGTCATCTCCAAAGAGATTCTTACAGAGCAGGACGCCACGATGCTCCGCCAGGGACTCACCAATGCCAGCGGTGTGAATTATGGCGGCCAGGACAGCAAAGGATTCTACGATCACTTCCTGATCCGCGGTCTCAACGCCACGATCTACAGCGACGGCTTCACCGATGGCGACCAACTCGGCGGCGTTTCCCACTCGTTGAATGGTGTCGAGCGGGTTGAGATTCTGGAAGGGCCGGGTTCAGCTCTTTTCGGCAGCGGAGCCTCAGGAGGAACGATCAGTCTGATGCACTACACGCCCTCATCCGATCCGTACTACGGGGTCAGTCTGCAAGGCGGATCTTTCGGCAGCATTTCAAACAACGACTATCTGACTGGCCCGACTGGTATTGCTGACCTGAACTATCGAATTGATGCTACCTTCTCGCATTCCAATGGATTTCGCGATCTGAGCAGCCATGACTACGAAGTCAGACCCTCTCTTGAATGGCAATTGCCCCACCATGTGATCGACTTTGCTGTGGATGCTCGGCATATTCACGATACGCCGGATTCTTACGGCCTGATCTATCTCAATGGGTCGCCTATCACGGGTGTGCCCATCACTTCGAAGTATTCCACTCCGTTCGCCTCCGCTAACCAGCCATTCGTCCGACCCACGCTACAGACACATGGGTCGTCGGAGACTCTCTGACGATCAGTAACCGGTTTTCCTATCTGCATCGTCAGCTCGATGTTCTTGGCAATGGTGACAGCACAAGCACGAAGGTGAGTGATGGTGAAGTAGTCGGTCGGCAACTCCGTCAACAAGACGACACCGATAACAGCTACGATTACCAGTTCGAGCCTGTCTGGAAATTCTCAACGGGAACAATTCGGCATACCTTGCTCACTGGTTTCGAGTATCTGCGCCAGACGCTGGCCACAACACGCACTACGGCCGACCTCCCGAATATTCCTGACGCGTTTCATCCAGTTCCACCTGAGACTTCGACGGCCGAACTGACATTTCTGTGCGATGCAAAACACTCTTGTGACGATGATCATTTGCTGGCTAACTATTACAGTGTGTATGCCACCGATCAAGTCGATGTCACGAGCCGCCTCAAGCTTCGCGGAGGTGTGCGCGGGGACTGGTTCAATACTTCTCTCACACCGCTTATCACGGTACCCGGCAGGTTCGGAACAAACGGACAGCCTCTTCTGGCAGAAGTACAAGACAGCCGTCATAATGCGCCTGCGAGTTGGAGCGCAGGCGTGCTATACAAGATAGCCCCGACCGTGATCCCTTATTTCGGCGCATCAACCAGCCATCTTGCAAATTTCAACTCCGAGAATACTCAGAACGGCGTCGGAACACCCGAGTCCGCATTGCAGTACGAGGCTGGTATCAAATTTCCTTTCTTTCACAACAGGATCGCGCTGCATACCGCAGCTTTTAACGTCGCGCGAAATAATGTGGCGACTCTCGTCACCATTAATAGTGTGGAGACGATTGTCTTCGATAGCCAAAGGACGAGGGGATTCGAGGCTTCATTTGATGGAAAGGCGACGGAACAGTGGCACATTCTGGCAAATGTAACCACTCAGAACGCGGTGATCATCGATAATCCACAAGGAGTGACATCCGTGGGCAATCATCCCCAAGGCGCTCCGGCGAACATGGCGAACCTCTGGTCAACCTATGATTTCTCGATGGCCGGCATCCGCGGATTCAAAGTGGGCGCCGGATTGAACTATATGGCCAAGAGCTACAGCGATATTACGAATGTAAATTCCATTCCTTCATTCGTGATTGGAAATGCCACGTTCGCCTTTGAAAAAGAGACATGGACCTTCCGTCTCAGCGTGGATAACTTCACCGATAGACGTTATTTCGTTGCTGCCAATGCAACTGGAGCCTATGTCGGCAATCCTGCCTCTGTCTACGGACAGGTGACGTTGAATCTAGGTGCACATAAATAGGGCAGAATACTGGTGCTGCGTAATTATGGCTGCAACAGAGCAACAGGCTGAGGCACGTGAAATCTGCCTCGGCCAGCTGCCCTCCTCGAACAGTCGGGAAGTGGTGAACGAAGTTGCTATGTGTATCGCGCATCCTGTTCTTTTTGGTGTGAAAAAAATTTAGCCGGAACCAGGACCTGACCGATAGTGATCTACTTTAGAAAGAAAACCTAGCTGCGAGTTGTACGAGCCTGGGTGCTGCTGCGCTGACAGTCTGTCCGAAGTTCGGGTCTTCGATCTGCCCGTCTACTGATGCTGGTCCGTAGAACTGGGCATGATTGAAGACGTTAAAGGATTCGAATCGTAACGCGAGTGTTCGCGATTCGGTAAACCGAACATCCTTCTCAAGTGTCATATCGAAATTCTCGATTCCCGGACCATGGAACATGCGGCGCTTCGCATTGCCAAGTTTTCCAAGAATCTCTTCGGGAAACAAAGAGGTATTAAACGCTGGCTTGCCATTTCGTCCGTTGGTGTTGATCTTGAGCGACCCGGGAAGGGATTGGGGTGTATCGAGCAGATAGTTATTCACTCCATTACCCAAGGTTCCCAGAAGCGAGTTGTCAGAATTGTCATAAAGAGTTACCGGAAATCCGGTGGCGAAACGGGTTGTGCCAGAAAGGCTCCAATCGTTGGTGAGGTTGTTGCTCCTGTGAAGAAGCGTCGCGAACGGAAGCTGCCAGGTATAGCTGGCCTCAAAGCTGTGCTTCTGGTCCCAGGCTGAAATCGCCCGGCTCTGGCGTGGGTCGATGGGATTGAGCTGCTCGCCAAGATTCGATCCCTGGTCAATCGACTTCGCATAGGCGTAGCTGAGCAGGAACTGGGAGCCGTTGTGACTATAGCGAACGGTTGTCTCCAGAGCATTGTAGTTGGAATTGGCGATGGAGCTATCAGACGTGTTTTCGCCGTAATCGGGTCCTTGGCCCACGCGAGTGCCCTGAATAGTCTGGCCAGCAGTGTTTGTATAAGTTGAATCCTCCCCAAACGGACCGCATCCAGGAAGGCTCAGACAAAGTGCGGAGTTACCCGGATTCACTGAGACGACCGTGAGAATACGGTGCCCCTGATTGCCAACATAGCTCACGGTCAGCACAGTATTGGCAGTGATTTGGCGCTGGATAGATAACATGTAGCTGTCGATGTAGGGCGTACGGTTGCGATGATCGAAGAAGGGATCCGCCGCGAGCGGAACGAAGTTCGCCCAGTTGACTGAGTTGTCGGGATGCGACCGCGAGACATTGTGCGGCGGGAAGGCAAATGGAAAGCGCTGACCGTTGTTGAATCCAGTGGCTGCGGTGATGAACGGAGTGGCGAACAGTGGTGGCCCAGGGCTCAGGTAGTTATAGCCAAACGGTGGAACAGCATACATGATGCCTGTCGCGATACCAGGAAACTCGGTATAGAAGAGTCCATAGCTGGCTCGAATACTGCTTTGCCCTCCTGACCCAAGGACTTTCTCCCAGAAGCCTCCGTTGGGCCGCGGCGTATAGGCAAAACCAATTCTGGGCGCAAAGTTCAGGTGGCCAGTGGGAGCGATTGTCTTCGGAACTCCAGGATCGCCTGCGACCAACAACCCCGACGGCGCGCCCGGGAACAACGTCGATTGTTCTCCGGCAATGTAGGTCTGCAGTTGGTTGTACTTCTCCCAGAAAGGCGCGATCATGTCCCAGCGCAGACCCGCATTGATCGTAAGACCGTTGCGCACTCGCCAGCTATCCTGTCCATAGAGACCGAGATAACGATTCCGCAGGTAGAATGGCTGGCCTGAAGACTGCGTGAAGTTGCTCGGGACCCCGATGAGGAAGTCCGCGTATGGCGAGCCGGTTTCAGTTCCGTTGATGTTGAAGGTCCCGTTGAAAGTGGCGTTTGGGTGCTCATTGACCTCATCGGCGTGGAACTGGCCGCCGACTTTCAGGGTGTGTTCTCCGATGACCTTCGACAAGCCATTGCTCAGATACCAGGTATTGTTCACTTGGGTTATGTTGGTGATCGGGACACCCATCACAAAAGTGGGAAATGTTATGTTCTCGACGCCCTCGAATTGAGGCGCCTGCACATAGATGCCTGATCCTCCATTGTTTCCGGAGGCAAACCCCTGCGAAGACATGCTCACTCCCAGTCCGCCTTTCGGCTGGCCGATGACATTCGCGTTGCGTAGGTAGCCAAAATGAAACTCATTGACGGTGTTCGCGCCGAAGACCTTCGTGTCTCCAAAGGAAAAGAGCTGTGCTCGCCCAATGGTGAGTGCATCGAAGCCGGGAATGCTCGCTCCGGCAACCGAGCCAGGGTATGGATTGTCAAGGCTGTAGTCATCGACAAAGTAGTAGCCGGATAGCTGACCGAATCGAGTGTTGCCATCGATACGCATCGATCCTTTATCGTCCCGGACGGTTTGTGAAAATGCTGATGTCGAAAACTGGCCCGCACCGCTATTGGGTGTTGGGATGTATTGAAGTAGATTCTTCCCAGGCGCCGACCATGCACTCTGTGGTATCACTCCATTGGGAAAGACCGCAGAGTAAGGTTCTCCGGCAGTGACGGGATAGCCAAGCTCCTGGGTCAGCAAAGACGCGAGGTATGGTCCGCTGACACTGCCTGTCAGCATACTTTGCTGTGTGGACGGATCAAGAAAATTTCCGCCGCGTTGGGCAATCGTAGGAACAGAGATGTTTCCGGTTGAGATGCCCTGTGTGGTTCTGGTCCCCTGATAGTCAGTAAAGAAAAATACCTTGCTCTTCAGTGCAGGACCGCCGAATGCTCCGCCAAACTGGTTCTGCCGGAAGACCGGACGGGTGGGATCAAAGTAGCCTCGCGCGTCCAGGGCAGTGTTACGCAGGAACTCAAAAGCTTCACCATGAAACTTGCTGGCTCCCGACTTGCTAACGACCGTGATCATGCCGCCGTTATAGTTGCCGTACTCTGGATCGAAGTTGTTGGTTAACACACGAAATTCTTCGATCGAATCGAGATTGGGAATGATCGATGTTCCCCCGTTCATGTGTTCCTGCACATCGATTCCATTGACGAGGAAGCCATTCGAAGACTCGCGTTGCCCATTGATCGAGAGGTTGCCAGGATTGAGATCGCCGGAGGGATCGAGGCCACCCGTAACGCCGGCCATGATAACCGAGCTTGGCAGAAGTGTAGAAATAGGAGCCACCCCCGGCTGGATAGCGAGCAGGTCCGTATAACTTCTTCCATTCAGAGGGAGCGCAGTCATTTGAGTGGCTGAAACAACTTCTCCGAGATGCGTCGCTGTTGTCTCGATCTGTGCACTTGTGCCGGTCGTTACCGTAACTGTATCCGACTGCCCGCCGACAATGAGCACAATATCGAGTCTGATGGCCGCATCTGTGTCAACAGAGATTCCTTCTTTCCTCTGTGCTGCAAATCCAGATGCTGTGATCGTGAGATCGTAACGTCCGACCGGGAGATTGGGAAAGGAATACAGTCCCTGCTTATCGGCTGCAGCCTGCCAGACTGTCTGCTGTGCTGTGTTCACCAGTTTGAGCGTTGCACCGACGATCAACGCGCCGCTGGGATCTGCTACGGTTCCGAAGATGCTACCACCGCTCGCCGCATAGATAGGAAGAGTCGTAAGCAGGGAAAAAACAGCAACTAGAAATGTGGAACGGCTGTTGCGAGCAGCGAATAGTAAGGAAACCAGCCTCGAATAGAGCACATGCACCTCATCGGGCGGAAGAAAGGTGCGAAGCTCAGAAATTCATGAGCGACCGTCCCCGTTTCCACGCGGAGAAGAATCACAAATTCACTCTGGGTAGGTCTCCTGACTTACAGGCGAAGCCGTTTGCGAGCGGCTTCAGATCATCCACCTTCCCCGGGTGTCTCCGAGTGGCTTATTGGAAGATCCATTGTCCTGATTACAGTGGCGGGACCGTGCCGGACTCTCACCGGCTTCCCTGTTATGCCCTCGCGGGCACCCAGAAGAATGTCAGACTCACCATATCACGATTTTCGATGAGGAAAAGTTGAGCTGGCTAAGAACCGCTTCTTTCAGCAAATAGAAAAAGTTGGCGAGAAGGAGATGTTTATCCTTCTCGCCAACGTGCCTTAGGTGCTGGAAGTCGCTTGGTACCTTACCGACCGCCTCCGTAGCCAAAGGTAATTGTGAGCATAACGCTACGTCCTGGTGTCTGCGTCAACTGATCTCCTCCTGATATGGCCGTCGTTGCGATGTAAGACGATTGCGTGCCATCAGGCAGTATTGCCGGCACTGGATTGCCTGCCGGAACCACACCAACAATGTCATGGGTGTTCAGCAGATTGTTGAAGCTCAGCCCGATCTTGGTGTGATCGAAACGTGAGCTATTTCTGACGGTGTAGTTGAGAAACAAGTTCACGAGGCTGAATGAATCTGTATAGACCTGGTTGTGATAAGAACCGTTGTCGTTCCATTGAGGGCCAATACGCTTATCAAATATGCCCAGATCGAGATTCTTATTTTGATAGGTAAGACCATATCCTTGGGTATTTGATGGAGTGTTAGTTACCCAAAGTCCTGAAGGCACCCCCGTGCCGGTATAGGTTGCTCTACCAACGGTTCCATTCGCGTAAAAGCTAAGGCCCTGCGTAATATTAATGTTGGTTTCCAACTCTATGCCCTTGGTAATGGAGTCGGGCCCGAGAAAATAAATCGTGTCACTACCATCCGTGGGAGTGAAAGAACTGTATGCGTTCTGAAACTTGATGTAGTAAGCGTCGCCATCTACCATGACCCTCCTGAGCTTCAAAACAGAGCCGGTCTGATAGGTCGATACCCCTGTCGGCTTCGGTAGATTTCCAACACGCCCATCGGTCACATCGAAAACGCTGGTCGGAGGAATGATGCTTCCCTTGGAGAATTGACCGTAGACCGACCAGTTATTCTTAATGCGGTAGTTCGCATCGACAGAGGGGAGCCATGAGCTGTAACCAGCTTCGTTTGTAATCGAAGGTGCTCCGCCGAGATTGCCAACTACTTTGCCATCATCGGCATACTGCGTGAAGCTCTGATTGTAGTGCGCTAACTTTAGACCGCCGGTAACCATAAGTTTCCGGGTTGCATGATATTCATACTCAGCGAACGGCTGGTAGATGTTGGTGTAATACCGTTCATGAAAGTTTGGCAGCACCTGATCCATGCCGGTAGTCGGATCGGACGGAAACTGGAAGCGGTTGGTTGTTGACCAGTTGTACCAGAGACCAGTACGGAAGACGCCATATTGGGATGTTTGGCTAAGTGTGCTGGTCTCACCATATTGTCGATAGCTATTCAGCTTGTCGATACCGCATGGAAGTCTGCCTTTTACCGGCGTCGCGCAGAATCCATCTGGGGTCTCGCTGGTTGGCGTATCTGTAATAGATGTGACCGAGCCAACGTTGGTGTAGTTCTGGTGATTATAGTAGCTGTAGGTATAAGGCTTAACATCCAGGCTCCAGCCATGGCCAAGCTGCGATCGGAGACCGACATACTCAAAATCCGTCGGGACATGGTTAAGGTTGTAGTGATAGTTAGAAGGATCGTTTGGAATGTTATTCAGCAGATAATTGTACCCAAACTGATCTACCTGGGCGCGTGTCGGTAAGTTAGCATCAGGAGTATTGGCATCGAGCATGACGACACCGCTGAACCCAGTCAGAATGGTCTTATCTGAGAATTGGTACTGAACCTTGATATCTCCTGCATTGCGCGTTTGATAGTTAAAGGTCTGGAAGCCATCCGAAGTAAGCCTGTGCACATCGAGTGACAAGCTGGTTTTATGATTAGCGCCGATGCTGCCTGAGTCATACTCGCCATCCACCAGAAGAGTATTGAAAGAGCCATAGGAAACGGTGCCGCGCACGCCTTGCTGCAATGGCACATCTTTGGATAAGAGATTGACCGATCCCCCGAATGGGGTGGGACCAATCGTAGAGGCTGAACCGGGGCTGCGATCGAAGTCTACGCCACCGATCCACTGTCCGGGAAAGAAGGCCCAGGAGTGGTGGCTCGGGGTATTGGTGTCTTGAAAGGGAATGCCGTCCCACGTGATGTCATACTCGCCATCCTGGAAGCCACGAAAAGAAGTTGTCGCCTGACCTAGACCGACTCCGTTGGTATTGATCGTAAAGGTGCCGGGAACAATCTGGATAATCTCGGCATAATCCGTGACTGGAGACGTAAACTGCTGAATGAACTGCGAAGAAATCTCCGAGCGAGCGGAACGTGCATTTAGCAACGCTTGTACCGGCGAGAGTTGCGATGCGATCGAGTCAGAATCACTTGCGTCAACGACAATCTGCTGTGCCACATTTCCGACGTTTAACGTCATCGAAATGTCCTGCGACTGCGCTGCCGTAAGCTGCAGACCCGTGCGGCTGGTCAAGGCAAAACCTGGCGCGGAAACTTCGACGCTATATTTGCCAGCAAGCAGGCCGGCAACGGAAAAATGTCCTTGTGCGTTAGCAGTTACCTGACGAATGGCGGCGGTCGATTCATTTTTTACGGATACGGCCGCGTTCTGGACAGCATTTCCCTGCGAGTCCAAGATAGTTCCCGTCAGAGTTGCATCTGTTCCCTGTTGCGCTCGCATTAAAACTGGACCGGCCATAGAAAGAATTACAAGTGTGCTGACAGTGAGTACATGACGCCAGCGTTTCAAGAGATCCTGTCTCAATCATTCCTCCAAAAAATAACGTTCAGTCTGGGCAGTTCCGCAAACGTAACTGTCGAATGTGAAAGTGGTGTTACACCCTATGTATGGCACGACGAGGACAATGGCCAGCGGCAATCAGGAGCGGATTTCACTCACAGCTCTTGATGGCAGCAGGGTATGAAAGACCTTGATTCCATTGCATATTTTCTTCGAACGCGGGATTGACACCCATAGTTCAACGACAGGTATGCTCGGCTAACTGGAGTCAGGATGACGTTCCGCCGTTCAGTTTTCCTTAAGGCTAATTTCAGCTTTTTTTAAGCTGAAACGGAACGAAGAAGGTAAGACACGGCATTTGAGTTGGTGGCGTTACACCATCTGCTCGCGCAAAGCAGCAGAATAGGAATCCATGGCCACGGGAAACTTGACCTGAAAGACAGAGCCGTTCAGGGGAATGCTCTCAACGGTGAGTTCTGCCTGATGCGCATCAGCAATCCATCGGGCAATCGCCAGACCTAATCCATTACCGGCCTGTGTCTTTCTCTCCCGGAGATCCGCCTGATAATACCGCTCGAAGACACGCTGTCGGACATCCTCTGACATTCCGATGCCGGTGTCGCAGACTGTCACGACAACCTCATTTTCCGTTCGCGAAACTGCCGCCCTAATCTCTCCGTGTTCGGGGGTATATTTGATCGCGTTATCTAGAAGGATTCCTAACAGCCGTTGCAGCAGGAGCTCATCTCCCTCGATGTATACGGCTTCTTCCGGAAGATGCCAGTCCAGTATGATTCCGCTGGACTCCGCTAGGTCTTCAACCCTCCTGCAACCGTTGATCACTAGTTCACAGATATTGATACGCTGAAAAGCAACCTCGTGGCTAAAGGTATCGCTCCGTGCCAATGCGAGCAGCGCGTCCAGCAACGTAGAAGCCGTGCGGCATTCCGTCACGACCCTGTTCAAGTCCTCGCGATACTCCTCTTCGGAATGGCGCCGGTGGAGCGAAAGCTGGGCAGTGGCCAGAATCACAGTGATCGAGGTTCTCAGATCATGCGATACATCTGCGGAAAACTTGCTGAGGCGGGAGACCGCCGTCTCAAGCCTGCCTAATAACTGGTTCCATGCCACCGCAAGATGCTGAATCTCGTCTTTTGCAGAAGGCACCGGCAATCGTGCTGACAAGTTGCCGATGCCGATGTTCACCGCCGCCTTCGTCATGCGATCCACCGACTTCAACGCATGGCGACTCAATAGATAACCGCTGATGGCTGCCAGGCTCAGCAGCCCCGGCATCAGCAGCAAAAGCGCACTACGGTAAATGCGCAGCATGTAAAACTCTTCATCCAGCAGGCCCCCGAGGTAGAGGCGTACCGGCTGCCCATTCAGCAGGATCGAGTGACACATCACCATCGCCGGTAGATGTTCCAGTTGCTGGAAGAAGAAAACTGTCTGACTACAGTCTTTCGAGTCAGGCAATATCCTGTCTGCACTGTTTACTGTGAGTGGAAATAATAAACTTCCATTTGGATTGCGAATCTCAAACAGATTCCCTTCGTGGGTGACGATGGCATAGTTGTGAAGCTGCTCGGACAGCGGCAATGGCGTGTGTTCTGCCTTATTGTCTTCGAGAAATTGAATCAATCGCTGTTCGCGACCCCGCAGGTGCGACTTCTTGCCCTGGAACAGGGCAAAGCGCAGAGCTCCATAAGACAGCACTCCAAATAGCAGCAGTCCCGCGAAAGTAACCAGCAAATACCACAGGGTGAGTTTGGCCCGGACAGAAAGATCGCGCATTCACTCGTTCCCTAATCTGCCACAAACATATAGCCGGTTCCATGCACGGTCCGGATCAGTGTGTGATTGTCGTCTGGCTTATCTTCGAGCTTGGCTCGCAAGCCATGAATATAGACGTCGAGTGTATTTTCCTTTACTTCTGCGAGATGGCCCCAGCCGGCCTCGATCAATTGTTCCCGCGATGTGACGAGCCCGCTGCGGCGCATCAGCACTTCTAGCAACTCAAACTGCTTGCGCGTGAGATAAATTTGTCTTCCGTTGCGTATCGCTACTCTGCGGCTCCGGTCCAGCAGAATGCTTCCTGCCTGGATCACTTGCGGCTCTATTGGGCGCTGCATACGGCGCGCGATTGCTCCGACACGCGCCAATAGGATCTCCAGAAGAAATGGCTTTACCAGGTAATCGTCGGCACCGAGATCGAATGCCTGCAAAATCTTTGGAACGGCATCTACTGCCGTTAACACCAGCACAGGAGTTTTACAGCGCTTCGCGCGCACCTGCTCTAAAACCTCAAAACCGTCCATGCCTGGAAGATAGATATCGAGCAAGGCGGCGTCGTATCTTCCCGCGAGCATCATGTCCGCGCCTTCCTTCCCATTGTAGGAAAGAGAAACCTGATGCCCATTCTCTCTCAGACCCCGTTCGACAAGACCTGCGATCCTTTTATCATCTTCAATTACCAGAACATTCATAAATGGCCTGCTGTAAGGCTATGTGCCTTTGCACGCCGGGAAAATTAAAATTAGGTTACAGAGAGATTTCAGAACAATTACATAACCAACACACCATCCACTGCCGATTATTCCTGCTTCCGACACTGCGGGAACGGTTGTAGTGAGTCGGGATCGCGGTTTGTCGCTTTAAGCCCGGCGATCCTGTCACTTCGACTTGAGCAAGTCACCATTCCTGGCTTCTAACTCCAGCAGGTGTGCTTTCGTATCGAGACCGCCTGCGAACCCTGTTAATTTGCCAGATGATCCGATCACACGATGGCATGGAACAACGATCGAAATCGGATTCCTGCCATTGGCGGCACCAACGGCTCGTGTAGCCTTTGGATTTCCCAGCTGTTTCGCAAGTTGCCCATAGCTCCGCGTCTCACCGAATGGTATGGCCAGAAGAGCCTCCCAAACATCGTTCTGAAATCGAGTGCCTCTCATGTCGAGCGCGAGCGAGAACGATTTGCGCTTTCCAGCGAAATACTCCTCCAGTTGGCGTTCTGTTTCGCGAAGAATGGGATGTTTTCCGTCCTCGACGAGATCACCTAACCGCACTCGGCGCGGATTGTCATTCTCCCAGAGAATAGCGACAAGACCTTTGTCGCTCGCCACAAGCTTTAATTTTCCGACTGGAGAGTCCATGATTTTATAGACCAGCTTCATTGTTTTCCTTTCTGGGATTGACGAAGTCGTTCCATCGATAGCTGCTCAGAGTTTGTGGATGCCTGGCTTAGTCTCAAACGATGTTGACCGCTTTGAGGGTGAAGCCGGATCTGCCGCCCAGAGATGTTGGGCTGCGTAGGCGCGCCAGGGGCGCCACGATTGTGCACGGACCAACAGATGAGCCGAGGTTGGTTTCTCTCCAACTATGGTCCCCACGCCGCGAAGCAGGCCAATGTCGGACGCGGGGAATGCATCCGTTTCTCGGATGGCACGTAAGGCAATATAGTGGGCCGTCCAGTCACCAACGCCGCGGATCGTGCGCAGCCGTTCGACGGTTTCTTCGATATTTCCAAGCGGGCGGAACAAATTTGGGTCTGCTACGGTGGCTTCAGCCATTGCCTTCAGTGATGATTGACGTGCTGCGGGCATTGCCAGACCGAGAGACTTTGCGGAAGCCAACCGTTGAGGGGCAGGAAATACGTAAATTAGTCCTGGGTAGATTCTTTGTTCCATCGGCAATTTTTTGCCATACAATGCAACGAGTTGCCCCGCGAGTCGACGTGCTGCGCCAACGCTGATCTGCTGGCCAAGAACAGCGCGCACCGCGATTTCAAATCCATCCCATCCGCCAGGGGCACGTAGGCCAGGTTGCTGAGCCACCAATGGTGCGAGGAATGGATCACTTGATAAGTGTGCGTCGATCGTCTCAATATCGGCTCCTACATCGAAAAGACGTCGAACCCGCGCGACAATCGCGGGCAACGATTTCACATTCGGGAAGCGGATTGTGACGGCCAGGCTTTGCCGTTCAGGTTGGTGAGCCACCTCTACGCTTCCAGTCAGTCCATCGATATCGACAGTACGTAAATAGCGTCCGTCCTCCACGACTTCGACACCTGGAATTGCACGCGCCTGGAGAAAGGAGAGAATCGAATCCCAGTCATAAGGCGACCGATATCGAATCCGCAAAGTTACCCCAGCATTGTTTCCTGCACGACTGGTCGACGTTTTCCGTCGCAATGCACTCGGAGGACGATGGTAGAGTTCGTGGAATGTCTCATTGAACCGTCGCAGGCTGCCAAACCCTGCCGCCAACGCGACTTCGGTCATCGGCAACTGCGTTTCGTGAATGAGTTGCTTGGCAAAAAGCAGTCGCCGCGTTTGGGCTACTGAGACCGGCGAAGCACCGAGATGTTGAAGGAAGAGGCGTCTGAGTTGCCGTTCGCCCACTCCGAGACGCGTCGCTAACTTTTCGACGCTTGCCTTCGCACCGTCGAGAGCACCTTCGGCGATGAGAGCCAATGCTCGAGAAACTGTATTCGATGTGCCGCGCCAGGACGCCAGATCCGGAGCACTCTCGGGGCGGCAGCGAAGGCACGGGCGAAAGCCAGCATCCTGAGCAGCCGCAGCTGAACTATAGAAACGGCAATTCTCAATTTTCGGTGTCCGCGCCGGACAGATCGGGCGACAATAGATGCCTGTGGATTTGACACCTACGTAGATCAAACCGTCGAAACGGGCATCTCTGCTCTGTAATGCCCGATAATAAACGCTGTGATCAGGTAGTTCCATATCAAGATTGTCCCATCCGTCGATCCGTAAAACTCGCGCTTTTCGGACATCATCATTTTTCTTGTCGGATCGATAGAAAACTAGCGAATTCGATATAGAGGGCAATGAATGCCTGCGCGCAGTCATTGGGCGTCGTGGAAGATGATGCTCACCGTGTGGCGTTGTCCGGAACGCAGACGGCTGACCCCATGCCTTAAGTTGACGCGATAGGTACCGCGCGTTCCTTGCACTGGGCGATGATGTACCGCAAAGACTACAGCATCTCCTTGTCGCAACGGCACAACTTCAGGCCGAGACTGCATACGCGGGCGTTGTTCGGTGAGCACGAATTCTCCACCCGTGAAATCTCTGTCGGGCTCCGACAACAGGATGGCCACTTGTATGGGGAAAACGTGTTCACCATACAGGTCCTGGTGAAGGCAGTTGTAATCGCCTTCGCTGTACTGGAGGAGCAGAGGCGTAGGCCGAAGCTGTCCTGCGTCATGGCATCGCTGAACGAAGTCAGTGTGTCTTTCGGGATAGCGCACGTCGATGTTCATCGCCGCATTCCAGCTGTTCGCCACAGGCGCGAGACGAGGATACAGCGCAGTACGAAGCTCTTGAATTATCTCTGGCAGCGGATAGCTGAAATACTTGTACTCGCCGCGTCCGAAGCCATGTCGTCCCATAACAACGCTGCTGCGAAAGAGGCTGTCGTTGAGATATAGGCCGGCAATCGCCTGGCATTCCTCGAGAGATAGAATGCGCGGAAGTATCGCGTTTCCTTGCGCGTCCAATTCCTTCGAGATGCGCTGCCAGTCGATGGTGTTGACGCGTGCGACCACCCGCTCTGCAGGAATCGTGATTGCGTCTCTGTTTCTCGTCGATGTGTTCATTGATCTACTTACCAATCCTTATGAAGACAAGCTAACGAAAAACCCAGTCAGAAACACTCCATTTCTTGCTTTTAAATTTCATGAATCGGAGTTTTATGCCAATCGCTGCCCATCGCTCGCGAAGCACGTCGTTTGCTCAGGGGACGAGCTGCGTGCCCTCGCTGCCAAAGGAGTTTTGCCGGAAGCCAATGTAGGCAAGGTAAATGAGAAGAGAGAGCCAGCACCGGGCTGACTCTGCACGGAGATTAAAGTGTTATGCTGTTCAGCAATCCACCGGGCCAGCGAAAGGCCTAATCCAGCGCCTCTCCCTGTTCTGCGCTTAACATTGGGAACGCGATAGAAGCGATTGAAGATATGGGGCAAATGTTCGGCCGCGATGCCGATTCCTGTGTCGTGCACCGAAACCGTGGCCTGCCGAGTATCGCTACACACGCTCAAATGTACTGCACCCCCTGCCGGAGTGTATTGGCACCCATTGTCGACCAGGATGCGCAGAAGCCGGTGCAAAGCCGGCCGATTTCCAAGTGCCGTATTCGATGTGCAATCCGCATTGACTGCGAGGGTCAATGAGAACTGTTCAGCGCATACGGTCCACTCGCTATGAACCTCGTGCAGCAACTCCACGAGATCGAAAGGTTGCAACTCCATCTTTTCCGCTCCGGTATCGGCGCGCGCGAAGGCGAGCAGGTTCTCAATCAATACTGTCATCTGCTCTGATTCGTGTTGTATCTGCTGTAGAGCGTCGCGGTAATACTCCGTCGAGCGGGGGCCCACACGCTCTCAATGTCGTCTAAACGCTCGTCGAGTTCGTGCAGGGTGAGTAATTCAAGGCTTCTGCGCAGAAGAAACCAGGATGAGACGCTGAGGATCAACGATCGAACCGCAAAAAAACAGAAGTACCAGAGCGTAATGTGGGTACGAATCGAAAACGTTCTCATCTGGATGAGGTGTCTCCGGGTAGATGGAGAGAATACCCCACACCCTTGACCGTATGTATCAGCTTGGTTTCAAACGGAGCGTCAACCTTGTTGCGCAGTAGGTTGATAAATGTATCGAGAGTGCTTCCGCCGAACTGGCGGGCCCGGCCCCACACAGTTTCAATCAATGTACCTCGCGGGACCGGTCTGCCTTCAGAAGCCATCAGACAATCGAGCAGTAAAAGCTCCGTGCGCGTCAGATCGAGTGCTCTTCCGTCGCGGTAAGCATAGCTATTAACATCCCTTTAAGAAATCTCTCTATTTTCCACTTAACTTGCCTATCACCATTACGCGGGCTACTGGCCCGTCCATATTGGCAAATGTGTCTTGGTGATCACGAAGCAATGCCCCGTAGAAATTGGAGAATGATCGTGAGAGACCGTAATCCGTTCAACAGGCTCTGCAGCCTCGGCTTGCCACGGGCCCGCGGGCGACAACTATCTATACGCTCAGTTGCAAGTCGATGCTCAGGCAAACTACCTTCTGCCTAAGGGATTCACTGTCTATGCCTCTGGCCTTAACCTCAACAATGAGGTCTTCGGCTTCTATAACGGCGGCCCGCAATATGTGGTACAGCGCGAATACTATCATCCAACTTATTCCTTCGGTGTTCGCTGGCCGCCAAGGAGCGAGAAGTAAAACAAAGCAGGCTGCTCAGTGAGAAAATCCGCATCTTTTCAACCGGATATGTCGCAAGGTTCACAACAGGCTTCAAAATGAGGGCGCAATGCTTCGGAAACATAGGATAAGACAATTGTTGAGTTACTGCGTGCTCTTGATTGCATCTAGCGCACCCTTCATGCATGCGCAGGCAACGGATAAGGCTGGAGAAGCTATCGCCGGAACCTTACTTAGCGAATCCGGACCTACCTTCAAGGTCCCTGAGAGCCAGATTCCGAAAAACTGGACAATCATTGCCTATGGCGATATGCGATTTACCGATCCATCGAACCACGAGGTCACAAACCCTGAGGCTCGCCGCTCGTTGGTGGCAAAGATTGCCGCGGAACATCCAGATGCACTGCTGCTTTCCGGGGACCTGCCCTACAACGGTGCGAATGCAAATGATTATGCCGTTTATCACAGCGAGACGACGGCATGGCGGGATGAAAAGCTGCGCGTTTATCCTGCGCTCGGCAATCATGAACTTCACGGAGATGAAATCAAACAGCCGAACAACTGGTGGAATACATTTCCGGAGTTAAAGAACCGTCGCTGGTATTCTGTCGAGTTTGGAAACGCCTATTTTATCTGCATCGATTCGGATCTTCCTCTCACTGAGGGCAGCCGTCAGCAAAAATGGCTGGCCGACCAGCTTGATCATCTCCCGAAGAAGACACAGTTTGTCTTTCTTAATATGCATCACCCACCAGTGGCAGATTCTATCCTGAATAACTCCTCGCATGATGTTCGCCCCAATGAAAAAGCGCTGGCATTGCTTCTCAAGCAAAAAGCTCCAACGCTTCACGCTCACATTATTGTTGTCGCAGGACACATTCACAATTACCAGCGCTTCTATCAGGATGGCGTAACATATTTCGTCTCCGGTGGAGGCGGCGCGAAGCCATATCCCGTTGCGCGTACTCCCGCGGATTTATATCAGGATCCTTCGTTTCCAAACTATCACTTCATCCGGTTCCAGTATGACGGAACGAAGCTCGTCGGTACCATGGTGCGGCTAGTCGACAGCACAGCCGTGAACCCGGCGTGGGAATCAAAGGACCATTTTATTGTGGAGAGCTCGGAAGGGAGATAATGATCGTTCGATAGCTAAGCAGACCGGGTCTCAAGGCTAGGAAGATGGGTCTCTTGAAGATTCGACCGGCAGGGACAGATCGTGAATCATATGCAGCGCTCCTCTGAGCGATGCATATCGAATCGCATAGGCGGGAGTTAAAGATACGAATCTCAAAAATGCCTCGAACCTATGCCGGTCGAAATACTTTCCAAGCAACATGCCTCCTTCATTGAGCAGGCTAAGCGTGTGGAGCGGAGACAATCTCTCTGCATGTGGTACAGATGCTGAGTTGTAGTGTGGAAATAAGATGTGCGTGAGTCTTCGTGAATGAGCTGAGAAGCCTGGCTGCAGCGGATGGAGCAATCGTATCTTCATACCATCGGAACGAATATGAATGGGTGCGCCGGACAGTTGCGGCCAATCATGCTGGAGCACGGTCCAACTCCCTTCTTTTAACGCCACAGGCAAGCGAAGGGATGCAACGGAGCCTGTATCGAGATTCAGAAGAGCTGGCTCATCCGTCAAGAGATCGAAGCCATGGGCCATAAGATAAGCCGCCAGGGTGCTTTTTCCAGCTTCGCGCGGAGCACAAAGCATGACTCCACAATCGCAGTCAGCCAGCATAGCTGCATGGAAGGCAACATCATATTCTGCTTCGGCGTAGAGTAGGGACCGTGCAGAGTGCAGCAGGCCCAGCCCGATTTGTCCATCGCGTAATGAAGACAAAAGCTCACGACCGTTGGCATAGATGGTCCAGCCATCTTCCTCACGCTGTGCTGACAGATGGCATCGGGCAGGTTGCATGGTTGCATGACAATTCCGGAAGTAGTCGCGGCAAAGATCCTCAAGTGGCCCAGCGGGATATTCGAGAAGTACTGGAATGTTGTGGATGTCGATATTCGAGGCCCTGGGCTTATCAACGATCGGGCAATCCCAGCGAGCGTCCTCGGATGGGAAATTGCCCCGAGATAACGCGTAAATGGCTTTCAGTCCGTCGTCGGACGCCGATGATGCTCTGTTCCCATGAATGAATCTCAGGTCCTCCAAGAGCGCCCCTGCATCGAATGCTCGATATGCGGCGACTCCAGCAGCATCAAGACCGGCAAAACGATTCTGGGCTTCTGAATACACGATTCCTTGATCATCGAGCAGGTAAAGCCACTGCCGTGCGCAAGTGGTTGTGATTCGACGGAAACTACAAATCATATCCGTTATTTCTTCCATGAGGAAATTTCGCTTCATTCAGAGTATGCACAGAAGGGCCGGTCACTGCGTTAGAGCTTCGCAGTATTACATTAGTGTTTATTCACACTATGCATTGTCGAATTCGAAATAATTTGTTGGCGGTTTTATGCATTTCACTATATTGTGGTGCGCAGCGATTTCTTCGATCTCTGAGGTAGAGGACGAGGAAACTCGTAACTGTATCTCTCGGCCTTGGTTTTTATCGTTTAAATTATTGGAGCTGCGATGCTCTGCAGAGGTTTTTCTGCGCCCGCATAAGTCAGCTCAATGATTTCCTTAACACCGGAGACTTGAAATGAGTGAGCCGTATGTAGGTGAAATACGAATGGTGGGGTTCAATTTCGCTCCACAGAACTGGGCATTGTGCAATGGACAGACATTGTCCATTGCGCAGAACGAAGTGTTGTTCAACCTCATCGGCACAACCTATGGCGGAGATGGCATCAATACCTTCAATCTTCCTAACTTGCAGGGGCGCATCCCATTCCACCAGGGCAGCAATGGTTCATCAGGGCCTCTTGTGATCGGGCAGATATCGGGCTCCGAGAACGTGACGCTTACAACGAGCCAGGTTCCCGCGCACACGCACCCTTTGGTAGCGGCGCAAGGCGTAAATAGCGGTACACAGCCTAGCCCCTCGGGCGGACTGTGGGCGGGGTCTACGCTGGAACAGTTTTCGACGGAAACACCAGCAGACTCAATGGATCCCAGCGCGATACTAGCTTCTGGCGGCGGCCAGGCACACGATAATGTGCCGCCATTCCTGGTGGTGAATTTCATCATTTCTCTTTTTGGCGTTTTCCCGAGCCAGAATTAACCCGGAGGAAGAAAGTACAGGTACATTATGGGAACACCCTATCTTTCGGAAATCAGAATTGTAAGTTTTAACTTTGCACCCAGAGGGTGGGCGCTCTGCAACGGGCAGACTCTTTCCATCAATCAAAATCAGGCCTTATTTGCGCTATTGGGAACAACATACGGAGGCGATGGCATTACCACCTTCAAGCTTCCAAATCTGCAGGCAAGCATGCCGGTGCACCAGGGGAATGGGTTCAATCTCGGAAATGCCGGAGGTGAGGCAGCGCACACGCTAACTGTGCCGGAAATGCCTTCCCATACCCACACCGCGCAAGGGGTATCGACGACTGCTACTTCGCCAGCTGCTACGAACAACACCTGGGCGACGTCCACGGCAAATCCTTACAACACGCAGCCGCCTCCTAACACGACCATGAGCCCGGCCACTGTGGCCATGGCCGGCGGAGGACAACCCCACGACAATATGCCGCCGTATCTGACGCTGAATTTTGTCATCGCTCTTCAGGGAATTTTTCCATCGCGAAACTGACAGGAGAAAGTTTGCTCTATGGCTGATCAATTTGTAGGAGAAATCCGGATCGTACCGTTCGATTTTGCTCCCCTCGGCTGGGCATTATGTAACGGGCAGCTTCTCGCTATTTCGCAAAATACGGCTCTTTTCTCGCTTATTGGCACATACTATGGCGGGAATGGCACGTCGACCTTTGCGCTGCCGAACCTGCAGGGCAGCGCTCCCATGAATCAGGGAAATGGCATCGGGCTCACTCCCCGCATTATGGGAGAGGTTGGCGGTGAAACAGCAGTCACGCTGCTGGTATCCCAGATGCCCGCGCATACGCATACGGCAAAGAATGCGGCGGTCAGCAATGAAGGTACGCCGGGTCCTACGGCGACTTTCGGCGGTGGCGGTCGCGGAAAAGCGCCTGCGTATGCACCGGCAGCCCCGCAGAACGCGGCTCAGTTCATGCAGCGGGCGGTAAGTCTAACGGGTGGCAATCAGCCGCATAACAATATGCCGCCCTATCTGACGCTGAATTTTGTGATCGCTCTCCAAGGGATTTTCCCGCCGCGTTCCTAGGCGCATGATCGAGAGAGAGATTGCCCTACGGGATGCAGTTCCTGAAGATGCGGAGTTCCTCGCTCGGCTGTACTGCGATGTGCGCGGTCAGGAAACGGCTGCGTGGGGCTGGCCTCCGGAGCAGCAGGAATTATTCCTGCGCATGCAGTTTGATGCGCAATGCAGGTCGTATCGCGCAGGCTTCCCTGATGCAACCGATCGCATCATCTGTCTGGATACCGCAACCATAGGACGCATACTGATAGCGCAGAACGTTACAATAACGCGCCTGATCGACATTGCGTTGCTCGGAGTGTACAGAAACCGCGGTATCGGCACCATGCTGCTGCGCCAGTTGTTGCAAGAGTGCGAGAGGCAGGGCCGCGCTTTGCGTCTGCAGGTACTGCAAGGCAACCGAGCAATCCGGCTTTATCAACGACTCGGGTTTGTGCGAGCCAGCGCAGACCCAATGTACGCGCAGATGGAATGGACGGCTCCCTCGCGGCTGCTAGAAAGGTTTTGAATGGCGGAAAGACTTACCATTGTGGATTTTGCCCCGCATCGTCACACTCGTTTCCGAGTCGCGCAAACGGAGAACTACGAACTGGAATTGACAGAGGTCAACGACCATTCCAGCGCGCAGTTGGAGCAATTTTCTCTCATATTCACAGGGACCCCTTCACCATGGCTTCAGCAAGGTCTGTACAAGCTCGTTCATCCGCAGATGCAAGAGTGTGAGTTGTTTCTGGTACCCATCGGACCGGATGAAGTGGGTATGCGCTATGAAGCGGCGTTTTCACGTTTCATTAACACAGCCGGCGCTCTGCCCGACTCGACTTAGCTGCGGGCAGGATCACTTTATTCACGCAAGAAAATTGCGTTGACAATACTTCCCGGCTAAGGGAGACTTTCACTGGTTTACTAAGCCGTCTACAAATTGCGGATACCTTTCCATTCACCAGCAGAAAGGATTTGCGCACTAAGAACTAATTGTTTCCGGCTACTCTGGTAGTTATTTCTTTGCCGTCAGTTTCTAGTTGCTGCTATCGGATTTCACCCTCGCAAGGTTCATCTTCGCGGGAATGCTGGAGGTTAATCAATGCGCGCGTCGCGACTGTTTTCCTACCCAATGTTTTCCCGCGTCTCTCTTACGCTGCTCTTCATCTTGACATGTATTCAACTCGCCCAGAATGCAGCCCTGGGACAGAGACGCATCTCGTCGTCTGAGCCGTCGCAGCAGAGCCATTCACTCCATATTCAATTTTCCGGAGAACAGCCGCGTCCGCTCGCTATGGTGTCGGGTGATTTCGACGAAGACGGGGTTGATGATCTTGTTATCGGGTATGGCTTGCAAAAGGGTGGTTCGATAGCTTTGCTTCGTGGCAACCTCGATGCTATTGCACCGCAGACCCAGACCAGCTGGTTGGCTGCCGGCAGGCATGAGTATTCCGATGCTTTTCTCCAGTCGTCGAAGATGGTCCCGCTGAAGACACAACCCAGCCTGATGGTTTCAGCCGATGTAAATGGTGACGGTCACCTCGACGTGGTCTATGGATCGCAGGGGAGTGGCGTATTGTATGTAATGCTCGGAACCGGCCAGGGAACATTTTTGCCGCAGCCTGTTTCCGTTACGCTCCCAGGAACAATTACGGCGCTGGCTGCCTATCGCCCGGGAGCCCCGACGCCTGGGGAAGCCGTGATCGTTGGTTATGAATCAAGCCGCGGTGCAGGCTTGGGAATCCTGAATTATGGCACTAGGGGCTTGGCAATGAGTGCAACCTATTCGCTACCCAGCGCGGCGACTATGTTGACTGTTGCAAACCTCGACGCGGACTTCATTCCGGATACGGCCATTGTGGCCGGCGGCGAATTACTGGTGCTGCACGGCAAGAATGCTCTCAGCGGTGGAGGCAGGCTGGAAACGCTGCCGGTCAGCGGCGTGAAAACGGTCACGGCCGGCGAGTTTCTCTTCGATCGCCATGCGCAGATGCAGCTTTCAGTGGTGACTGCGAGCGGAAAGCTGATCACCCTTGCCCATCAGGGCCTCGATGCACGCCCCTACACTCCGCAGGAGATTGCAGCGGCACGGCGCCTGCAGCTGGCGCATCCCGGCTCGCCGTCACTGGCGCAACAGGCCGGCAATACGGCCAGCGAGCCCTGGGTTGAGGCCGAGAGCCACGCCGAAGCAGGCATGCTTACTTTCGGCTCCGACGTGCCGGTTCTGCTGCGCTCCCGTTTCTCGGGCAGCGGAATGGACGACGTGGTGGTGCTCAATTCTTCGCAGCAGCAGCGCGTAGTGATCAGCCACAACATGCCTGCACCCGAGTTGGCGCAGCCGGCACAGAGCCGGATTGCTGTCAGCAGCGCGCCCTCAGGCAGCGTGATTGCGGCGCAATCGATGCGTGTCAGCGCGGATGGACGGCCCGGGCTCGTGGTGCTGCATGCCAACGATCCCTCGCCGGAGATCGTGCTGCCAAGCCCGGGCAACACCTTTTACGTGAACGTCGCGGCGGACAACATAGGCACGACCACCGATACGAGAGATGGCTCACGCTGCACGCAAGGCGGGCCCGAGGCCTGCACGCTGCGCGACGCCGTTACCTTTGCGAACGCTGATGCGGCAGACAACATCAGCGCGGGCGAGACGGACACGATCATGGTGCCAGCGGGCACGTATCCACTGACATGGCAGGCGGGCACCATCGACGCCAACGGGAACGGCGTGACGCATCTCGAGATTCTTGGTCCGGTGACCATTATTGGGAGCACTTCGGGTGGCGGGGTAGTCATCGATGCGGATAACAACGATACGGTGTTCACCATCAATCCCGGGCCGTTCGGCTCGTTCAATCCGAGCGGCAGTTCGAACGTCTTCGATGTGACGCTGGAAAACCTGCTCATAGAAAACGGCAAGAACAGCAACAACGTCAACACCAATAGCAGCGGACTTACGAACAACGTTGGCGGCGGCATCAACTGGGATGCTTTTGGCACCGGAAATCTGACCCTCAATAATTCGAGCGTGGAGAAGTGCACAATTCTTTGGGGAGCTGGCGGCGGTATCTGGGCTGAGAATTCGACGGGCGGCGGTACTGGCAGGTTAACTCTGACTGGTGGCAGCATTTCGAATAATTCGACGCCCGAACAAGGGGGCGCCGTATATATAGCTTTTCCATCTGTGGCACTGTCAGCCACGAATACAGTGTTTAACGCCAATCGCGCCCAGGTAAGCGTCAACTCGAGTGATACAGGTGCGGATGGAACCGCAGGCGGACTTTTTCTCACAGGGCGAGGCACCGGCACACCCCAAACGACACTGACTGGTGTAACCGTGAGTTCGAATGTCGCTGACGTGGACGGCGGCGGCTTCGACACGGGCACAGGCATTGTTCTGGCCACGTCGGTTGTTAGCGGCAACACTGCCGGCCGCTGGGGCGGTGGTATGTTGAGCGAAATCGTGTCGCCTGAAGCGGCAACCACCATCACCAGCACCAATTTTTTAAGTAATTCTGCGACCGCGGCTGGCGGCGCGATTCTTGTAGGTCCGGAACCGGCTGCTTCAGGCAATTTATTCCAGATGACGTTAAGCCGCATCTTTGGGAATACATCGACAGGCGGCGCAAGCGGACTGGCAAATGGCGATCCTGAAGGATCGGGCGCAGGAAGTGTCACCGCCACCGAAAACTGGTGGGGATGCAACGCCGGACCGACGACCACCGGCGATGGCTGCGACCAGGCCGTGCTTTACGATCCGTCGACCGGGAACATGACTGTCGCGCCGTATGCCCAGCTTGGCTTCACATCCGACGTCACATCAATCCCGTCGGGCGGAAGCATGAATCTCACAGTCGGCCTGAACACTGATTCGAACGGCAATCCTATCACCGGCGCATTTCCCGCCGTAGCGGCCAACTATACGTATTCGTTCGACGTTACAGGCGTGACCGCAAGTCCTGCGCTGGGCAAGGGAACATTCAATACGTCCGGCGTGGGCACTGCGGTTCTGACACCTTCGACGTCCGGTCCAGGGGAAGTCACTGTAGCCTTTGACAATCAGACCGATGCGATCAACTTCACGGCGCAAGCTAAAACTGGAACTTCGCTGCAAATAGCCGTAAGTCCCAGCACGACTTTCCTGTATGGACAGCCACCAACGTCAATCACCGTCCAGCTCAACCCAAGCAACGCGACTGGCATCACGGCAAGTGATTTCCAGGTGCTCGTAGACGGCTCAGCTTCCCTGGGAGGTAGTCCATTTGGGTTGACGTTAGTCGGTGCGAACCTCTATGCAATATCGGGTCCGTTTAACCTGTTGCCTCCGGGAGGGCATACTCTCAGAGTCAATTTCCTCGGTACTACGGCTTTCGCGCCGACCAATTCGAGCGCCGGGTTGACGGTCACATTGGGAGCAGTGAACATCGGCAATTCGATTACACCTCCGAACCCAGTCCAGGGGCAAGGTGGGACAGTCAACGTGACCGTGACTGCGGTAGGCAGCGGAGCAGGACCAACGGGTTCATTGAGTTATGCGTTTGACGGCGGGGCAGCCACTTCGGTTGGGCTCGTCGCAGGAGTCGCAACTATACCTATTCCAACGGCATTAAGTTCGGGAAGCCACACTCTTGCGCTTTCCTATGGCGGTGATACGAACTACGCAGTTGCATCCACTACCGTTTCTCTGACCATCCTCGGGAAATCCCAGACGACCATTGCTGCATTGACATCAACAACTGCCACGATCGATGTCTTCGGCTTTGGCTTAACTGCGCCGAGTGGCCAGCTGTCCTTTACAGATGCGACTTCAGGCAGCCCCGTTGCGGCGCAGGTGACACTTAACACAGCGACGGCATCCCCGGCGTTGCTGCCGCAGGTGACAACCAGCACGGGCGTAAACAGCCTGCCCGACTGGACGACGCTGGCTGATATAAACGGCGACGGAAAGCCGGATCTGGTTACTTCCGTTTTCGGCACAGATTCAGTGAATGTGCAGTTAGGGAACGGCGACGGCACTTTCCAGCCTGCTACGTCAATCCTGATTAGTGCCGGCTTCGGTCCGGCCGAAAACCATCTGGTCAGTCTGCGCGGCAACGGCACGCTGGATTTGATCGTCGCCAGCTTTAACATCAACCAGATCGCCGTGCTTTTGGGCAATGGCAACGGCACTTTCCAATCTCCGGTTTTTTACACCGTCGGTTCAGCGGCCAATACGCCCACATCCCTTACGACGGGCGATTTTAATCACGATGGCAACCTCGACGTGGCCGTCGCCAACACCGGAGATAACACCGTCAGCATTCTTCTCGGGAACGGGAGCGGCAGCTTGACGCCATTGGGCTCGCCGATCGGCGTAGGACGCGATCCCGAGGCCATCCGCGCGGGTGATTTCAACGGCGATGGCTATTCCGACCTGGCTGTTGCAAATTACAACGACGGGACGGTGACCACCCTTCTGAATAACCAGAACGGGACATTTACCGCTACAACCATCAGCGTGGGCAGTGGTGCGGGTTCCGGGCCGCAGGCATTGGCCATCAACGGTAGCGGAAGTAATCTGCTGCTGGCCGTGGCCAATTTTAAAGACAACACCATCAGCGTTCTCCCAGGTAACGGCAACGGTACATTTGGAGCACAAAAAGTTGTTTCCGTCGGCAAGGGACCGGACGATGTGGGCTTTGCCGACTTCAATGGCGACGGCATTCTCGATCTCGCCGTGTCGAACTACACCGATAACACCGTCAGCCTGGTGCTTGGAAACGCCGGTGGGACGTATACGGCGCTGGCCCCGTTCGATGTGGGAGACAGTCCGTATTCTGCAGCCGTTGGCGATCTCGATCTCGACGGTACGCCTGATATTGTGGTTTCCAACTGTTTCAGCAACAATACCGGAGTATTGCTCGGCGGAACCCGGATTTCCGTACCCTACAGTGGACTTGCGCTAGTTCCGGGCGATACACTTCATGCCACGTATAGCCCAGACGGCAGCAGCAAGTATGGCGCAAGTACTTCTGCAAACGTGACTGCACCCTAGTTAGATCAAATGGAGATTCACTCAGAGTCATGAAAGAAAATACAAAAGAGAATCACTCGCAAGCGGACCGCGATGTAGCTTCAACTGACGATACTGCGAATCAGCCGGAGACATCGAACCGACGCGAACTGATCGCACGATACGGAAAGGTAGCGATTGTAGCTGCACCGCTGCTGATGTTCGTATCGAAAGCCCGCGCGATTCACAGCAAGCCTTAACGCTCGACACCACTTATACTGGTGGAGGAAATAGGATCCGCCACGCTCGGGAAGCGCCATATTTGTGTAGCAGCCGGAAGGGTCGTATAGCTGGCATGAGACCGCGGTAAATCCTATGGCGCTCGGCCCAGGCATAGTCTCCGGCTGTTGGCATCAGAAAACTTAGCCGACGGCGCCACCTTTGGCGCGCGCTTCCTTCTGTCTGTAGATAAAGACCCCAGATCTCCGGGTCGTTGTTCGCTCCTGTACCTTCCGAGAACAGCCGCTTAACAGCATGTCGCGCCCTCTCGGCTGCTTGGGGCGATTCCGTAAGGAGCGCTTCCATCTCTGACGGTAACTGCTGTGGCAGCACCTCGCGGACAATCTGGCACCCGATCAGCAGAGCCTGCTCGAGTCCTTGGCGTTGCGCGTGTTTCGCCAGTTCCTGAGCCCCGTCATTCCGCACGCTCTCTAATGCGCGCGCCAGGTCCGATATCCAGATCAGCCTTGAGAACCCATGCTTCAAGCCGTGAAGGCACAGAAAGAGCACAAGGTCGCCATCGGACATGACGCGCATCGGCTGGTCTCGAAATTGCTCGCTCCGAGCGCGGTCCCAGACACCGTCCAGATCGAACGGAAAAGACCGGGGCGATGCAACCCCGTAGTGCAATTCAACAAGCACCCCTTCGCGAAGGAATTTGCGATGGTAGTCGTCTCCTGCCGTCCGCGCGGCAAAGCCCAAATCTAATAGCAATTGCCCGGCTCTGGGGAAGTCTTCGCGGCGCACCAGCAGATCCAGATCATCGCAGGAGCGCATCGTCACATTCCCGTAAAGCGCCTCCGCCAATACCGGGCCCTTAAGTGGAAGGACCTCAATCCCTTCTTTTGCGAGCTGCTTCAACAGCTCTTCCAGTTCGGCTGCAAACCTGGCCACAACATCGAGATGTTTTCGAACGGCGGTGGCAAAAAAGTCGGGCGTGTGGACATGTCTTTCACGGAATGCCTGGTCGAGAAGAAGCAGCACCCCATGCGCTTCAGCCAGCTCCAGCAATACCTGCCAACCCAAGTCCTGCAGAACGGTAAACGGCTGGCCGCGCAGACAGGATATGAGCAGCGCAGCTTCATTGGCAGCCTGATGATTGGCCTCGTTTTCATGCATGAAGGTTCTCCGTGGATCACTGCATCTGGGACATTGCAGCTTACGACGGCTCAATTTTATGGCATGAAGACATTGTTGGCTCAATCGAGCCAAATTCGAACAATATGACAGGTTCGAGCAACAACTCGCTGAACATATAGTTGGAGAGTTCACAATCTGGGAAACTTTTCGGTGTGCGCTACACTTTACAGTTGCATTGCGCGTGGTCGCGTGGCGCAGCGGCAGATATTCTGCGAAAATTATGAGTAAAGAGAGTGACTGCAAGCCTTCGCCGGCATCCTTAGAACAAGTCGCGTTTTTCCTATACGCCAGATCGTTTCGGCCACATAGGTCTTGCAGAGTCTCCCGGAAATGAATCTTATGGCTATGAAACTGGCAATTCCCGCTCAAGCGGACCTTACGGAAGAAGTTGCAGAGTGGATTGAGGCTTTCGATCAGGTTGTGGTCGACGAAGGCCCGGAGCAGGCGGCAGAGTTGCTGGGTGCATTACGGCAGCGAGCACGCGAAGCAGGCATCAATACCCCAAGCGAAATCCGAACTCCTTACCTCAATACCATCCCCAAACATGATGAAGTGCCTTACCCTGGCGACCGCCAGATGGAGCGCCGCGTGGAAAGCCTCATCCGCTGGAATGCGATGGCGATGGTGCATGGTCAGAATAAGAAGGATGCAGGCATCGGCGGCCATATCTCGACGTATTCGTCGCTGGCCACGTTGCTGGAAGTGGGCTTCAACCACTTCTTCCACGCGAAATATCCAAGCCACGCGGCGAGCGATGGGCAAGACCAGCCGGGAGACTTTATTTACTTTCAAGGCCACGCATCGCCGGGCGTATATGCCCGTGCGTATCTTGAAGGCCGCTTCGATGACGAGCGGCTGGCAAACTTTCGCCATGAGCTGCAGGACAAGCCGGGCCTTTCTTCCTATCCGCATCCCTGGCTGATGCCGGATTTCTGGCGTTTCCCGACGGTTTCGATGGGTATTGGGCCGCTGAATGCGATCTATCAGGCGCGTTTTATGCGCTATCTCGAAAACCGCAGCCTGATTGAGAAAACGCCTCGCAAAGTCTGGGCATTCGTCGGCGATGGCGAGACGGACGAAGTAGACACGCTGGGCGCGATTACGGTCGCTTCGCGCGAAAAACTCGACAACCTCATCTTTGTGGTGAACTGCAATCTGCAACGTTTGGATGGCCCGGTTCGTGGCAACAAGCGGATTATTGACGAATTGGAAGGGGTCTTCCGGGGCGCTGGCTGGAATGTCATCAAGGTCATTTGGGGCTCAGACTGGGACGCGCTGTTTGAGCGTGATCACAAGGGGCTATTGCTCAAGCGCATGGAAGAGTGCGTGGACGGCGACTACCAGGCCTTCAAAGCAAAGGGCGGCGCGTATCTGCGCCAGGAATTCTTCGGCAAATACCCTGAGTTGCTGGAACTGGTCAGCGACATGACCGACGAGCAGCTGGCGCGGCTGCATCGGGGCGGTCACGATCCATTGAAGATTTACAACGCCTATAAGCGTGCTACGGAACATCGCGGCGGCCCTACCGTGATTCTTGCCAAGACAGTGAAGGGCTATGGCCTTGGCAGCACCGAGGCCCGCAACGCCTCACACCAGGAGAAGAAGCTGACGGACGATTCCGTTGCAGCATTCGTGAAGCGCTTCGATATTCCTGTGCCGGAAGAAGCGGCAAAGCATGGCAAGCCGTATCGACCGGCGCAGGATTCTCCAGAAATTCAATACCTGCAGGAGCGCCGCAAAGCGCTTGGCGGCTATCTGCCGCAGCGCGAAGTACCGCAGCTGAACTTTAAGTCTCCTGAGCTGGATTATTTTGGCGAATGGACGGCAGGCTCGAAGGGACGTCCTGTATCGACGACGATGGGCTTCGTGAGCATTCTGCGCCATCTGTTGAAAGATCCGGAGATCGGCAAGCTGATTGTTCCCATCGTTCCCGACGAAGGCCGTACATTCGGACTTGAGTCGGCGATTCGCCAGGTGGGCATTTACGCAAGCGAAGGACAGAAATACAAGCCCCACGATGTAGACATGCTGCTCTATTACCGCGAAGAGCAGGACGGGCAGATTCTGGAAGAAGGTATTACTGAAGCTGGTTCCATGGCTTCATTCACTGCCGCCGGAACCTCGTACTCGAACTACCGCGTGCCCACGATTCCGTTTTACATGTACTATTCGATGTTCGGGTTCCAGCGCGTAGGCGATATGATCTGGGCATTCGCCGATTCACGCGGCAAGGGCTTCCTCATGGGCGGCACGGCTGGACGCACCACGATGCTGGGCGAAGGATTGCAGCACCAGGACGGACATAGCCATGTGCTGGCCAGCACCGTTCCTACCTGCCTCAGCTATGACCCGGCCTACGTCTACGAGCTCGCCGCCATCCTCCAGGACGGCATCCGCCGCATGTATCAGGAAAACGAGCCAGTCTTCTACTACATCACCATGTACAACGAAGACTACGCCATGCCGGAAATGCCCGAGGGATCACGCGAGGGCATCGTTCGCGGTATCTACAAATTCAAGAGTGCGGCCAAAGGCAAAGCCGATGCACAGTTGTTCGGCAGTGGTCCAATCTTGAACGAGGCCGTCCGCGCGCAGCAGATTCTGGCCCATAAATACGGTGTCCAGACCGACGTCTGGAGCGTGACCAGCTACAACGAGCTGCGGCGCGATGCGCTTGCGATCGAGCGCTGGAACCGTCTGCACCCGGCGGAAGCGGAGAAGACGCCCTATGTGGTCACCGCTCTTAAGGGAACGAAGGGGCCAATCATCGCAGCGAGCGACTACATGAAGTCGATTCCAGATCAACTCTCACCGTGGCTCGCAAATCGCCTGGTGACGCTCGGGACGGACGGGTTTGGACGCAGCGACAACCGCGAGCACCTGCGCGCGCACTTTGAAGTCAACGCCGAGTCCATCGTTGCCGCCACGCTTTCTCGCTTGGCGCGCGACGGCAAGTTCGACGCTAAAAAAGCCCAGGCGGCCTTCAAGGAACTTGGCGTAGACACGGAAAAGATCGACGCCGCCAAAGCGTAGGTTCTCGATAGAAAACGAAAGATGGCTTAGTGTA
>Ga0206811_1032_pt1 | contig 45000 bp, 32 predicted proteins | sample Alteio_BWOrgCont_53_FD_152886 | JGI IMG/M metagenome (GOLD analysis project Ga0206811, IMG submission 152886) | Enriched cells from forest soil in Barre Woods Harvard Forest LTER site, Petersham, Massachusetts, United States -... | ecosystem: Environmental > Terrestrial > Soil > Temperate forest >... | reverse complement strand
TCCCCGTGACGGCGGTCGGATGGAACGTGGCCATCGATTCCCGATCGGGCCTGCCAGCGATCAAGCCATCCGAAGCCGCTCCCTATTGGGCGACGGTACCGTTCCTCTACGGTTTGTCCCGCACAGTGCCCGGGCTGATTCCAACGATCGCGAAACGAAAAGGGGAATCACGATGACGCAATCGCCTGACGCACGTGTCCATCCCGAAGGGATATCAGCAATTAGCCGGTGGTTGAGCGAAGCGACACCACCGATACGCATGATACGAGAACGATTTATCCCGGCGGGATTACAGAGCCATGGGCTATTGGCTGATGCCCCTGGCGATGCCGTGAATATTTTTTTGAGTGAAAAAAAGACGTACAAAAAGAGCGACCGAGGTGAGCCGCGTGGCGTAAGTCCCCGGATTCTTCATTTGGTCACATTAGACATCGTTAAGAAAGAATCCGGGGGCTTACGCCACCCGGCTCACCTCGGCTATGTTTGTTCCGTGGATTCACTTGTTTTCTCGCCGCTAAACCGTTCACGGCGTTGTCCTCCGGCACACTGCCGCCCGCAATCCCGTCTGCGCGGGGATCAAACGCCAATGCCATTGGTCCGAATCGAGGAACTCGTATGAGCCAGGAACTGCTCTACACATCGGCTCCGCGCGGTCTGAAACCGGGAAGTCGCGGCTTCTGTACGGTTCTCAGCACGCAGGGAATGCCCGCACCATTGGCGGCGGCCGTCGAAAGTCTGTCGGGTTATCGTCCCGTCTATCCATCGAACGACGAACGAGCCGCTCGCAATCCGGTTGTGTACTCGCATCTGAAAATGCAGGCGACCGGGCGAACATGGCACGTGCTGTCGCGGATCGCCGACTTCGGCCTCGACTACTCGCAACGACCGAACAAGCTGGCGTATCACGTCATCCTCGACAATCAAACCGAGAAGCTGCCTGGCGGTCCGGCCAATCTGCTGTCGATGCCCGGCTTTATGCGTGACGAGTGGGCAGGCGAACCAAAAGTCGTCGCACTCAAACCCGTCACGCGCGAGCCGCGCGAACTCACGGGCATCTGCTATCAATGGCAAGAGGTGACCGGCGACGCCGGTTGGGCGGGCGTCGTCGCCGAATCATTTCTTCGCGACCCCGAGCGGTTGGTGATCCTCCTGTTCGAACCCGGCCAGGAAGTATTGCCGCTATTCGCGGAAGCGTTGTCTCTTCTGCCACCAGAGCAACGTTGGGAAGTCACGTTCAGCACCTATTTCACAGGTCTCGCAACGGGAACAACCTGCGTCTGGCGAGCAATGGTCCACGATTCAAAAGAAGCCCGCGAATCGCTGCGATTCGTGCATGCGCTGCGAATTGATCTCACCGTGGCCTCACTCGGTCCGGCAGCAGGCGGAGAGTTAGTCGCTGCGGCCCAGTCGGGGCACCGCTCCGCAGCAGCACCGACCCGCGCCAAACCTCCAAAGCCGCCCAGTCGTGAAAAAGCTGGTGCGACCGATACTCAATTTGAAGAAATGCCTGAGTCAGAACAAGAACAAAAAGAAATCAGAGTTGCCAGCGTGCCGCATAGGCCACCGCAATTCGGCGAAGCGCGTGGTGGCCTGACGACTAATGCCGCCCCGCCCATACAGCGAGCTGGTCAGCGCTTGGCTCTTGACACTGCCACACAGCCCCGACGTATCCGCTCGCGACGTTGGAAATGGGCGTCGCTTATTTGTGTCGCTCTGGTGATGGTTACGTGCGCCGGATTTCTTGTCAGCCGACATTCGTATTTGCTTGAAAAGTATCGAGCGGTTCGAGGCTTAACCGATCACGAGACACCTAAGACGGAACCATCCGCGACGCGACCACAATCGGTTCCGAATGACGAAGCGGCCGTTTCCGGCAACTTGCGTTCAGCGGGAGCTGTTCCACAAACGTCCGGCGAGAACCGTTCCGAACCTCAGAACACAAATCCAGCCCCAGCAGCGGGATCAACAACGGGCCAACATCAGGCTGATCCAGCACCGGAAAAGTCCGAAGCACCAATGGCGGGGCTCGCACCAAATGCGCAAGATCCGATCAATGAGATATCCACGACGAGAGCCAACGCAATTCGGTTGGTTCAACTTCCGCGACAGAATGCGCCGTGCGAACTATATCCAGCAGAATCGGGGGCCTTGAAGTCGAAAGTGAATGCAAAACTGCTGCGACCTAGTTGGTTGACGCTGGCAATGGAGGATATTTCTATGAACGAAACCACTAATTCAGAACGCAGACAGTCCATATTCGAGCAGACCGGTGCCCTCGATAAGTCGCAGCCGATAGCTGCGGTAATATTGAAGAATGACGAAAACGAGGACGCGTCTGTATACTCACTCAAGACATTCGACGAAGGCAAGTCAAAGTGGCTGAGTTGGTGTCGCATCCAGATTCCGGTCGCCGACACAGACGCACTGCCGAAAACAATTAGGTTCGCGGAGTTTCCACTCACAATAGACAACTCTCTGCGAGTTCTCAAGAAAAATGGCGGAAGCATTAAATGGAATCTTCGCTCTGTCGCGCCGGTCGAAAAAGCGACAATGCCTAGACTAATACTTGATCGCATTGCAATATCAATCCAAGGGCACCAGCATGAATTCGACTTGCATGATAAAAAGCCAAGGTCGTCGTGGAAGATTGATTGTAGCCAATTAGAATCTGACATATATTCTGTGTTTGATATAATGAGGCATGAAAAACATTGCCTTGCGTTTAACATAGACATAATAGGGGACGACGGTTCCATTGCACTTTCGATGACGAAGGTTGACAAATTTCTTAAGGGAATCGATGCGGCGTTTAGCAGCCAGCTCCAACTCAAAAAAAATAACCTTCTCGATTCGATTAAGGGTGCGCTAGCGTCGGTGACTACTACAGATATTCAGATCGATCAGGTCAGCGATCAATTGAATCGATTGCAAGTAAGTACAGCATCCACAATCAGCCTGGTCGGATCTTTGCAAAAAGCCGTGGACGAGCTTCAAAAGGCACTGAGGGACGAAAAGGCGAAGACCCCCCCGAACTTGAAGATCCTTGAAAATTGTTCCGATCAACTCGCGGCAGGCGGACGGTTATTGATGGCGCTCAGGGACTTTTGCTCAATTCGCGCAGAATTTGACAAGATTAGCGTAGTCGCGGTCCGCCTCTACTACGAGTTGGAAGACGAGAAGGATGGTAAAAGCAGAACTCCTGTTGATGTCGTCGTTTTCGACCAAACAAAGACGACCGAACCAACGACTGGAGCGGCGATGCCAAAGGGGACTGGGCCATGAGTGATGTCCAACGAGTCGTCGATGAACTCCGGTTCATGCTTCAGCGGGAAGTGGTTGAGAAATCGGATGAACTGATCAATCTCGTTACGGCGTATTCGCAGTACTGTCATGAGACAAACGTTCGCTTGCGGAAGTGTGATGATTATGTCAGGCAAGGGCTGAGGTCCGAGGCGCTTCATTTGGCCGAGGCGGCTCCGAATTTGCTGGAAACTGTCGCGGTGCTGGATTTTGCCGAGCGCGACGAATTGGTCGAATTATTGAGCATGTACTTTTTGGCGATTCCCGAACCGCTGATGATCGAGGCAGCTTCGTCACTCAACGAGGCTTACGCCGACCATGAACCGCTACAAAAGCTACTGGATCTTCATCGCGTGCTGGCCATTGGCCGAGGACCATTGGCTCAGCGTTTGATTGTCTTGCGATCCTTGGCCGATCTGGATGCGTCATCGGCTCATTGGGACCTGGATATCCGCGACATGGAGCGGGCAAGATTCCGTGAACTGGAAGCAGAAGCTCTCGCGGCAACCCGGTCGGGTAATATGGCCGTTTTCAAATCGCTCGTCAGTGAAATCCAGGCCGAAGGCTGGCGCGAAGCGATTCCCGCCTCGTTGACCCGAGAACTCAAATCGCGCGCTGCCCAATCTTTGCGAAGCAACGCCCGTCTACGAATGGAACAACTTAACGAGCAGCTTTACGCAGCCTTTTCGGCTTTGGACGCCAATGCTGCACGCCCTTTGCGGGATGAATGGAAGCTGAAACGATCGATTGTTCAGGTAGCCGACAATGACCCACTTTGCGATCAGGTCGCACCGATTTTTGATTGGCTCGACGATGAAGACCGCAAGGCTTCCGACGAGCGAGCATTCTCGAAAGTCGTCGCGGACATTGAACGAGCGCTGGATTCCGATGACGTCACATCCGGCGATTTGAAGCAACTGAAACACGCTGCGGAACGGCTGGAACGCGGTCTGCCAGCACTGCTGGAGACGCGGTTTCGGTCGCGAGTCAATACGATCGAGTCGATTGAGGGACGTCGGAGAAAGTTGGTCATTGGAGCGGGGGTGGGTGGCTTCGCGATTGTCGCGGGTATTTTCGCTTTGATCGTCTACCAGTCGATGGAAGGCGAAAAAACGCGACGGCTGGTCGCAGCCGTGTCCGCCTACATTGATGACGGCAAGCTGACGGAAGCCCTGAAACTGGTCGAACAACAGGCATCGCAATCGACTTCCGAAGCATGGCTGACCGTGAAAAAGAAGTTGGCCGACGCCGAACAGGCGGAACGCGATCGCATCACTGTGTGGAAGTCCGAAGTCGCCAGGGCTCGAGAATCGACGGATATGGTTCTGGTCGAAGCGGCTCTTAAACAAGCTCGCGAGTTATCGAGAACCGCGGACGAAAAAATTGAAGTCGGCCAGATCCAGTCGACGTGGCAACGACGAGTCAACGAAGCGATCGCCGTGCGAGAGAAGTCGTTTCGCGAAGCCATCGCGTCCGCAAGCGACGCGCTCAAGGATCTTGATACGGAACTTGGTTCACAAGAAGTGATTGAACTTGACCGCATTCAACCATTGCTGAATGCGGCGGAATCGAAAATCGGTCGTTTGCAACCGCTTCGAGACTCCGTGGCGAAGGAACTGCGTTCTCAGGCAGTATTACTCGAATCTCGACTAAAGGCCTCACAACAGACCATAGCTGACATCGCCAAAAAGGCTGAACTACTCAACAAAATCACCGATGCCGTTCTGATCCTGCCAGGAGCCGCGCAGGCTGCCCCCGACCAGGGGCGGTACGAGGCCACGCTGAAAGAGTTCGCGACGGCTCTCCCCAACGATCCGCGAGCGGCGATCATGAAGTCGGCGGCCGAATCAAGCCCGTTGCCCGCGGTGATGGCTCGCAAGGCATTAGTCGATCGCTGGAAACGATTTCGGCCTGGCGACAAGAAAGATGCGGAAACCCGACTGCGGGAGCTTCGCGCGTTCTTTACGGACCATCCACAGAGTCCCGATCGGGAAATACTGGCCCAGTACGAAAAATGGCTTGTCACGGTGCTTCGTCGATATGCCGACGACGGCGATCCCGATGAAGGAGTTCAACAGCGCCTGCACATTTTATTTAACAGCAGGTTCATCAAAGAAGGGCACGTTCTCCAAGACACCGATCATCGCACGTACTACCTGACGAAACCTCAAACCGCGAATTTCGGCAGCGTTGCCTCGATTACTTATCAGGTCGGTTTCAATGGCGAAACGAACCAAATCACGATGAAGCCTGAGAAGCTTCTTACGCCCAGGTCGATCTCACCACCACAACAGGAAATTGCGGCGAAAGTTCGAGCGGCGATCAAAAATGTTGCTCTCGACGGGTGGCGCGATTACTTTCACGAACTCACGGAAACATTGCTGAAGACCGACAAGATCGATCCGTTTTTACGGTACCTGCTGGTATTGAAAACGGTCGAATTCGCGGGACGCGGAGATTATTTGCTTGAACTGGATTTAGCTCCGCTGCTCGAAAAGCTGAGTGATAATGAAATCGATCGATCCGTTCCCTGGATGGACCCGATCAGCAAATCGGCCGAGGCCGCACGGGTCCGGGCCAGTGAAATCCTCGCGAACCTCCCGCCCATCGAGCCGATCTTTACCAGTGCGACAAAGCGACAGGAACAGTTCGAACGAAGTCTGTTTGCGCTGCGATTTTCCGTGGGCTGGATCGAGAAAACATCGAGTGGCGAATGGGTTTGCCGAACGAAATGGTCGCCGACGGGCGAACACACATTACATGTCGTCACGCGTGCTGACGCCAGCGGTTCGCGGTCATGGTCCACGTTGGGACGGATCCAAGGCGATTCAATCACCGTCGATCCGGCAGTCGCACAGGCCGTGGGCGAAGCGGCGGTTGTATTCGCCGCTTCGCCGACGGCAGATGCGAAGACCGTGCTCGTGCGGTAATCAGAAGCAACGACGACCAGGATTTCATTCATACTTTGCAGGCACCGTAATGACCAATAGTGAAAGCGAAAGCAGCTATTTTATCCGTATTCGCGGGCGAGTACTCGGCCCTTATACACTCAAGCAGCTGAACACACTTCGCGTCCGGGGTCAATTCAGCCAGTCGAGCGAGATTTCGCCAGACGGGCAGAAATGGGAATCTGCTGCAACGCTCGAGCTATTCAGCAGTTCCGCGAAAAAGTCAATTCAGAGGACTGCAGACATCGCTGATGATTCTCAGCAATCCTCCCCGAATGTTGGTACTTCGACAGTTCCGACGACACCGGCAAATGGGAGCGCAACCTGGCACTACAGCGTCGAAGACGAGCAGCTTGGTCCTGTGCCGCTGGCCGAACTTCAGGAAATGATTGCCGTCGGCAGTTTGAGTTTGAACGACCTGGTTTGGAAGGGCGGAATGCCCGAATGGATTCGCGCATCCGAAGTTCCAGAATTGAATCAGATCTTGTCACCAAGACGCCGGTCACGACCAAAGACCACTGCCGCTGACGAAGACAGTGCACCATCCAACCATGAGCTTGCTCCTCATTTCCTCGACCACGTGTTGGCTGGCCTGAAACAGGTCGTGGACGAGTCATTCATCTCGGCGATGGGAACCTCGTCCGTTGAATTGGGGCGCTACGCGATCTATGTCTCAATTCTGCTCAACGTGGCTCTCTGTTTTATTGCTGCCGTAAAGCTGAATAGCGTCAATTTCGGGCTGGAGGGAGTCGGGTTTGCGGCTGTCGCGCTGGTGCTTCAATTCAGTGCTGTTAAGTCGTGTGGCGCACTTGCGCAAGTGATTCGAGCCACGACGTTGCGCATGTCGTCAACGGCATTTCTCGATTCCTTCGTCGTCATGAGTTTGATTGGTGGGGTCGTCGTTTTGGTCACTTACATCGTGATTTGGATCCGCATTCAGGAGATTTCAGTTTTGATCGTTGGGATTGGAGTTTTTCTTGCTTGCGTACAACTGGCTTTGACGCTGCTTCATCCGGCTGCAATTGGTATTACAATTTCAGGTCGGGCCAGTTCGGGAGAAGACGCGATCACCATCCTTTCCTTTTTCATGATGCTCCCTTTGCGATTCGTTCCGGCAGTCTTTGCTCTGGGTTCCACATTGTCAATTCTCGGGACAATAACTGCGTTCTATTGGATTCTCTCCGCTGGCTCTGACCCTTTCGATGTCATTAAAGGTGGGTATATTGCAGCTGCTTCAGGCCTTGCGACCTTGGCATGTGCTGCATTCCCCTTTGTGGCGTATGTGTATTTCGTATTTGCTTACTTAATTGTCGATGTTATCCGATCCATATTGGTGGTTCCGGATAAATTGGATCAGCTCGCGATAAAAATCATGAGCAGTCGAGATGTCCAGGGAAACGATGGCCTGCACAATGGATAGGCAACGATCGAAACGAATGTGCAATAACACAAGGGATTCGCTTCATGAATCTGCCAACACTACGACTTTAACCCCGAATGAATACTGCCATGCATCACCAGGCGAATCTGTCGAACGTCGAACCTCTCTCATGGGCGCGGGACGACATCGAGCAGCAAATGATGTTTCGTGGCGGACGATATACTCGCGTCAATTCGTGGTGTTCGTTCTCTTTGGCCGTGTTGATGACCGGGGCTTTCTATGCCGTGCTGTTTCCGTTCCAAGACAACTGGATCGCGGGCAGCTTTTTCTTCAATCGGAATCGTGAAACGCCTGCGTGCATCGTGTTTCTGTCGTGCTGGTCCGTCGCCATTCTGGGGCTGAAGTGGAGCAAACTGCGCATGCAGCGACGCTCGTTGCAATTGGCGGTTGTCCCGGAAGATCCCGAATTCGTGCTGACACCGCAAAACGTCGACGAGGTTTTCCATCGCATGCACGAATGCGTGGATGACCCGCGGCAGTTTGTCGTGTTTCATCGAATTACGACGGCTCTGTCGAATCTTCGAAACCTTGGCCGGGTCACCGATGTGGGCGATATTCTCCGCGCGCAGGCCGAGACCGACGAATCGGCGATGGAGACCAGCTATTCGCTGCTGCAGGGGTTCGTGTGGGCGATTCCGGTATTGGGGTTCATCGGGACAGTCGAAGGATTGTCGGTTGCGATTGGCGGATTTGGCGGAGTCCTCGCGTCGTCGAGTGATTTCGAACAAATCAAGATTGCCTTGCGAGGTGTGACCGGGGGGTTGTCCACGGCTTTTGAAACCACGCTTCACGGACTGGTCGCAGCGCTGGCCATTCAACTGACTCAGACCGGCCTGAAAAAGGGCGAAGAAGAGTTTCTCGATTCGTGCAGCGAATATTGCTCGAAGCAAATCGTCAGCCGCCTGCGGTTGATGCCTTTCGAATTGCGGGAGGACGAGTAATGTCGCGTCGCGGCCGTTCAGGACCGACAATCTCGCTGTTTTCATTTCAGGACATCATTACTTCAGTGACGGCCATTGTGACCGTCATCACGCTGTTGTTAGCCCTCGATTTGGTCCAGCGCAAACAATCGCAATCGAGTAATTCGTCGGCCTCGCTCGCGGTCGACCTGGTAAAATGTCTCGAACGAGCCGAATCGGAACTCGCCCGGTTGCGAACTGTCGCAGCCACGACCGACGAACTGGTGCGAGCAGTGGCTGCCACTTCTCCGGCTGAACTCAGGAACGAGATTGCTCAGCGTGAATCGGCGATCACGGAACTCGAACGAGAACGAGAGCGACTCGAACAACAGAACAAACACTGGCGGTCGCGCGAAAAGGAAGAGCTGAGCGAGCAATTCGATCTCGAACCGCTGAGGGACGAACAGGTCAAATCGGAACGCACGGCATCGGACATTGAACGTCAGGCGGCAGAAGAGCGAGCAGAGAATCGTACGGTCTTTTCGTTGCCGCGTGGAATGCAAAAAGAAGGCTGGCTCGCGGTGATTGATCCGCGGCAAATCTCGGTCGCTCCGCTGGGGCGTCCCTCAAGGCCGCTTCACTTCGCAGCCTCGGGACTTCCGTTGCTCGGTTCCTCCGCCACCGACAATCTGGAAAAATGGATCAATGAACAGCGGATGGAATCCGCCTATTTTCTGTTGCTGGTTCGGCCGGACGGCGCATCGACGTTTGATGATGTTCAACAAATGATGGAAAGAAAGTCGTTATCGCATGGATTCGATCTGGTCGATGCCGATCAGACGATCTTGCATCCCGACCGAGGAGCGGCTCCCTGATGTCTCGTCGCCACTCCGCCAGGCAAGACAGCCTGGAACTCTTGCTCGACACAATTTGCAACACCTTTGGCGGGGTTCTGTTTATCGCCATTCTGGTGGTATTGCTGCTGCAGCAGACGGGAACGGCACCGGAATCGTCAGCTTCCATTCCCGTTTCTCCTCTCGAAATGCAGTCACTGACAGCGCGCATGGAAACCGTCAGTGACGATCTGGCTCGATTGCGACAGAACCGCGACAGTCAGGATTCGGTCGTGCAGTCATTTGCACCGGAGACGGTTCGTCAACTCCTGGCAATTCGTAGCGACGTCACCGCGCGGCAGGAATCGTTGCAATTGGACGTGGATCGGTTATTGGCCGGCAACACGGCCCTCGCAGCCCGCGCCGAGAGTCTCGCCGTCGAGAACGATGCTGTGCGGACTCGACTCGACGAATCGCGTGTCCGTTTGAGCGCGGCTCGTTCGAAGCTCGCGGAAGAACGAGAATCTCGTGTCAGTGAGGCCCGAATGCCTGTCATACGTGAGGCGCTGCATCGACGTGAAATTGGTCTCGTGCTTCGTTACCGTCGACTCTACGTCTGGCACAAATACGACAATCACGGCCAGCGGCTCGGATTGAACACCGATGATTTCGTCGTTGTCGCGGAAGAAGGAGGCGGTCTCGTCACGCACCCGAAACCGGGGGCTGGAGTTTTGCTCAACTCCACGCCCGCTTCCCAGGAGGCAGTGCGTCGGGTTCTGGGCCGATTCAATCTTCAGGAATGTTATCTGGTCATCGTCGCCCGGCCGGATTCCTACGGCGTTTTTCGTCATCTTCGCGACCGGGCTCTGGAGCTTGGTTTCGAATATCGCCTGATGCCCGTCGGCGCGGATGATCCGATTTCTGATCGAGGCGGAACGGGAGGCCAGGTGCAGTGACCGGTTTCACAGACAATTTGGCATTCGCCGTGAACATCACTTGTCCATTTCCGACATTTGATGGGTCGCACGGATGACTCGTCAGTGGAAATTCACCAGGACGGACATAGGCACGGACGGGGCGTCCGTGCTACACCGGCAGGTCACAAATCGAAGCTGGCGAATTACTCGTCACGCGACCAGCGAAACGGCGGTGGCCCTATTGAGCCAGGAGCTGCCTGATGCGTTCTCCCATCGCTTTGGCGATGATCAAATCGCCCGTTGTTATGAGGTGGCAGCACGAGTCACTGTAAACCGGCTCGGGGTGATCGGCGAATACGTCCGTGAAATCGGTGAACGCCACGCCGGCAGCGGCAAGACGCTTTCCTTCCGCCTGCATCAGTGGATAACAAACCGGCACCGCGACCCCGTATCGATGCCCCTTGTGAATCGTCCTCGATGCTTCTTCCTTTCCCATCGGTTTTGAGTCGGCCAGATATTGATTGGGCTGCAGGAAATGGAAATAGCGAATTCCTTTCGCTTCGCACAACTGGTGGAGCAGCAGCGATGAACGACTCCAGATTTCCGTGCAATTTTCGTAGACCTTTTCCTTCGACTCAAAATGCTCGGGCGGTCCCGAACGGCAATAAGCCGATCCGTGTTGCGCCATGCGGGACAAGGATTCAATCTGGTGGGACATTGTGCCATTGCGTTGCTGGTTCCGAATGCTCCAGATCAACTGTGTTGTTGGCGAATAACACGACGGAAACGCGTCGGCCCACCTGGCTTCGTCGCGCTGTTGCTGCCGCAAATAACTGATGAAGCCTGCCATGCGAATCAGTTCCGGACTCGTCTGGGCTGCGACAAACTTTCCCCAGTCGCGGGGATATGCCGAATGCACGCCGAACGGGATGTTATCGACCCCTGGCAACACTGCTTCATTAAATCCGTCCAGATTGATGACAATGTCAAACTCGGCACCCAGTGACAGGACGTAGTTGATCGTCATTAATTGTTGTGGTTGCTTGTAGCCGTTGCTGGCCAACCGCACGAACTTGAACGACTTGCCTGCGAACCCGGGCGACCTGGACAACTCGTCGGCGAGTATCTCAGTGCCACTCAAGGAGAACTGTTTGGCCACCGAACCGCCCACAATTCCGACGATCACACGATCCGGTGATCGCTTGTGGAGGGGAAGATCATCATCGACGAATCCGAATTCCGTGATTCGATATTTGCCATCAATCGACAGTTCGCCACCGTCATCTTTGGGCTGTAATACCGCGCCAATATAGGGGTGAGTCACCATCGGCGATTCAAAACTTCCCCCGGGATGGAATGGGTCCTGTTCAATCGCCAGATGGCGGCGCTGGCTGAGAATTGCCAGCGATCCATGATTGATCAACAGGATGACGAGCGAGATGACTTCAACCGTCACCGAAATACCCAGCAACATCAGCAAATTGAATGCGAATCTTTTGCGTCCCGAGAGACGTTGCGCGCCTTGCTGCATCAAAACTACCCTCTCCGGGATTCGATTCTGCCCGCCATTATTCAATCATTCATAATATCGGCTTCATCCCTGGGCCGAAACAGGCCGGAACGCAAGAGGATTCATGAAACAATCCTGAACACGGTCAGCCGGCGCAAGCCCCCGCATTCTTGTCTGGCGGCGTCCAACGCGCGATCAAACGAAGAATCCGGGGGCTTGCGCCAGCCGGCTCACCTTGTTCATTCTTTTCGCGTCTTTTTGTTTCGTGCGTTTTCTTGCACTCGTAAAACCTTCAGAGCATTGTCCGCTGGCCGGAAAACACCTTTACCGCTCCGGTGTCATTCCTTTGAGGCTTCAGCTTGCTCAAACGGTTCCATATGGACGAGAACGTGCGCAATCTCGGGGTGAGCCGTTCGAATCGCCTTCTTGACGCGTCCCCCGATCGCATGGGCTTCGACGAGCGGAGTGCTCGGATCGGCCTGGACGTGAATTTCCGCGAAAACATTCAGCCCCGTGCGGCGAAGCGCCAGCTTTTCAATGGCTCGCACTAAAGGCACCTGTTTGGCCACTTGCCGAACGTCTGCGTAGAGTTCCGGTTCCAGCTTGCGATCCATGAGGTCACGAATTGCTTCTCGTAACAGCAGGCTTCCGTTCAAAACGATAATGCCTGCGGCCAATAGCGCGGCCCAGTCGTCGGCGGCTTCCCACCCGCGGCCGTTCCAGACGGCGATCGAAATCCCGATAAATGCCGCGAGCGATGTGATCGCGTCGCTCAGATGATGCCACGCGTCAGCCTTGACGGAACGGCTGCCGATCGCCTCGCCGGCAGAATTCACTGCTCGGGAGATCACCCATTTGACGATGATCACAACCACCAGCACGATCAGAGTCCAGGCCGCGGGCGCGTTGTGTGGCGTCTGAATTTCATGGATTGCCGCCCAGGCGATTCCAAAAGCAGTACCAATCAGCATGAGCGCCACCGCGGCGGCAGCAAGTGTTTCCGCGCGACCGTATCCGTAGGGGTAAAGGTCATTCGGTTCGCGGCTGGCGATTCGCAGTCCGGCCAGCACAAACAGCGACGAGACAATATCACCCATCGATTCCGCAGCGTCAGCGACCAGGGCGTACGTATTTCCCAGCAGCCCGGCGACAAGCTTGATGGCTGCCAGCAGTGCATTCACCGCGATTCCAAGCACGGTAAAACGAATCCCGCGCTGAAACGGGTCAGCCGGAGTAACGGGAGGCGAAGGGCTCGTCATACGGAAAGATCCGCCGATAGATTTGTCGATGCATCGCTGTAGCCGGTTGCTTGCGCAGCTCCACTTTCAGCATGAGTGCCGCTCTGAATGTGCTTTTGTTCTGTCCGAATTGACCTGGCATTCACGACAATTGTATCGGTGACTCGATCGCCCAACCGCTGACGGTCTGTGGACAACATCATGCTGATTACCGCGGGAACGGGTGTGATGAAGAACAGAATTTCACCCCAGAACAACACTTCGCGAACCAGCGCACTGGCAAAGCCGCACGGACGCAGCATCGAATTCATCGTACGTATCCCGAGCAGCCATTTCCCTGGCGTCGTGCCGAAACGACCTTCCACAGATACTTTCAAACTGCCGACGACAAGCATTGTCGCAATGATGTAGCTGATGAATTCCGGATGACTGACAATTCGCTCGACGTATCGTTCGATGGGAGGACTTCTCCATGGGCTCGTCAGTTCTCTTCCGCCCGGTGGGCCACCAAGAGTCGCTTGTTCGACTTCCAGTAGAAAGTGACATAAATTCCGTTGATCGCTGGCTTGCCACCCGATTCCGATGTCTTGCAACAGCAGGTAGGGAAAAAGAGCAATAATCGACAGGATGAGAAGCGTATCGACCGAACGTGCGAAGGCGCGACGCCATGCGGAGGCGAGGGCTGCCTGCCGGATTCCCGTCTCGAACAGCGAACCGGGATTTCCGCGCGCGAGATACGGTATTACGCAGGTCAGTAATCCCCAATGCGTCAAACAGGCAAGCAGTATTCCCAGAAACAGGCTTCGCCAACGCGCGAGGTAACCAGGGACGTCACCCGTCAATGTGAGATCCGGCGGCAAAATGCGATTGCCTTCAATTCGAGAGATCACCGCGGAGTTTGACTCAGGAAATTCTTCGATCACATAAAAAGTCCCATCGGCAGGATCGGTCACGAATTCGATCAGGCCAGCACGGTTCAGACCTCGCAGATCGACAAGACTCTCCCATTGGCCATCCAAATTCCGTCGGGTGAATCGACGCGTCCCGTTGTTGCTTTCCACACTCATCAGCAGGCCTTCCGGGTCGCCGCCAATGGCAGCAATGCCAATACGATTGTCACCGTTCAGGCCGTGGGGGACGGCTTCCCAACCGGAAACTTCGCGTGCCGAGTTCTCAGGAGCCAGGGCTGACGCGCATTCTTCCTGATCGTCAGCAAACTCAAAGCCGTTTCGATAGGCGACAAGCCCGTTCAGGTTCGGAATAAAAATGTGAATTTGTTGACCGGACGATTTCACCCTCAGCCAGAGCGTTTTTGGAAGACTCGCCGATGGTGCGGGTTGTCCCGAAGTGCGAGGAAGCAGTTTCTTTCGACCTCTTTGAAGGTCGTCGTACCAGACTCGCCCAGGTTCCGGTAGCAGAAATTGTCGTCCTTCGACCCATTCGTCGTCCTGCAGATGAAACAGGCGAAATGCACCATCGGGCGTTTCGACAATCTTCGTCAGTTGGCTATTCCAGACGAACAAATTCGCGCTAAACGTGGGTGACCGAAACCAACCGATATTAAGTTTGACAAAGGACGAGTCGACCCATTTGTAAATGGAACCCTGCCAACTGTACGCATACAGATCGTCGTTCACCCAAAGGGGAAAGAAGACCTCGTTCGCGATGATGCGTCCCTCATCACGTTCAATCCCCGTCTTTAAGTCCAGCCGCTTGATCTGCGAGAGGTAGGGGACTGGTTTTGCGAGCGGCCGGAACGCCGTAAACCACAATTCTCCATTTTTAATCCGTGAGCATCCGTAGTACTTCTGATCGAACGACGTCATCGCAACCGGCTTGTCTGACATGGCCAAAATCACCGACATCCAGACGATCCCAACCGGCAAGGCGATGCTTAAGAATATCAGGAGAGTTAATCCAGTGATGCGGCGCAGACTCGTCGATGGATGATTCGTCGATGAAGGCACCAAACCGTCTCCAAAACCTGAATGACCGTGCGCGATTGTGATCGGATTGGCGTGGCGCTCCTCTCTTCGAGGAGGCCCCCGGAATCTCACGTGTTCATCGAACGGGGCCTTCGAAGACGGAGCGCCACCCGCCACCCTTTTTGACCACAATCGGACACGGTCATTTTTGATCAGCCAACTCGTCGCCGTTGCGTTGCGCTATTGTGACTTTGCCGCAGAGGGAATCAATCCCACACGAGCGGCGAACTCGAACGATTCCCGGACATTTCGATCCTCGGCTGCCAATTGTTCTTCCACCGACAACGAAGTGATTCGTGAAAGCGGTTCTTTTCGAACCGTCGATCGAACGCGAGCCAACGTCCGGGCGAGGTCTTGTCCGGACACTCGTTCCAGCGTCGCCCAGTATTTCTCGGTCAGACAGGGAATCGAAAGCGGATCGCGAGTAATCATCTCGAGGTGAAAAATCGCGTTCGGGTTGGCCTGACGTACCACCGCAACCATCCTTTGCAGGTCAAAGCCGCCGCGGCCGAGTGGAACCTCGGACATGCGGAATCCGTCATTCGATTCCTCAACTCCAATTTCCTTCAAGTGCACCGAACGCGCGAAGGGGGCCAGTGCCTGAACCGAGTTGAGAGGATCTTCCAGCAAAGCGAGGTTATTGCCGGTATCGATGCATACTCCAATCCATTCGCTCGAGATCCGCTTCAACAGATCGACTAATTCGTCGATGCGGAAATCCTTGTGGTTTTCGACAGCCAGGATCACCTTGTGTTCTTTCGCGATGCGATCGGCCCGCTTCAGCGTTTCTTCGGCGGTCTGCGCGAACATCGTGAAGTCACTCGCGCGGACGAAAACCTCGTAGCGTCGGCCACCGAGCATAACAGTTCGGACAACTGTCGCACCGCATGCTCGAGCCGTCGCCAACTCGGCTGAAAAACGATCGATGTCGTTGGGAGTCTCTTTCGGTGGCGAGACGATTCCTTCCACTTGCATTCCCAGTCGATCGCAAGCCTGTCGCACGCTGGCCGCTTCATCCGGAGTTCGGACGCCGAGCGGAAGCTGCACGGCAACGGCACCTCGTTCGTGCGCAAATTCGAGGAATCGAACGGGATCGCCGAACTCCCGATCCTTCTCGGCTTTGCCCCTCAGCGCATAAGAGTAAAGGAGCAAGCCAAGGTTCGCATTCGCAACCGGTTCCGCACCCGACGAGACCGCCAACGCAACGGCACAACTCGACCCGGCCATCAGGAAATCACGACGATTCACAGTTCGTCTCCTTCATGCGTCATTCGCGTCAGGCGTCAACAATTTCCAGAGACTTCAGTTCGCGATCCCACGGAGCACGCCAGGGCCGCACCAGCATGGCCTGGGCTTCTGCATCATTGGGCACGGTCCTGGCCGACGCATCCCAGCGCAACGAACGCCCCAACCGCAAAGACAGATTTGCCAGGTGACAGGCCACGGCGGTTCTCTGCGCGCTGGCAAGGTCCGATGCGGGCGTCGCCCGCGATCTGATGCAATCGAGAAAGTTGCGAGCATGCGCCAAATACTGGGCTGTTGCGTCACCGGTCAAATCTTCGACGGGTTCGGTTCGAAAACGCGGTTCGCCATTGAGTGGAGTTGCCGTCGGTCCCCCCGTCGGGTGCCCTTCTTTCACTCCCGGAATCTGATTGAACGGCGGCAGGTCCGTATCCGCGGTGACCTGGAAACCCTTGCGATCGATGCCAAGAGACCCGCGAGTCCCATAGAAAACGAGGCCGTATCTGGATCGTTCACCCCGAGCCGCCTCGCGCATGGCGAACGCGGCCGAGAACTTGCCGAAATCGAAGATCGCGTCTTGAGTATCCGGCGTCTCGCCATTATCGCGCAATGCATAACGGCCTCCTGCGGATGCGACGCTTTTCAGTCCGTCGAGACCCAGACACCAGTCGATGATATCGAGCTGATGAGCACCCAGATTGGTCATCTGTCCCCCCGACGTGTCCCAGAACCAGCGAAAGTGATACAGCCCCCGATTTGAGTTGTACTTCCGACCTGGTGCCGGTCCCAGCCACATCTCCCAGTCGAGTTCAGACGGGGCGGGGCCATCGGGTGGAGATCCGAATCCCGGAAAGACATTTCGCACGCATTCCATACGAACCGAGGTGATCGCGCCAATGTGACCGTTACGAATCAATTCGCGCGCATTTTTGTAGTGCTCGCCGGATCGCTGTTGAGTTCCCACCTGAACTACGCGTTTTGTCCGAGTGGCGACCGCTTGCATCCATTCGCCTTCACGAACGAAAAGGGTGAGTGGTTTTTCGACGTAGACATCCTTCCCGGCGGCACAGGCCATCATCGTCATCAATGCATGCCAGTGGTCCGGCGTGGCGACGATGACGGCATCTACGGCCTTGTCGTCGAGCAGTTTTCGGAAATCGCCATACGCAGCGGCTTTTCCACCGCTCGCCTCAACTCCTTCGCTCAGCCGTTTTGCATGGCAATCAGACACTGCGACGATATCGGTCTCGGGGATTTTGCGGAATGTGGCGATATGAGTTTTCGCGATCAGCCCGTAACCGATGAAGCCGATTCCCGCTCGTTCATTGGCCCCGAGTACGCGCGAATACGAAGCCGCCGTGATCGCCGTCGCGGATGCGGCCGTTCGGAGGAACGAACGACGGTTGTATGGAGTGTCAGAGGTTTTCATTTCGTCTCTCATTGTACGGGCGAGCCTGCGTCATCAGGGACGCGTTTACGACAGAGTTGAGTCATCAGTGGGGCGAATCAAACGTGAACAATATTCTGTCGATCAACATTGCCAGCGTAAATGATTCCACGCTTCAAACATGTATCATCCGGCGATTCACTCAAGATAAGTTTCGGGAAGTTCGCCTCGTTCTCGACGCGCGAACGCGGATTCGTACAGACTGTCGGGACGAGAATTCATTGGTGGCCGACAATTACTGAGATCTGGCAAGTCGACAGGATAGGTGAAGAGCTGTCGGAACAAGTCTGGATCACATTCCATTGCGAGTTCGCAAATGCGGATCCAAAGCCGCCGCCAACGAATCATCTCTGGAGAGTTGAGAAACAGATTGCGGATGATGTAGTCGGCTTCCGGCGTAAGGCCAACCACCGTGCCATCAAAGTGTACTTTTGGGGTATGAGCCGCAAGAGTCCAAAGAGGATCGGTCACGGTGTCGTCGGCCTTGCGCAGGTTACACCTGTGGCACGAGTAGACGAGATTTTCATACGCGGAAACGAGAGACGGGTCAGCAACCTGTGGGACAAAATGATCGAGATCAAACTCGCCAGAGACTCTTCCCCACTGTTCGCGAATCAGGCAATAGACGCACCGATACGAAAACTCGTCGCGAAGCCATGGGCGATAAGAGGAATAGTCAGAGTAACCCGCCGGTCCGTGCCGACGGTCACGCGGGTTTGCGGGGTGCTGAAATGGGGCGGGTTCGCTATTGGTCGCCACGGATTTGCAAGAGTTTCTGATGCAGAGAGATAGCTCGTTCCATTGGTGGAGCAGCCACCGTGTCGTAGTAGGCGTTGCCCTTCCGGTCCAACTCTGACAGCTCCAGACGTTCACTGGGCGTAATCGAGCCCATGATGTCCTTATCGATCAACTCGGACCGGCGACGCCTCATCGCTGGCGACCAATCCAGATTAATAGTTGGAGCCGTTTCGTCCACAAACCGCACGATGGCGGTCTGGATGAGCTGGGCGACATTCTGTCCGCTGGCAGTTGCCTGCTCGGCAAGCCTTTGGTCAATCTCTGGGGGCAGCACGACTTCGTATTTCATCAGACAAGTTTAGCACGAAGGTTCAGCGTTGGCGAGATGTATCCACTCACTTGCACTCACTTGCCGGCACGTGCTTGCGCCGTGTCAGTCCATTCGATGAAAGTGTGCCTGACACCGCTATTGTCGCTTTTGAGAGGTTCCTGCACAATTCAGTCACTCGCGGTCGCTGTGAGCGTCGTTTTGATGTTCTGATCGCGCTTCATGGAGGAAGGTCATGCGAAAGCTGTTTTGGGTCGTATTGTCAGGAAGTCTGGGAAGTTTCGCGGGGTGCAACGAGTCCATCAACACGAACGAACGGGCCGTTGCGATCGACGTGGTTGGCGAACCCGCTGATCCGACGACCGAATCGATGGGAAAAGCGGACATTATGGGGTCGGCCCCTTCACTTCCTGACGATCTGGACTCCGATACGGAACTGGCCGCCGAACCTTTGGTGCCGAAGTCGTTGCCCGATGATCCCGAGGACTCAATGGACGGTACGGACGAACCGGATGTCAATGGCGGCAACGGGATCGCGAAGCCGGTGAGTTTGAAAACGAAAAGGACCGGTCCGAACCTGTCCAAATGAGCAGACGATGAGGCGTTCGACAGTATGGCGATCCTGGGTCTGGACATTGGCGGGGCGAATATCAAGGCGGCCGATGCATCGGGCCGCGCGATCAGTCGCCCGTTCGCAATCTGGCGTCATCCCGAACGGTTGACGGTGGAAATTGTTTCGATTCTTCAAGAGTTCCCCGATACCGATCAGATTGCCCTGACAATGACCGCGGAGTTGGCCGACTGCTTTTCAACGAAGGCGGAAGGCGTGCGGTTTATTCTTGATGTGGTTGAACGTTGTATCGGGGAGATGCGAAGAAATCCCCTGACCCCGCAAGGCCGGGGCGAGGGGACAAGAGACGCACACCGCGCGAACGATATTCCGATTCGTGACCCGTCGTGCGACGAGCAGGAAAATCCCCTCACCCTCACCCTCTCCCCGCAAGGCCGGGGCGAGGGGACAGGAGACGCACTCCGCGCGAACGATATCCCGATTCGTGACCCGTCGTGCGACGCGCAGGAAAATCCTCTCACCCTAACCCTCTCCCCGCAAAGCCGGGGCGAGGGGACAGGAGACGCACACCGCGCGAACGATATTCCGATTCGTGACCCGTCGTGCGACGCGCAGGAAAATCCCCTCACCCTAACCCTCTCCCCGCAAGGCCGGGGCGAGGGGACAAGAGACGCACACCGCGCGAACGATATTCCGATTCGTGACCCGTCGTGCGACGCGCAGGAAAATCCCCTCACCCTAACCCTCTCCCCGCAAAGCCGGGGCGAGGGGACAGGAGACGCACTCCGCGCGAACGATATTCCGATTCGTGACCCGTCGTGCGACGCGCAGGAAAATCCCCTCACCCTAACCCTCTCCCCACAAGGCCGGGGCGAGGGGACAGGAGTGTGGTCGACGGATGGTCGATTTGTTCTTTTTTCCGAGGGGCGGGATGAACCTCGGAAGATCGCCGCGGCGAACTGGCATGCTTTGGCGACTTGGTGCGGTCGATTTGTCCCAACTGGTCCGAGTCTGCTGGTTGACATCGGCACTACGACGACGGACATCATTCCACTGAATGACGGGAAGCCTGTCGCAATCGGATTGACGGATGTCGATCGATTGCAAAGTGGTGAGCTTTCCTATTCCGGAGTGAAGAGAACTCCGCTTTGTGCCATGGTGCAATGCGTGCCGTTTCGAGAGGGATATTGTCCGCTCGCCGCAGAGCTGTTCGCGACAACTCTGGATATCTATTTGCTTTTGGGTGATATCGCGGAGGATTCCACGGATGTCGATACGGCCAATGGAAAACCTGCGACAAAAGCAGCGGCCTATGATCGGCTCGCGCGAATGCTGTGCTGTGACCGTGATGAGATCCCGTTTGACGAAGCAGTTGACATTGCCAGGTTTATTGCAGACGTTCAGCGTCAACGGTTGGCTGGGGCGCTCGAACGCGTGTTACAACGATTGCCGGGCAAATGTCAGTCAGTGATCTTGTCAGGCTCGGGGGCGTTCCTTGCCCGGCAATTGATCTCGGGGAATCGACACTTGACCAACGTCAAAGTCATTTCACTGTCGGAACGGCTTTCGCCGGATATTTCCGACGCGGCGTGTGCCTCCGCGGTGGCGCAGCTTGCATCGCAAGCGAAGTGATCGCTCGGCTGGAATCCCGAAGAAATTGATGCAAGCGAGCCGGGTGCCTTGCGACACCCGGCTCACCTGATCGGATTTCTGTTTGAACTCACACCATCGCGGATGGCGAATCAATTAATACCGATAGTGGTCTGGCTTGAATGGACCGTTGACGGGAAGACCCAGGTACTTGGACTGCGCGGCGGTCAGCTTCGAGAGCTTGACGCCGATCTTTTCGAGGTGCAGACGAGCCACTTCTTCGTCGAGTTCCTTCGGCAGCCGATGCACACCGACGGAATACTTGCCGGTCTCGGTCCAAAGTGCGAGTTGGGCGAGCGTCTGATTCGTGAAGCTGTTCGACATCACGAACGAAGGATGTCCCGTGGCACAACCCAGGTTCACCAGTCGTCCTTCGGCCAGCAGGATCACACTGCGACCGGTGGCCTTGAACGTGTATCGATCAACGGCACCGACGTCGCTCGGCTTCACGTTGACCTTGGTCGCCTTGCCGCTCTTGACCTGAGCTTCGAGCCAGGCGACATCGATTTCGACGTCGAAGTGACCGATGTTGCAGATGATTGCATCGTTCGGCATCTTTTCGACATGTTCGCCACGAATGATGTCGCAGCAACCGGTCGTCGTCACGAAGATGTTCCCTTGAGGAGCGGCATCTTCCATTGTCGTGACTTCGAATCCTTCCATCGCTGCCTGAAGTGCGCAAATCGGATCGATTTCCGTGACGATGACGCGTGCCCCGTAGCGCTGCAACGAAATCGCGCAGCCCTTGCCGACGTCGCCGTAACCGGCCACGACGCAAACCTTGCCCGCGAGCATCACGTCGGTGGCCCGCTTGATCCCGTCGGCCAATGATTCGCGACAGCCGTAAAGGTTGTCGAATTTACTTTTCGTCACCGAATCGTTGACGTTGATCGCGGGAACTTTCAACTCGCCGCGTTCGTGCATTTGAACGAGACGATGGACTCCGGTCGTCGTTTCTTCGCTCAGTCCCTTGATCTCCTTGAGCAACTCGGGGAATTTCTGGTGAACCATCGACGTCAGATCGCCGCCGTCGTCGAGGATCATGTTGAGCGGCTGACCGTCAGCGAAGTACAGGGTCTGTTCGATGCACCAGTCGAATTCTTCGTTGGTCATCCCCTTCCAGGCGTAGACGGGAACTCCGGTCGCGGCAATCGCGGCGGCGGCGTGATCCTGGGTCGAAAAGATATTGCAGCTACTCCACGTGACGTCCGCTCCGAGGGCCGTCAACGTCTCGATCAGAACGGCCGTCTGAATTGTCATATGCAGACAGCCGGCGATTCGGGCTCCCTTCAGTGGCTTTGACGCGCCGTACTTCGCACGCAAAGCCATCAAACCCGGCATTTCGTTTTCTGCGATCTCGATTTCTTTGCGACCGAACGCCGCAAGTCCAATGTCCTTGACCTTGTAAGGGACGCGATTCGGCGACTTGGTGGATTCTGTACTTTTGGACTTCAACGCTTCAGCGGTCGACATTCCGACTTTCCTTCTGAACAGACGACAATGGGGTGGTCAACGCGAACACCCCGGCAATTCCCGGATCGCGACAAATCCGCAATCCGATTCGCATCTTGTGCCATTGCAATGAAACAAGGGAACAAGAAAATGGCGGAGCAAACGGACTGGTGTCAACCAAAATCCGGCGCGGGAGTATAGCCACTCCGGCAACCCCTGTCTGCTGAATCGAGGAAGACATCTGTAAGAGGAGACCTGCAGTCGGGTTCGGTGCGGGGTCGGGAGATCCGCGCACAACGTGGGGTCGATCCCCGCACAACGTGTTGTGCGAGGGTCTCCCGACCCCGCACGCCGACCGCAGGTCTCCTCTTTGTCCTTTCGAGGTCCGAAAGCAAAGAAAGACGTTCGGTCGCCCGGTGTGCGGGGTGGGAGACCCGCACACAACACCGACGCGCGCACAACACAGTTCGTGATTCTCTCCACCCTCCCGCAAAACATTACGAATTTCTTGCGAATTCTCGCGAAGAACATGCTGGCGGATGGTCCTTGGATTGAATAATCTCGTGCAGTTTGACGGGATAAATCAGGGGAAAATTCAGCATGATCAGCAGCGCGACGCGCATTCGAGATGTCTATTCCAGCGGCCGATTCGGGTTGTCGATCGAGATTTTTCCACCCAAATCGGCGGAAGGGGACGAGTCGCTACGTCAAACGTTGCGGGAACTTGCACCGTTTCGACCGGCGTTCGTATCGTGCACGTATGGTGCGGGCGGTTCAACCAGCAAACGAACCGTCGAATGGTGCCGTGAGATTCAGGAACAGCATCAATTGACTTCGACCGCGCATTTCACGTGTGTCGGCAGTTCGCGCGCCGAACTGATCGAATGGCTGCGATTCGCGTGGAGCGAAGGATTGCGGAATATCATGGCGCTCCGCGGCGACGCTCCTGCCGGTCAAACGGAGTTTCAGGCCGTGGCTGGCGGTCTGAAATATGCCAGTCAACTGGTCACCCTGATTCGCGAGCATTTTCCCGAGATGGGGATCGGCGTGGCCGGGTATCCGGAAAAACACCCTGAAGCATTGAATCTGCACGTCGATTTCGAAAATCTCGTGCGCAAGGTCAAATCCGGTGCCGATGCGATTTTTACGCAGTTGTTTTTCGACAATGCCAGTTTTTTTCGATTTCGCGACCGGGTGAATCACAGTGGACTGAATGTACCCGTCATACCGGGAATCATGCCGATCACCGAGTTCGCTCGAATTCAACGCATCACGGCAATGTGTGGCGCGGTGATCCCCGCCTCATTGGCATCGAAGCTGGAAGCCGTCAAGGACGACAAGCCCGCGCAGTATCAGATCGGCGTGGAATTCGCCATCACTCAATGCCGCGAGCTGATTCAACAAGGCGTAAGCGGCATCCACTTTTACATTCTGAACAAGAGTCAGGCGGGACGAGAAATTCTGAATGCACTTGGATTCATGAGCAACGAACGGACTGCCCGTGCTGAGCAAAATGCCTGACAAACCGCGAGTTTATGAACTTGACGCGGCGGGCCTGGCTGCCTGGTGTGAATCCAAAGGATTTCCCGCTTATCGAGCCGAACAGATTCGACGCTGGATTTTTGGACGGCGCGCCAGCGATTTCCCGGAAATGCACGACGTCCCCGCGTCGCTTCGACAAGCGATGGCGGACGAATTCTCGATGTTCCCCGCTCGGCGCGTGCAACACCTGGTTTCGAGTGATCGCACAGAGAAGCTTTTGCTCGAATTGAATGACGGACAGCTCATCGAATGCGTGCTGATGCGCGAGACCGATCGCCGGACGGTCTGTATCTCGACCCAGGTCGGCTGCGCGATGGGATGCGTGTTTTGTGCGAGCGGCCTGTTGGGGCTGAAGAGAAATCTCACGACGGGCGAGATTCTCGAACAAGTGCTGCGCATGGATCGATTGCTCGCCAAAGGTGAGCAAATCACGAACGTGGTTGTCATGGGAATTGGCGAACCGCTCGCCAATCTCAAGTCGTTGATTCCGGCTCTGGATACGTTGAATGAAAAGGGCGGCCTGGGTCTTGGAGCCCGACGCATCACAATTTCGACGGTCGGTCTTCCGGAGAAAATTCGCGAACTGGCACAACTTGGCAAGCAATACAATCTCGCGGTTTCCCTGCACGCTCCGAACGATGAATTGCGAAATCGACTCGTCCCGGTCAACGATAAGATCGGAGTCGATGCGATTCTCGAAGCGGCCGACGATTATTTCGCGATCACCGGTCGTCGAGTCACTTATGAATACGTCTTGTTGTCGGGAGTCAACGACGAACCGGTTCATGCTCGACAATTGGCAAAGCGATTGCAAACGCGCATTGCTCATGTGAACCTGATCCCAATGAACGGAGTGACCGAACTGGATTTCGTCGCCCCGACGGCCCCGCGCACCGAAGAGTTCGTTCAGATTCTCGAGTCGTTCGGAATCCCCGCCACTGTCCGCAAACGCAAGGGCGCGGATATTGATGCCGCTTGTGGACAATTACGGCTCGCGAGAGAACTTGTCAGCCCACCAGTGGTTGCGAGCCAATTGTCAGGATTGTGAAGTCGGCGGCTGGGTGCGTCCTGGCGTAATCGAGAACGCTTTCCGTGGTCAGGGCTTCGATTTTTGCGCGGACTTCGTCCAGTGTCACCACGCGGCCGAGATAGAACCAGTTGCGAGCCAGTGAGCCCGCACGTCCGCCCGTCGATTCCTGAGCCATGATCAGCGAACTTTTCGCGCGAGCTTTGCAACGAGTCAATTCCGCTTCTTCAATTCCTTCACCGACTCGAACGAGTTCACCGAGCAAGACATCGAGTGTCTCTTGTGCTCGTTCCGCAGTCGTGCCGGCGTAGCACAGAATCTGGCCCTGATCCTTGAGCGAATTCAACGTGGCGTAGACCGAGTAACACAACCCTCGTTTTTCGCGTACTTCCGTGAACAGCCGGCTGCTCATCCCGCCGCTCAGGACGTTGACCACGGCCCACGCCTGATAGTAGTTTTCGGATCCATAAGCGACTGCCGGATACGCGATGCCGATATGTGTCTGCGTGGCTTCATGCGAGATGTGATCGCGATAGACGCCGCGATCGCCGGTTTTCAGGACAATGTCGTTCGCTCCTTGCCAATTCCCAAATGTCTCGTTCAGCACCGGCAAAAGTTCGTCCAGAGTCACGTTGCCTGCGATACCCAGGATCGCGCCCTGGGGTCGCACGCAACGACGAAGCTGTTCGCGAACCGACTTTGGCGTGATTCGCTCCAGATCCTCCAGAGTTCCTTCCGCCGGTCGTCCCCAGGGAGAAGGAAAGCAACGGCGAATCAACTCGAACATGACTTTCTGCCGAGGTTCATCTTCGATTGCGAGCAATGACTGTTCGACGCCTGCCATGACCGCTTCGAAATCGTCTTCATTGAGCTGCGGATGCTGAATCACTTCGCCGTAAAGCCGCAATGCTGATGGCAGGTTTCCGGCCAGGCACGAACCGCTGATTGCCAAATGATGCAGGGATGACGATTCGTGCGACTGAATCCCTAACCGATCAAAGGCCGACAATAGCTCTCGGCTGGACATGTTTCCGGCACCGCGAGTGATCCAGTCGGCCAGAGCGTTGGCCGTGCCGTTTTGTCCTTCGGGATCAAAAACGCTTCCCGCAGGAATCAGTAAAGAGAATGCGGCCGACTGAACTGCAGGCATCGTTTCAACGAGAACGGTCAGCCCATTGCCGAGCGTCGTGTGCTGGATTTCGTGTCCGGTCATGAATCCGTCTTGAAAAGGGCGAGCCGAGCCGGGTCCGCTGTGCGGACCATTCAAAATTCCTTGCCGCGTCTTGTATTCGGTCCGCACAGCGGACCCTACTCCCCGCGAATTGACAGGATACGACTATTTCCCCGCCGGGGAAAGTCGTGCGACCGGTTGTCGATGAATCGTTGGTATTGTTGTCCCCTGAAGATGATGAATGCCGTCCTGAATATTGCGAACCGATTCGAGGGTATCGGCAACTTCCAGCGCCAGCTCGCTGCGGTATGTATTCCCCGGCTGTATCCAGGGCAAGCGTCCCTGTTGCCGTTCATGACTGCGGAAATTGGGGAAGATGATGCCGGGTTCCAATCCGGTCACATACCCGTCCGCTTCCGCGACCGTGTTTTTCCAAACAGTGAAGGTGGGCAATTGGCGAGTTTGAAAATGAACAGCGAAGCCAGCGTGTCCGCCCGCGTTCGCCAGTAGTGCCGTTGACCAGCCATTGGTACCTGCCAATGGTGTGTGAAAATAGGCTTGTTCCGCAAAACCGGCGACCGGCGCGCCATAAATCGAATAATTGTCGATGCCCTCGGCGGCTCGCGCGTCACGCGGCGCAACTTCTATACTCGGAATGGAATACGATGAATATGGTTCAAGGAACGGTCGGCCGACATTGATGTGATACAGCAACGACAATTCGGCCGGTTGCCCTCCGAGGTTGGTGATTTCGTCGGTGATTGAACAACGGTTTGAACCTCCTTCGATCCGAAATGTCGAGTTCATTCTCCATTTTGGCCCGAACATCGAGCATTCGTCGACGATACCCGTCACTTCGAGCGATCCCGCACCTGATGTGTCGACGCGAACTTCGACCCGATGCGCGGGAAGGTTGGCAATCCGGCCGTGCAGCGTCAGATGCTCACCCTGGTCCTGTCCGGGGGGGCCGAGAAACGCCAGGCCGCATCGGCACAGCAATTCATTGAATCCATGTAACCAGCCAATTCCTCCGCGATCGAGCTGATTGACGAACGCAGGATGGACCGGTCGTTCCACGGGGGACTTCCATTCCAGCGGCAAGTCGTGAAACCGGCCTTTCCAGATGCCCATTCCTCTCGTCGGAAGGATGGAAAGTGACAAATGCCCGTTGTCGAGTTCCACCACGTCAACGCCTTCGGAGACACCACCCCTCAATGTTCGCCAGCGGATCGACCAATTCGGCGAACCGTTCAGGTCGAGTATCCCGTTCGAACGAAGTTCCCCGTGATCGAGATGAATGCCGGAATCGGCGTCCGTCAACACCAGTGTTTGAATGGTCATCGCAGCCTCGAGGAAAATGAATCTGACAAAACCGGAGATCGCTGTCGTACAGAGTGTCGTGACAGAAACGCGACGAGAATGTACAACAATGTCTCGATCTTCGCGACATTTGCGGAAACAGTCGTTCGCAGTTTGACAGATGGAGTCCGCATGGTCCCCGAGGAATTTGACGCCAAAGTCCGACCCTATTCCGAGGCATGGTACGAGACGCTGAAGGCGACTCTGGGAAAGGCGGCCTGCCATCAAATGGGCTTCTACGCCATCCCGGACGATTTTCTCCTGTCTGTGGTGATTCCGATCTATAACGAAGAACGTACGTTGCGGGTCCTGATTGACCGCGTTCGTTCCGTTACGATCCGAAAAGAACTGGTGCTGGTCGAAGATTGCAGCAAAGACAATACGCGAGAGATCCTCAGGCAACTGGAAGCCGAGGCAGCGGCCAATCCCGATCCCATGAATCAGATCACCGTGACGTATCACGATGTGAATAAAGGGAAGGGAGCCGCGGTTCGTACCGGTTTTTCGCTCGCCAGGGGTGACGCAATCGTCATTCAGGATGCCGATCTGGAATACAATCCGGCCGAATATCCGCGATTGCTGCACCCCATCATCGACGGATCGGCGGATGTCGTCTACGGCAGCCGGTTTCTGGGTGATCAGGAACATCGCGTGCTTTATTTCTGGCATTCGGTCGGCAACAAGGTTCTGACCATGCTTTCGAACGGGTTCACCAACCTGAACCTGACCGACATGGAAACGTGCTACAAGGTCTTCACGCGCGACGCGCTCGCAGGGATCTGGAAGACTCTGAAACAAAACCGGTTCGGAATTGAACCTGAACTGACCGCCAAGGTTGCCCGCCGTCGACTCCGCGTTTATGAAATGTCGATCAGTTATCACGGTCGCACGTATCAGGAGGGCAAACATATCGGCATGAAAGATGGATTTCAGGCCCTGTGGTGCATACTGAGGTACTGGTGGAGCGATTGAGACGCACGAAATTTGCATCGCTCGCCAAAGTCAAGCATCGATTGATTCACGCAACATTACCCGGATTTACGAATGACAGATGACTCGCCTGATCGTGGCTCGGATCCATCTTCTCCCCGACGTGACACTCGTCGTGACAGCGGCGGACCTCTGTTTTCGCCGTCGTGGCTGATGCTGCTGTTCGTGCTGGCGATACTTGCCGCAGTTCTGTTCAGCATGTCGCCCACGAAAAACTCGGTCGTTGATTACGTCTTTGTCTGGAAGCAGGCGATGGACAAGAACATCGTTTGGGTGGAATATCAGGGGGACAGCGTCAAGGGACACTGGAAAGAAATACCTCCGTCGCCCGACCCCAAGATCCCAAAACTAACGGAAGATTTCGATCTGGTCCTGCCCGTACCGCTGGACCACGAATTGAAGGATCACTTTCTGAACAATGGCGTCGTCATCAAGGCGAAGTCCGCCGATGGAACTTTCAGTTCCCGGGATCTCATCTGGATTCTGTTTCAGATTGTGCCATTTGTCTTCCTGTTCTGGATTTTGTGGAGCACGATTCGACGCAGCAGCGATCCCTTCGGATCGGGGCCTTTGGGGAGCTTTATTCGCAGTCCCGCCAAACGTTTCAAGCCGAGTGAACAGCAGACGACGTTTGACGATGTCGCCGCGATGGAACATGCGAAACAGGATCTGCAGGAAGTTGTCGAGTTCCTCAAGACTCCCGCGAAATTCCAGCGTCTCGGGGCTCAAATTCCCAAGGGGGTTTTGCTGATGGGGCCACCGGGAACCGGAAAGACGCTACTCGCCAGAGCGACTGCGGGCGAAGCCGGTGTCCCGTTCTTCGCCATCAATGGATCCGAATTCATTCAAATGTTTGTCGGTGTGGGTGCCAGCCGGGTTCGGGACATGTTCAAGACTGCCAAGGAAAGTGCTCCGTGCATCCTGTTCGTTGACGAAATCGACGCTGTGGGCCGGGTTCGGGGTGCTGGCCTTGGGGGCGGGCATGACGAACGCGAACAAACGCTCAACCAGATTCTCAGCGAAATGGACGGCTTCCAGCAGACGGAAGCGGTCATTGTCATAGCGGCCACCAACCGGCCGGACGTTCTGGATCCGGCGCTGCTTCGTCCTGGACGATTCGATCGCCATGTGACCGTTGATCGTCCAACAAAAACCGGGCGAGCGGCGATTCTGCGAGTTCACAGCCGCAAGGTCCCGCTCAATGACAACGTCGATCTGGATCATGTCGCCGCGGGATCGATCGGTTTTTCCGGAGCGGAACTCAAGAATCTCGTGAACGAAGCGGCGTTGAATGCAGCTCGCGCCAATCGTGACTCGGTGACTTCCGACGACTTCGACCAGGCTCGCGACAAGATTTTGATGGGTCCGAAGCGCGAAGAGGTCCTCGGGCCCAAGGAACGCGAAATGACAGCGTACCACGAGGCGGGTCACGCCCTGCTCGCGTGGCTGTTATCGGAAGTCGATTCGGTCCACAAAGTAACCGTGATCCCTCGGGGACGAGCGCTCGGCGTCACACAACTGATGCCCGATGAAGACCGATATAACATTGGCGAAAGACGGCTTCATTCCCAGCTCGCATTCATGCTCGGTGGTCGCGCGGCCGAAAAAATGGTCTTCAACGAATACTCTGCGGGAGCGGAAGACGATTTGAAGCGAGCGACCCAGATCGCTCGCCGCATGGTCACCCGCTGGGGCATGAGTACCGCCATCGGGCCCGTCGCGTTCCGTGACGGCGAGGAGCATCCGTTCCTTGGCAAGGAAATGGCCACCGACCAGCGCGAGTACAGTGACGACACGGCTCGTGTCATCGATTCGGAGGTGCATCGGTTCCTGTCACAAGCGGATCGACGTGCGATCGAGATCCTGACCGAGCACCGCGGGAAACTCGACGCCCTGACAAAGGCGCTGGTCGAAAGAGAGTCACTCGACATCAACGAGATTTCGGACATCATCGGCCCCCCGGCCTCCCGCGGCGACGGAGAAGCGTACACGCCACTGAATGTGCTAAACCCGTTGAACTGAACGACCGAGCGCGAACGGCCTGGGGAAATTAGTTAATCTCTTCAGTCTTTCACTCATTTCCGGTTCTTGTTTTCGTGCTTTTCGTGGTTCAAAATCTGCGATTCCATGTATTTCGTGATCCATCACTAACGCATCTGATATTTCCGAACCCAGCTTCGGTCGATGCGGTCTTTCAGTCGCCAGACCCACTGTCCGTGAAAACAGAAGCCTTTATAACTGAGGATGGCCGTACCATCTCCGCAGGAGAGAAGTGACAGTGCGGATCGCAGCGGGCGGTAGACGGCCAGCGGGCGACCGGTAAACCAGTTCGCAAGGTTGTGCTGAAGCACGGCTGCCTGCCGAGCGGTAGAGAGATCCGATTTCGGGATGGAACTGTCGACGAGATCCGCGACGTCACCGACGGCGAAAACGGGGACATTCGCCGTCGATTGCAACGTCGACCGAACTGTTAAAAATCCCTGGGACGATTTCGGCAATTGAAATCCCCGAACGGACATGGGAGGCGCGGCTCCAGTCACCCAGATGACCAGGTCCGCGCGAATTCGCTCGCCGTTTTCGAGAACCAGCGATGACGGCCCCATGTCGTCGCAGTCGACGACTCGCGATCCGGGGCTCACCTCAATCCCGCGCTTGTGAAACAGCTTTTTGACCTTGCGGACGGTGGTTTGCGGAAACCCGTTCAGGATCCCGGGATGAGCATCCACCACACGAACATCGATCGGTAACTCAAGGTCATAGCGTCGCTGCTCGAGACAGAAAGCCATTTCGACACCTGCGGCACCTCCACCGACCACGACGACCTGCAGCATTTCGGTGCCAGGGGCCTGGTTCCACTGTTCGACCAATTCCTGGAATCGCGCATGAAACCGGGCGAGGAATGTCGACAGCGGTTTCGCACTGATCATGATCCGATGCGACTGCCACAATTCCTCGGACGATGGCACCGACCCGATATTGATCGACGCGAGATCGAAATTCAGTTTCGGCTGATGAGCGAATTCGATTTCTCGTGCGACGGGGTCAAAGGAATTCGCCCGATCGACGATCAGCCGCACGCCGCGACGCTCGCACAACTTCGGAAGATCGATCAACATTTGCTCGGATCGATAGAGCCCCGCCAGTGCGCCGGACAACATATTACTCGAGGCTGCTTGACCGAAGGCTGAAACCAGGGTCAATTCGACACCTGGAATTCGACGGCGTGGCCACCGGTTCACAATCTGTAAATGGGCATGGCCAGCGCCGATCAGCACCAATTGTTTGGGAGGAAGCTTCGGCGGGACGACAGTCGCTTTGGCCGTTGCCGGGGGTTTGGCCGAATCACGAACGCGCCGATCCGCGTTGCCGATCGATTCATCGACGAAATCGGCATCTGTCAGGTCGAACTCCAGCAACTCCGGATCGTCGGGAGCCTCTTCGAAGACCAGCAAATCATCCGAGTCGGAAAGTTCCGGTTCGTCTCCGGGATTTTCCGGGGGATCGCCGTCGGGTTCTCGAGACTTCGTCACGCGTAGGACGCCTCCTGATTCTGACCGGATAATATGCCGTGAGCGCCAGCCATCGCTTTTGCGCGAATTAAAAATGGATCGGCACAATCTTTATTGCAAAACCGCAGTCACATTACAGAACGGCCGGGTCATCGTGATGCCGCGGGGGGCGTGATCCCGAAATCCTCGATCGAGAGCAGTGATCGGAACGGCAAACCCCTGCTCGCGAAATTGGCGGCCCCTCCTTCCTTGCGATCCACAATCCCGACGACGCACACGACTTCACAACCAAATTCCACGATTCGATCGACTGCCAGCAATGCACTTCCGCCCGTCGTCACAACGTCGTCAATGACCACGACTTTTGCACCGGGAAGAACCGGGCCTTCAACAAAGCGCTGAGTCCCGTGTCCCTTGGCTTCTTTTCGCACGAGAAACCCGTCGAGCGATCGTCCCTGTTCGGCTGCGGCGACGAGGACGCCTCCGACAATGGGATCGGCTCCAATGGTCATGCCGCCGATGGCCGAAAAGGGAACATCGTGCAACAACTCGAGCAAGCCCTGACTGACGAGTCGCAAGCCAATGGAATGCAGCGAAATCTGCTTGCCATCAAGGTAGTAGGTCGACTTTTTTCCCGATGCCAGCGTGAAGTCACCAAACTTGAGTGCCCGCTCGAGAAACAGGCCGATCAATTTCTGTCCGTCGTACATCGCATCAATCCCCGGTTGAGAGCCATTTGCCAATTGTGGCGGCATGGTACTCTTCAGATCAGTCGGGCAAAAGAGACGGCTATGGCAAAAGCCCTGTCAGAGGACCAGCCGTCAACTTCGCAGGGCAGACGAGTTCTCTCAGTGTGGCTTCGGCACAGAAGGATCGTGGCTCAGCGTCGATTCCGGGACGGTCGTGGTTTCGACCTTTCCACGATGACCAAACCGGTCGATGACACAGTAGAACACGGGCGTCAGGAATATGCCAAATAAAGTCACTCCCAACATCCCTGAAAAGACTGCGATTCCAAGAGTTTGACGCATTTCCGCTCCGGCACCGTGCGATACGACCAACGGTGCGACCCCGAGGATGAAGGCCAGCGAGGTCATGATGATCGGCCGGAGACGTTCTTTGGCCGCTTCGATTGCCGCATCGTAAAGCGATATTCCCGCATGCCGGCGCTCGCGGGCAGTCTCGACGATCAAAATGGCATTTTTTGCGGCTAATCCAACCAGTACGATGAAACCGACCTGAACGAAAATGTTGATATCCAGATGAGTGATCCACAGCCCGATCACCGCACTGAGCAAACACATGGGCACGACCAGCAACACTGCCATCGGCATCGACCAGCTTTCGTACTGAGCGGCCAGCACGAGAAACACGAGAATGATCGCTCCGATAAACGCGTAAACGGCGGCACTGCCTTCAAGCAACTGTAGATATGTCAACTCGGTCCATTCGTGCGTCAGCCCGGCCGACAGCTCTGTGTTCACGACCTGTTCAAGCTCGGCAACCATGTCCCCCGAACTCAAACCCGGCAGCGAGCCGCCGTTGATGGGAGCCGCCGGGTACATGTTGTAACGAGTGATCATGATCGGACCACCGACATCGTCGACAGTGGCCAATGTTCCGATGGGAACCATTTCTCCCAATAGATTTCGCACCTTCAAAGCGCGCACGTCTTCCGCATGCATTCGGAACGATGCATCGGCTTGCAGGTTGACCTGCCAGGTTCGGCCGAATTGATTAAAGTCATTGACATAGTCGCTTCCCAAATAGACCTGCAACGTCTGGAATGCGTCGCTCAGCGGAACACCCAACGCCTTGCACTTGGTTCGATCGACGTCAATGTAGAGCTGGGGTGTATCTGACCGGAAACTGTTAAACATTCCGACAATTCCACGCTGGTGATTTCCCTCGAACGCGACCTGATCGGCCCCGTCCTGTAATACGGAAAGTCCCTGATCGGCTCGATCCTGGATCATCAACTTGAAGCCGCCGGCCGAACCCAGTCCGTCAACGGGCGGCGCACCAAACACCGCAACCTGCGCATCGAGAATTTCGCGGAATATGCGTTGGCGAAGCTGACCGGCAATCCCGCTGGAATTCATCGTCGCACCGCGTCGATGATGAAAGTCGTCGAGGATGATGAACATAGATCCAAAATTTGAATTGACCGCATTGAGCACCACGGACTGGCCGGCAATTCCCACTGTATGCGCGACCCCCTTCGTTTCCTGGGCAATCGTTTCGACCTGTCGAATGACCGCGATCGTGCGCTCCAGCGATGCAGAATCGGGAAGCTGCACGTTCACAACCAGATAGCCCTTGTCCTGCGATGGAATGAACCCGATCGGCGTACGTGTAATCCCCATGTAAGTCATGATCAGCAATCCGGCATAGATCAACATCACGAATGAACTCATTCGGACCATGCGCGACACCATACGACCGTAGACCCGTGTGACAGCGTCAAAACCGAGATTGAAGAGTTTGAAGCAACCGGCCAGAAACCGGTTAGCCCATTTTGCGATCAACAATCCCGCAATCGCTCCGGGCAAACAAAGCACGATTCGGACGCCCCACAGCAACGCAGGATTTTGCGGCAAGTTCAACGCGGGCGCGATTAACGGTTCGAGCCATGCGACGCTCGCCCAGCCCAGCAAGCCCGCATAGCCCCACCACGGCAATGCTTCCCGATCGTCATGACCGTGTCGGCGATTCCGGAAAATCTGCACCGCGCGGGACGGAGTCATCGTCAATGCGTTCACAGCGGAAATGATCATCGACGCCGAGATCGTCAAGGCGAACTGGCGATAAAACTGGCCGCTGATTCCACTCAACAGGGCGCTGGGAAGAAATACCGAACTGAGAACCAGAGTGATCGCGATGATCGGCCCCGTCAGTTCGTTCATCGCGTTGATCGTCGCCGTTCTGGCATCGCAACCTTTTTCCAGCCACCGTTCAATTCCTTCGAGTACAACGATCGCGTCATCCACAACAATACCGATCGCCAGCACCAGACCAAACAGCGTCAGGTTATTCAGCGTGAAGCCCATCAGCCACATCACGCCCAGCGTGCCAATCAGCGAAACGGGGACGTCGATCATCGGAAGTGTCATCGACTTCCAGTCCTGCAGGAACAACAGGACGACGATCGCGACCAGTATGACGGCATCGCGCAATGCTTTGAAAACTTCACGAACCGACTCTTCGACGAACGGCGTCGTGTCATAGACGATTGCGGCATGCATTCCCCGATCGAATCGCGTTTCGAGTTCCGCGACCTTGTGACGGATCCGATCGGCGGTCTGCAGTGCGTTCGAACCGGGCAATTGATAGATGGCCATCCCCACGGAGGGCTTGCCGTCGAGCGAACAAGTCGTGTCCTCGTTTCTGGCACCCAGTTCCAGACGCGCGATCTGATCGAGCCGCGTTGGCTGACCGGTGCTCCCGGTTTTCACAATGATTTGGCCGAATTCGGCAGGTTCGGTCAATCGACCAAGGGTCGTCAGAGTGTATTGAAAATCGAGGCCCTTCGGAGCGGGTGGCTGTCCAACTCGCCCGGCCGCCACCTGGACGTTTTGCTCTTTCAACGCATTGACGATGTCGCCCGCGGTCAAATTTCTGGACGACATTTTCTCGGGATCCAGCCAGACTCGCATGCTGTAGTCTTGCTGCCCCAGAAAGTTGACATCGCCAACTCCGTCAATCCGCAACAGGTCGTCGCGCATCTGAATGGTCGCATAGTTGCTGAGATACAACTGATCGAACAGCGGACGCCCGGTGTCCTTGTCGATGTCGGAATACAGATTGACAACGAGCAGGATGCTCGGCGACTTCTTTTTCGTACTGACACCGGTCGTCTTGACAACATCGGGCAGCTTTGGCAATGCCAGGGCGACCCGGTTCTGAACCAGGACCTGAGCCATGTCCAGGTTTGTTCCCAGCTTGAACGTAACGGTTAGCTTATAGCCTCCGTCGTTCGTGCACTGGGAAGACATGTAAAGCATCTTTTCGACGCCGTTCACTTCCTGTTCGATCGGGGCCGCGATGGTGTCCTGCACCACTTTCGCGCTCGCGCCGGGATAGCTGCATGACACTTCGACGGTTGGTGGCGTGATTTCAGGGTACTGTGCGATGGGAAGAATGTTGCCCGCCGCCAACCCGGCGAACACGATGGCCAGCGAAATCACAATGGCAAATACGGGCCGGTCGATGAAGAATCGGGCTAGCATTCAATTACCTTCGGCGAAAATCGGCTTCCAATGACAACTCGCGGGCGACGACCATATTCGCGGCCCTCGCACGAGAAAGCGAGCGACTTTTGTGAAGCGTTCGACGGCAGCGGCACCGACCCCTGAATCAACGAAAAAACCGACGCGGTGAACAGATTATCTGTCCACCGCGTCGGCAAGTTCCTGACGTGGGCAACCGCCGGTAATCGGTTACCCACAGTTTTCGTTCGTCACCCGGTCTTCGCGTCTCCGAACAGGTCGCTGCGGAAATCGAATTGCCTATTCGGTGGCTTTCAGGACGACAAATCTCGAGCCCTGGCCGTTTGTGACCAGCAGCATCACCGATCGGGCGTCCTTGTCCTGGTGCATCGCATCCGTGAACTCCTCGGCGGAATGAACCTTTCGGCGGTTGACCTGCTGGATCAACGTTCCCGGTTCGAGTCCCGCTTCACTGGCCGGAGAATCCGGAGTGACCTCGTTGATCACGACACCCGAATCCGCGGCGTATCCGAATTTGGTTGCGAGTTCCGATGTCAGAGGCTGAACCGAGAAGCCCCACGAACTGGTTGTCTTCGGAGTTTCCGCAGCCGTCACCGTTCCAGCTTCCGGAAGTTTTCCCAATGTTGCCGCGATGTCGATCCGGTGACCTTCGCGAACAACCGTCAGGTTCACCTTTGAACCAGGAGATTTCATCGCGATTGCGTTTCGGAACGAGGCCGCTTCGTCGATCTTCTTTCCATCCAGTTCAACGATCACGTCCGCTTGCTTCAGTCCGGCCTTTTCGCCCGGAGTGTCCTTCTGAACTTCGCCCACAAGCACGCCGTGACTATCCTTCAATCCGAAACGCTCGGCGAGATCTTGCGTCAATGCCTGAATTCTGACGCCCAGATAACCTCGAACGACGGTCCCGTGATCCATAATCTGGTCGTAAACCTGTTTGGCGATTTCGACAGGAATCGCAAATCCAAGACCCACCGATCCACCATTGCGACTGAAGATCGCGGTATTGATACCGATCACTTCACCACGCAGATTGACGAGTGGTCCACCCGAATTTCCGGGGTTGATCGCCGCATCCGTCTGAATGAAGTTTTCGTAGCTGGCAATTCCAACACTGTTTCGTCCCGTCGCACTGACAATTCCTGCCGTCAGCGTTTGTGTCAGTCCGTAAGGAGCCCCCGACGCCAGCACCCATTCACCCACTTCCGTTTTCGTCGAATCACCCAGGGGTACCGTGGCGAGGTTTTTCGCATCGACCTTGATTACGGCGACATCGCTTTGCGAATCACTGCCGACGACTTTCGCAGGCATTTCACGTCCATCGGAAAACTTGACCATGACTCTGGTCGCGTCACCAACGACGTGATGATTCGTCAGGATATAACCGTCAGACGAGACCACAAACCCCGAACCCTGACCCACAACGGCATGCTTCTGCGCAGGGGCCGGTCGATGACGCAGCGAATCAGGCATCCGATCGCCGAAGAATCGTTTCAACAAGTCATCATTCAGCGGATTGGAAGGATCATCATTCGGCAGATTGCCCAATTGCGTTTCATGGGCAACCTTCTTTTCGACCTTCAATGAAACCACTGCCGGTGCGAGTTTTTTGGCGATCGAAGAAAATGCGTGCCCGGATTGCTCCAGGTTTTCGATCGCCTTTTCGGTGTGCGCCGGTGTCGAAGCCGGAGGCGGTGTCGCCATAGCCATGTAACCGACCCCGCCAAAAAGGGCCAAAGACAAGGCGGTCATGCTGCTTGCAAGGGTCCAGTTGGCTTTTGACTGTGTTTGATTGTTCATAGTTTGAACTCCTTTGTTGAATCGATCGAGAAACGGGTTTGAGAAAGATTTCAGAGTTGTGTTGCGTTCGTCGATGGTGGCTCGGGGGATTTTCATGGTGGTGTAATCTCCCGAACTCTTCGGATCAGGTCGTCCAGCCCGAACGGCTTTTCAAAAAATGCAACCGCTCCCATTTGTCCGGCCTCTCGACGCGTCTGCGCGTCGCCGAACGCGGTCATCAGGATAACCGGCGGACATCGCGGCTTTTGGCCGTGAGTCGCCAGTACTCCCAGTCCGCTCATTCCGGGCATGCGGATGTCGGAGATCACCAGATCCACACGCTCGGACGCCTGAAAGCAGGATTCGCGCAGACACAGCGACAGCTCTTCGCCGTTTCGGCATTCGATGACGCTGTAACCTTCCTGAGTCAGTGCCAATGCCAGCATCGACCGCATTTCCGCGTCGTCTTCCGCCAGCAATATGTGATGCTTGACGAGTGGCTTTTTCCGGACGGGATCCGGTTGAACCACTCGCGTTTTTTGACTTTTTTGTTCGACGTGCGCCGGCATGATTGTCCTCCGTTACGTCTGGTTGCCGCTGATGTGAACGACAGCAACTGCATAGGCAATTGAAGTGCCATTCGATTCAATGTTGGCTCGCGAAGTAGTGGCGGAGAAAAATTCTCATCGAATCGCCTGCAAAGCAGGGCTTTGAGGCGACCGGTGCATCGACACGCCGTGAATGATTGAAAAACGAAGTCGCGGGGCATTGTGCCCCAGCGGGGAAATCTGCCCCGGTCGCGCAGGCTATGCCTCCGGCTTGCCTTCCGCCTTTCTTGCCCCCGCGTCTCCTGATCAATGTTTCCTGGCCAATGTCGCCTCGATTGTCCGGGCGAGCCGAAGGCATACCGGCAGACCCTGCGGAAGAAATTTCCTGGGCTGGACGTGCACGGCGTCTTCAACGATCATCCGCTCCCGAAACCTGACCTGGAGTCTTGCATGCCGCCGCAACCAGTTTCTGCTACACATTCCCCTCGCCTCGTTGTCACACTTTGTACCTATAACGAACGTGACAACATCGCCAGACTTGTCCCCAGGGTACTCGAAGCGCTTCCGTCGGCGCACGTGCTGGTTGTCGACGATAGCTCGCCCGACGGGACCGCCGATGTCGTTCGCCAGATGAGCGCCACAGACCCTCGCGTGATGCTCTTGCTGAGGACCACGAAGGAAGGACTCGGCGCTGCGACGCTTGCCGGGTTTCAATGGGCCATCGACCACGACTATGACTTCGTGCTGAACATGGATGCCGACTTCAGCCATCATCCCCGCTATTTGCCGGCACTGAAGGCCTGCATGGATGTCGCCGATGTTGGCGTCGGTTCGCGTTATGTCCCCGGCGGAGGAATCACCGGTTGGAGCGCACTGCGCCATTTCATGAGCCAGGGGATCAACTGGTACTCGCACATTCTGCTGGGTGTGAAGGCCCGCGATTGCAGCGGCGCTTTCCGTTGCTACCGCATCAGCAAGCTTCGAGAACTGGATTTCCGCAAAATCCGCTCGCGCGGATATTCGTTTCAGGAAGAATTTCTCTACCGGTGCGCTCGGGTTGGCTGCCGCATCGTCGAAACCCCAATCGTCTTCGAAGACCGAATCGTCGGTCAATCAAAAATCAACATTCCCGAAATCGTTCGTTCGATGCGCGACCTGTTCTTGCTGGGACTCGACGGAATTCGTGACGCGCCGGTAACCCGGGTCTAACTGGGCAGCAGTCCGGCAAGTGTCGAAATCAGCGCACCGGCCGGGCCAGGCGCTTCGCCGCCCGTCCACATTGTCGCGATACCACCAAAAAGCACGGTCACGGTCAGGGCCATCGCCAATGCGGCGCAGGCGATTGGTGCCACCGCCACGAGCCCCCAGGAAGGCTCCTTGGGAAGAGCCTTCACTTTGGCGGCTGGTGCGAATTCCTCGCTGTCACTTTCCTCGTCCTCGGCAACCGAAATCTCTCCCGCGCTGAAGTCGTCGTCAGACGCTTCAAGGACTTCTTCCTCCGCCTCGGCGAATTCGTCGCTGTACTCACTTTCCGCCACATCTTCGAGATCGTCCGAGATATCCAGGTCTTCCACCTCGAGCGATTCATCGAGATCGAATGCGTCGCTGAGATTCGATGACTTCTGTCCCGCCGGACGTCCCTTCTGGATCATCGTGGCTGCGGTTTCGGGCGCGGAATCGTCGTCGAGGGCCATTTCCATCGTGTGATCGCCATCGGCAAGGCTCACGTCGAAGGCGGAATCCTCGCCCGGCTCACCCGACAGTTCCAAAGTTTGAGTTTGGCCAAAATCCTTCAAAGTCGGCTCGAAATCGAGAATATCGCCGTCGGGAATCGTGGCGCTCGGATCCGACGGATCTTCCAGCGTCAGTCCACTGTCGGCTCCCAGCTTGATGCCGCTGTCTGCCGATTCGAGACCGATACCACTATCCCCCTGTTCGAGCATGATCCCGCTGTCGGCCTTGTCTGACTCGATCGAGATCCCGCTATCCGCGCCAAACGAGTCCAGCGTAAGTCCGCTATCGTCGGGAGACGCGTCCAGGGCGATTCCACTGTCGACGCCTGAACCACCCAGCGCGAGACCGCTGTCCCCGTGAATGGACTCCATGACAATGCCGCTCTCGTCAGTGACCGACGGAATTGCAATTTCACGGTCAGTTCTCGCGGCTTCCAGCGCGATGCCGCTGTCCGAGTGTGCTGAATCGAGCGAGATGCCACTGTCGGCAAGCACCGATTCCATGGCGATGCCACTATCACCCATAACCGATTGAATCGCGATATCGCTGTCAGTCCTCGTACCTTCCAGAGCGATGCCACTGTCCGGGTGCGCTGATTCCAGTGAGATGCCACTGTCGGCAAAAACAGACTCCGTTGCGACCTCGCTGTCGTCGGTTGCCGATTCGATCGAGATTTCGCCGTCGGTTCTGGCACTTTCCAGTACCAGACCACTGTCGACCGCCTCCAGTCGGATGCCACTGTCGCTCGCGTCCAGTTGAACCCCGCTGTCGTCGTCTTCATAAATTGAATCGGAATGCGATTTCATTGTCGCGTCGGATGACTGTTGACCGGCAGTGGAACCGTCCACTGGCTCAAGCCGGACATTGCTGTCTGCCGTTGTCGCGTTGACATCACTCGCCTTCGACAGTTCCGCAGCAACGTCAGCCAGGCGAACATCGCTGTCGCTGTCCGGTTTTCTGGCGACGGCGTGCTCACCGCTGGCGGCGGCACCGACGAGAACCACGTCACTATCGCTGTCCATCGATCCGGCTTTGGCTTCCGCTTTCGCCGCCGGGACAGGAACATCGTCGGCGGATGAAGCACCCGAAACGAGTTGCACATCACTGTCGCTTTCGGAGCTTTTGGCAGCGGACGGAGACTTCTTTGGGCCGGATGTGTCTGCCGTTCCACTGAGGATTGCCGACGTTCCTTTCGTCGAAGGGGCAATTGTCACATCACTGTCACTGCCGGTTTTTCCCGAGGCTTTTTGCGCGAGACGTACGTCGCTGTCACTGTCTGGCTTCTTTCGGATTCCGGAAGAACGCGAACTCGGGGCACTGATCGGACCTTCGAGCCGAACGTCACTGTCGCTTGCCGAACCCATCACGTCAGGTTCTTCAAAGTCGATACTGGCATCCTCGTCGTAAACCCGCACGTTGCTGTCGCTGTCCGGGCCTCGACCCGGTTCCGGACCGATTTTCAGTTCGAATTCGGTCCCCGCATCGCGAGCGACCGGATCGCTCTTGACGACCGGCATGTCATGCAATGTGTCAGACGATTTTGGTTCGTCGACCGAATCCACTTCGTCTTCAAACCAGTTCTCGGGAACGACGGGTGTTTTCTGATCGTCGCGATTCGGATTGGCCTGCTCGTTGAGCGCGTCTTCATCCAGTTCAATGAACGAAACGTCGTCGTCGAACTTCAGGCCATGATCGTCGCTCTTGACCTTGAGGAACGGCATATCGCCTTTGGCGTCAACCTGAAACATTTCACCCGACGTGCGTGGAGTGAGCTTGCCGGCTGTCACCAGATTCGCGAAGTCTTCGCTGCGATATTTGAATGTCCCCAGGTCCGCCAGTGCTTTCACCGCACCCGATTCGACCAATGCGTCCAATGCGTCGGCGTCGACGCCGAATAACTGGAAAACTTCGCCCGCCGTGAGGAATCTTTTCTGTTCCATGGATCATTTTTCCAACAACGAACAATTGACAGCACTGCCGATCACCGATCCGGAAACTTCAGAAATCATAACCGCCGGGTTGCACAAGTCTTCTGAAAACCATGAATCGCTGGCGAAGTTCCACATTTTTCGACGATCCGGAACGTGCGCCCACAGACTGGATTCGGGGACCGTGACTTCTAGGTTAAGCCCGATTTGAGCCATTGGCCAGCAGATTTTCGATCGGACGTCGATTTCAGTCCCGATGTTTCGGTGCCGGTTCGCTTGTGATCGAATGTCGCGTTTGGGAAACACGGTTTTGCCCGAAAAATGGTGTCTGAACGGCATCTGATCCCTCCCGGCCCATCACGACGGATACATATTCATCGCTCGATTCCACTTCAGTACGGCATTGCGGCAGGTCGGACGGTCGTTCGGAAGTTCGAGCGATCTGCCGCGACCGTCCAGAATCACTCCGACCGTTCCTCCATGAATTGTGGCGGTGCGCGGCTTGCCCGGACCTGCGCCAACGTCGAATCCCCGCGCGGGTTCGAGATGGATTTCGGCCGTTTCTCCGATGGCGAGCGGGAATCGAATCAGATCCCCGGCCGGCAATTCACCGAAAGCCCGCAATGTTCCTTCAAACCGGTATCGACAGATGGACTGACCTGATTTGCCCCGCCCCTTTGGAGCCACACAGGTTCCCAGATAGACCAGGCAGTCTCGCTCGAAAACTTCCATCGCCGCGCGCGGGTGAACCGACGCCAGCACGCCCAGGTGCGGCATCATGAAAATGCTGTCTTTGGCCAAACGCGTGATTCCTTCCGGCTCGAAGGAATCGATCAGCATCATCGCCGTCTGCTCCATCCGTGGTGCATGAGACAGTACGCCGCCCGATCCGACGAGCAAATCCAGAGCCATGTTATCCACAATGGACCGGGGACCACTTTGCTGACCGAAAGCGTCGCCGATTGATCGCTGCTGCTGGACGCCGGACAGAGTCGTCGCGAATTGCCTGTGCTGCAGATACGAGAGTCGCAATGCCTCACGCGCGACGGCCTGCTCGAACATCAGTGCGTCCAGCGTTTGTGGTATCGTCGTTGGCCGAATCATTTTGTTTTTGACGCGGTTTCGTAATTCCCGTTCGTCGCAATCGTAGGGAATCCACCGCAGAATCATCGGCAACGTCGCTTCAGCCAGAACGTTCGAGATCGAATAACTCATTCCCAGATTCGCGCTGACCGTTCGGTTGAACACGCCCCCAAAGACCGAAAAGACATCGGTGGTCGCACCGCCGATATCGACGCCGACCGCGTTGATTCCCTGCAAATCGGCAATCGTTTTGAGAATGTCACCGACCGCGCCGGGCGTGGGCATAATCGGAGCGTCGGCCCAGGCAATCAGCTTGTCGTAACCCGGCGCATGCGCCATCACATGTTCGAGAAAAAGATCGTGGACGCGATCGCGCGCCGGTCCAAGGTTTTCGCGTTCGAGAACCGGACGGAGATTCGGGACCACCGATAACTCGACCGAATCGCTCAGCACATCCTCGACGAGTGACGCGGCTTCGTTATTTCCCGCGTAGATGACGGGCATCTTGTACTGCCCGCCGAATCGAGGCTGCGGTTTTGCGGGCGCGATCAATTCGGCCAGTTGCACGACATGCGATTTCGTCCCGCCGTCGGTTCCCCCCGCCAGCAAAATCATATCGGGACGCAACTCGCGAATTCGCTGAATCTGCTCGAACGGCTTCCGTTTGTCGTTGGAAGCCAGCGTCTCCATCACAATGGCACCCGCACCGAGTGCCGCTCGCTCGGCACTGGCCGCGGTCATCTCGCGAACCACGCCCGCAACCAGCATCTGCAATCCGCCACCAGCACTCGACGTCGAAATGTAGATGTCACATCCCTCGTTCTCTCTCGCCGGACGAATGATTTGACCATGCTCGTCAATCAAGCGCCGCCCGGCCAGTTCGCCCACTTCCGTCGCCGCGTTCACAACTCCCATCGTGACATCGGCAGTGGGTTCCTCAACGGTGGTTGGAGCTTCTCCCCGGAATGTCTGCCGATACATCCCGTCAATTTTCTCGATCAGGATCGCCTTGGTCGTCGTGCTGCCGCAATCCGTCGCCAGGATGACTTGCAACGCGTCGGGATTCGCGACGTGCTTTAGAAGTGAAGGCTGTCCATGATGATTTGATGGCATAAATACCCCGCAAGACGATCCATGAAACAAACAGAGTCGAGGTGAGCCGGGCGGCGTTAGCCGGCTGACGCCACCTGGCTCACCTCGGCAAATCGTTTTGTGCGGCCTCCTGAATCTCCTGTAATCGATAACATAGATACTCCACCGCACCTTTCTGCTCGACAAACGTCGCGAAGTCACGAATCGCAACCGCATCCAGCAACGTCCCCAGAAACGGCTCGACGAACCGAAGCATCTGGCCCGCCAGATAATGCAATGGTACCGACGACTCAAGCATCATCTGAGCGGGCAATGTCATCCCTCTTCGGACAATCTCATGACACACCAGATCAATTGATTTCGCCTGCGACCCGGTGGGAACCGCAGGTCCATTCGATCCGACGGAAAAGGCATGTTTGAGCCAGTGCAGCATTGTCATTCTGTAAATCAGCTCGTCTTCCCGCTCGCTTCCAGCGCGGCTTGCTTGACTCCCTTAAGATCCAGTTTCCC